>Ga0105164_10001922_pt1 | contig 13037 bp, 10 predicted proteins | sample VDWuncwatermetaG_FD_89674 | JGI IMG/M metagenome (GOLD analysis project Ga0105164, IMG submission 89674) | Wastewater microbial communities from Netherlands to study Microbial Dark Matter (Phase II) - VDW unchlorinated drinking water | ecosystem: Environmental > Aquatic > Freshwater > Drinking...
AAGTTTGCACCCGCTGCCGGGCGTGCTGGAAGATTTAAGCTCAACCGTATGTGAATCATATACCGTAAAATGGAGATGCGGGCCGGTTGCGTATCCGGTGCTGCCCGAATATCCAATCAATAAATCTGTAGTAACTGTATCGCCTTTTGCCACCTTGATCAAGGAGAGATGGCCGTACAATGTGGAGAGATTATTGGGGTGGTCGATCAGCACCCATTTGCCGTAGGATAAACAACCGGGGAAAACGTCTGTGTCTCCGACTGCGCGCACAACGCCTGGGCCAGCTGAATATATGGGTGTGCCGACGCTGGCTTTAAGATCAATGCCGTTGTGCGGCTTGCCGTTGTATAGAATTTTTGAGTCAGGAGTGGTGCCAAAGCTTTGTGTCAACATGATGGCACCCTTTATGGGCCAGGAAAGCACGCCGGAGTGCGGAGGCGGTAAGGCATTCGGGTCTATCAACTTGCGCAATGCATCCTCCGTTCGCTGGATTTCATCCAGCATGGCTAGCCGCCTTTGTTCACGATCCTTAAGCAGCATTTGGTAGGCGAGCTCTTTACTTTTAGTTACTGTCAGCAGCTGTTGGCGTTCCTGCTTCCCGCCCTCCTGGATGCGCTTGGAATCTTGGAGTGAGTTTTGAAAACTTTGCAGGCTCGTTTTTTTCTGCTCTTGGGAAATCTTCTCCTCTTGCAGCACAGTTTTAATAATCTCAAGCTCTGTCATATGCGCCCGTATTGAGCTACCCAGCGTTTCCGCGTTGGCGATATCTGCGAAGAAATCGGAAAGTTTCGGGTGCATGAGCATCAGCTCCGCCGGAGACGTATCGCTCGTTTGGTAGATGCTCTGGAGGATACTGGCGATGCTGTCTTTTTGCTGTTTGATTCTGGCTTCTTTGTTTTTAATCTCCACCCCCAGTCCCGCGATCTCTAGCTGGGCCGCGGCAATACGCTCTTCGGCAAGGCGGATGTCGGCATTTAATTTCTTGATTTGAGTATTGAGCCGCTGGATTTCACCCCCCAGCGTACGCGATTCTTGGGCAGTCTGCCCTAAAGCTTTTTGATACACAGAGATCTCGGCCTCCAATTTTTGTATTTCGTCATTACGCTCTTGGATGTGCGCCCGCAGATCTTCCACAGATGCGCCCCTACTGTAATAGGGCTGGAAAAATACCGCCAGGAAAATTAGGAAAAAGAATCTTATCATATCTTATTCCAAAGCGGCACCCAACACATCTAAGCCGTGCATAATGCGCCCGAGCGTTTTTTCTTTTCCCAACGCGCTCATGATCTCAAACGGATCGGGAGAAGCCTCTCGGCCGCTCAACGCCGCCCGCAAGGGCCACAATACCTCGCCCCGGCCGCGCTCTTCGGCTACCGGCATGAGAATTTCCCGTAAATGCTCTTCAGTGAATGTGTTCTGCTCTATGTCGCACAATATATCATGGACTTTTTTGAGATTTTCTGCGGCAGCTCGCGGATCCTGCTTCCCTTTCCACAAAAGAAGGCTTACTTCATACGAGGGTTCATGGAAAAAATATCCCACTTTATCTTTTATCTCCGAAAGTATCCGGAGGCGAGGCTGCTCAAGAGCCGCAATTTTTGTAAGATACTCCTTTGGTGCCTCTCTCCCATCCTCCAGGTAAGGCTTTAATTTTTCAGCAAGTATATCCGGCGGAAGAGCTTTGATGTGCTCGCCATTCAGCCATTTTAATTTTTCGATATCAAACGCAGCACCGCTTTTTTGTATGCGCTCCAGGGAAAATTCCTGAATAAGCTCCTGCGGAGTGAAAATTTCTTTATCTCCTGCCGGGTGCCAGCCTAGAAGAGCAATGAAATTTATAATCGCTTCGGGAAGATATCCTTGCTTCCGGTATTCATCTACCGAGGTTGAGCCGCCGCGTTTCGAAAGTTTAGAGCGATCCATGCCTAATACCAAAGGCAAATGCGCGTAGATGGGTGGCTCCGCGCCCAGAGCTTGCTGGATAAGAAGATGTTTGGGGGTATTAGGGATATGATCTTCGCCTCGAATAACATGCGTTATTAGCATTTCGATATCGTCCACTACGACTGCAAAGTGGTAGAGCGCGGAGTCCATGCCTCGGGCGATAGCGAGATCGCCCAAGTCTTCGGCGGCGAAAGAAATAGTTCCCCGGATGATATCTTCAAATGATACGTTCCCTTTTGCATCATTTTTAAGGCGGATAATGCCGCTAGTGCCGCCTGCATCGCGCTCGGAGCATGTATGCCGGGGGTGTTCTTTTCGCTTCGTCTGTTCTTCTCTCTCAGCTTCCAAAAATTCCTTGGAGTGCGAGCAATAAAAGGCTTTGCTTTCAGCTAAAAGCTTTTGAAGGTATTTTTTATAAATATGTCCCCGCCCTGATTGATTATAGGGGCCGTAGTCTCCTTTATATCCTTCTTGCCCTACCAGTGGCCCCTCGTCCCAATCCATCCCCAACCATTCGAGGCCTTCAAGAATATTTTGTTCAAAATCCTTTTTGGATCGTTCGGGATCTGTGTCTTCAAAACGCAAAATAAAGGTCCCGCCATAATGCCGGGCAAATAAAAAGTTAAAAAGCGCGGCTCGGGCAGTACCGACATGAAGCAACCCAGTGGGGCTGGGCGCCATGCGCGCGCGGATTTTTTTTGGTTCAGTAGTCATTTATTCGGGAGTATTCGGAAGTTAAACTTCCGAGTTTTTTTCTATGGCTCCTAATGCATCCCCAGATTCAGGATCTCTCTGGCGATTTTTTCGGCGGCGTCCAGGCGCGAGAACGCTTGCGCGGCTTGGATCATGCGCACGCGCTTTCCGCCGGGTTCCAGGAGGCGCTGAATCTCGCCGATGAGCACGTGCGGGGTGAGATTAACCTGCTCTATGACCTCGCAGGCGCCGGCCCGGGCGTAGGTATAGGCATTTTCGCGCTGGTGGCCCTGGGCATCTACCGCATCCGGCAAAGGGATGAGAATGCTGGGAAGCCCCCAGGCGGCGATCTCAAAGATGGCGCTTGCTCCCGCGCGCGAGACTACCACGTCCGCGGCTTGGGCGGCGCTGCGCAAACGGTCTTCTTCCAAAAAAGAAAACGGGTGATAGCGGTTTTTGTGCCCGGATGATTCCAGAATGACGCTGGATTGTTTTATGACTTCGTCAAAATTACCGGTCCCCGTCTGATGGATAATCTGCGCTTCTTCCACAAGCTCTGGTAATGCGACGGTCAACACCTCATTAATAGTTTGCGCCCCTTGCGATCCGCCCAGTACGAGCACTGTGCGGGTGGCTCCCTCCAGGCGGAATATTGTGAGCGACTCTTCCCTATTCCCTCCCAAAAGCGGCGTGCGCACGGGGTTGCCGGTAAGAGCTGTGCGGTCTTGGGGGAAATAGCGCGCGGCATCCGGGAATGATATCGCGATCCTGCGCGCAAATTTCGCAGCCCAGCGATTGACTTTGCCCGGAATACTGTCTGATTCGTGAATAATAACCGGAATACGATACAGACGCGCCGCGAACAATACGGGGAAGGCGGCATAGCCTCCTTTGCTGAATACCACGTCCGGCATCTCAACGTACATAAGCACAAGGCCGCGCACGACAGCGACAGCGGTCTTGAACATATCCGTAATATTCCAGATTGAGGCATAGGCGCGCATCTTGCCGGTGGGTAAAATTTTGTAGCGGATCTCCTCGGTCTCGAGAATATTTTTATCAATTGGTTTGTCGGCCACCAGCACTATATCCAGCGAAACAATGCGCTCGCTTTCCGCAATTTTTCGGAGCTCGCGCACAACCGCGATCAAAGGGTAGAAGTGTCCGCCGGTTCCACCCGCGGCAAGTAGGATTTTCATCGCGTATATTTTGAGATGTTAAGCAATATCCCGGCTGCGGCCATATTCATAATCAGAGCCGAAGAGCCATAGCTGATAAACGAGAGCGGCACGCCTGCTAACGGCAACAGCCCTGAAATAGCGCCGATGTTGATGAAAGCTTGGGTGGCGACGAGAAGCGAAATGCCAGCAGCAAGCGCGCGCGCGAACGGGTCGGCCGAATGGGTGGATACCCGGATCCCGCGCCAGAAAAAAAATAAAAATAAGCTCACCAAACCTATGCTTCCCACGAACCCGAACTCCTCCCCGAATACCGCGAATATTGAATCGCTGGCGGCTTCCGGCAGGTAGTTGAATTTCTGGCGGCTCATACCGAAGCCTCTGCCGAATACGCCTCCCGAGCCGATGGCAATGAGAGCCTGGTTGATTTGGTATCCAATCCCCTGCGGGTCAAGTTTTTGGTTGGTGAATACCAGGAGCCTGGAGACGCGGTAGGGCTCCAGCCAAATGAATGCAGTACCCGCCAGGAGTCCCAGTATGATGAGAAGCCCTATTTGAGACATTCTAGCACCACTCGCAAAAAAGAGAAATATGGCAGTGAGGCCCAGTATCCCGAGCGTTCCTAAATCTTTCTGAAGCACAAAAAAAATGCTGACCAGCCCCAACATTACCAGAAATGGCAGAAGGCCGCGCTTCAAATTACCGATGTCGCGTTTTTTGGAGGCGATCCAGGAGGCAAGATAGATGATGAATGAAAGTTTCAAGGCCTCCGCGGGCTGGAATGTGACGGGCCCCACGGAAATCCAGCGGCTGGCGCCCTTTAAGGTAAGGCCTATGTTAGGAAATAGTGTGAGCGCCATCAGGAGCAAGCTCGCGACCAGAAGCGGAAGGGCAAGTGTTTTCCAGATGGTGTAGCGGAGATTAAGGGTGATTATGAAAGCCGCTGCGCCGATTCCCGCGCCGTACAGAAGCTGGTGCGTCGCATAATAATGCGCTCCGCCGAAGCGGTTACTCGAAAGTATGGAAGAGGCTGAAGCTACCACAAAGAGCCCGCCGATTACCAGGATAGCGAGGGCAATCGCAAGCGGATAGTCAACATGGTGGGCGCGTCCGGGGGCTGCCATGGCACTACTCTTTTTCAAGAATACGACCTGGCTGTTTGCCTGTGTATGTGCCCTTCTCCACCGCAATCTCTCCATTTACCAGTACCCAAGCGATGCCGCTCGGATATTGGAACGGGTTTTCAAATGTGGCGTTGTCGCGGATAGTTGCCGGGTCAAAGACCACGAGATCAGCGGCCGCCCTTGCTTCCAGTATGCCGCGGTCCGTAAGGCCTATCTTCTCCGCGGGCGCTCCCGAAAGTTTAGAGATGGCTTCTTCCCAGGATACAATCTCCTGCTCCCGCACATATGTTCCTAAGAACCGCGCAGTAGCGCCAAATGATCTCGGGTGGGCTATATCGCCCGAGAGTGCGGATTCCCCATCCAGTCCATAGCCGTCGGACGAAATCATAGCGTATGGTTCTTTCATGAGGGTGATCATGTCGGATTCCTGGATGGTCTCTCCGAATATGGTCACACCCAGTTCGTTGTTGATCAGAATTTCAATCAGAACCTCTGTTGGATCAATGCCCATGCGCGAGGCAATGGCTGCCAGGGATTTGCCCACGATAGATTTTTCCCGCGCGGCTGAAGCAATGATGATGTGGTCGTAGTGCAAGGTTGCGCGTTGTAAATGATCCAACAGAAGCCGCCTCTGTTGGAGGTCCCCCAGTCGCTCTAAAATCCTTTTTTTGCCGCCATCACGGGCCCACGGGGGGAGTAGCGCGTACAACAGCGATCCTGTTTTAGTGTAGGGGAAGACGTCTATATCAATGGCCAACCCCTCTTCGCGGGCTCGGCGTATGAGCTGTAAAGCTTTCGGAAAATCCCCCCACGCCTCCCGGCCAAGGGCTTTAAGATGCGCGATCTCGAGCGAGACTCCGCTGGAGCGCACTATGCGGATGGCTTCCGTAAGTGAGGGCAACAAACCCTTGCCTTCGTCCCGGAGATGCAGAGAAACAAACGCATGCGCATCAGCTGCCACCTGCGAGAGTTGGGTGAGCTCTTCATCCCCCGCCGGACGGCCGTGGCTGAATGCCAGACCGAATGAAATCCCCCGCGCGCCATCTCGTAACGCCCCTGCAAGAAGAAACTTCATCCTGCCCAACTCATCACGATCCGGAGGACGCACCGAGTCGCCAAGAATGTCGCGGCGGAGCGTTCCGTGGCCCACGAGTGCGGCAAAGTTTACTCCCAATGAATGTCGGCGAAGCTCTTTAAAAAATTCCCCCAGAGTAAGCCAGTTGACATTGACACTCTTGGTATCAGTCCACTTTTGGATGGAGGCGATATGTTCGGACGCAACCAGGGGAGCGAGCGAAGAACCGCAGACTCCTCCCAAGATAGTGGTGATGCCTTGCCGCAACAATGATTCTTGCGAGGGCACAGAAAAAATAGTCCAGTGGGTGTCCGAGTGATTGGTGATGTCAATGAAACCGGGCGCTACATACAGGCCGGCGGCATCAATGACTGTCGCTGCTTGGCCGCGCAACCCCGCTTTGATTGAGGCGATCTTGCCATTTTTGATCGAAATGTCGGCTTTAAACATCGGCGTCTTCTTACCGTCGATGACCATCCCGTTTTTTATTAAAATATCGTTCATACTTATCTTCCCACTAAGGTTATTACCATGCCCATAATGGAGGCGATGATGCTTATGATCCAAAATCGCATGGTTACTTTATAGGGCGGCCAGCCGAGCGCCTCGAAATGATGCTGGATGGGAGCAATCCGAAATACTTTTCTCCCAAAAAAACGCCGCGAGATGAGCTGAATAATGTCGGAGCCTGCGGCCAGCACCAGAGGGAAGGCAATAATGGGGAGTACCGCCACCGAATCAGTCAGAAACGCCACGACCGCGAGTGTGGTAGCTAGGCCCAGCATCCCGGTCTCCCCCATATAAAATCGCGCGGGCGGGATATTAAACCACAGAAACGCGAGTATGGCTCCGGCGACCACGCTTGAAAACGTGGCGAGATCAATCTGGTTTTGGAAAAAAGCGATGCCCGCATACGCGGCAAAGGCAGAAGCGAGAACGCCGCCTGCCAGGCCGTCAATCCCATCTATGACTCCCCCGCTAAATGTGGCGATCATCACCAGAATAAAAATAGGGATGTACCACATGCCCACTTCCCAAGCGCCCTGGCCCGGTATGTATATTGTATGAAATTCAAGCTTAAAATAAAACCAATATGCTCCCACGAGGCCGATAAGAATGATCACAAATAACCGTTTGGCGAGGGTCATGCCCCCCGCAAAATACTTACCTGTGCCCCAGATTTGAGCTATATCATCCACCAGACCCAAAAGCGAGGCTGATATGAGCGTAAATAGCGGTATCCAGGTCTGGGAGCGGCTAAAGAAGTTTAACTTTTTCAGAGTCGCGCCATCGGGGTAGCTTGCCAAGAATAAAAAAATGAGAGCAACCAGCAGGGTGGTGCCCCAGATGAGGATGCCCCCCATGCGCGGCGTGCCGGTCTCGCGATCTTTATGCAGTTGGTTGAATACGGTCGCCTCCCCGCCCGCCAAAGCCTGCTTGCCCGCTACTTTTTTCCAGAGGCGGTATTTGTAAAGATAGTGCGTCAGGATCGGTGTCAACGCCAGAGCCAGAAAGAAGGAAAGACTTGCGAGCCCCAAGACTTTAAATACATTCAAGATCAGCGGATTTGCCATATAGCTAGTTTAGCTCGGAAAATAAGGGCTTCGCTAGGGGTGGATAAGCGTTTTAGCCCACTCCAGGAGTGCCTGCATGTCAGCGAATCTGCCGGCGTAGGTTGAATTCAGGACGATGAATATTTTGAGCTTGCCTATTGGCGCCTCCGCTACCACTATCAGCGCCCCGCCCGCGTGATCCGTAAACCCTGTCTTGCCGCCGATGAACTCCGGTATCTCGCTCGCGAGCGCGTTGCTGTTTTTGAGCGGATGGCGTATCCCTTCTCCAGATGTTACCGAGTCGTACGGCAGCGCCGTCATCTCCCACAGCTCCGGATAAGAGAGCGCGCGCAGCGCCAGCTTGCTAAGATTACGCGCGGTCGAGGTGTTGCTAATCTTCTGACCACCGGTATCAAGACCGATCGGATTTAAAAAGATAGTCTTGTCCATGCCGATAGACTCGGCTTCCTGGTTCATGAGGGTTACGAACATGCGCTGGGATTCCTCAAAACTTTCCCCGCCATTCTTGCGGCCGACATATTCAGCCACGGCCACAGCCGCGTCGTTGCTTGATTCCATCAGCATGATTTTAAGCAATTCGCGCATCTTGAAATGTTCGCCCGCGCGCAAATTTCCGGTGGCGCCCTCCGTGGCTACCGCTTGGCCGCTGATAGGGACGATATCATCATCCCCACTTCGCTCTAGGGCCACAAACGCGGTCATGATTTTTGTCAGGCTGGCGATACCCAAAGGTGTGTCACTGTTTTTTTCAAGTAGAAAAGATGACGTGAGCGGATCAAAAACTGCAGCGGACTCGGCTATGAGTTCGGGCGCGGGTGTTGGATGCGCGGCTGTCTCTGACGTGGTGGCAACGGGACGCGCCTTTTCTAGCACTGCCTCAATTGTCGCGGCACTTTGAGATGCCGACCCTCGCGCCAAATGTGCGTCTGGTATGCGGGCAACAACAAAGGCGCCCAGACTTACACATAACAACAAGAGAATGCTAGTTTTCGGGTTGAGCGGCATCAGGGGCTTGGGTAAGTTCAGTAGCAAGTCTCTCACGGAAAGTGTCATACTCGGGGAGTTGGGTGAAGGAGGTGATGCCTAGAAATTTCATGAATTCAAGAGTCGGGCGATACAGATACCCGCGCGCAGCCTGTGGTGAGCCTGTCGAACCAACTTGCTTATGCTCTATCCGCTCCACCAGGCCGCGCATGATGAGATTGCGAAGCGTAAAAGAAGAGTTAACCCCGCGGATGTAATCAACCTGGGAACGGCTGATAGGATGCTGGTAGGCGACGATGGTCAACGTCTCAAGCCCAGCTTTGGAAAGCTCGCCGATTACCTCTTCCTTAATGAACGTCTCTACCGCCAAGGTTGCCTCGGGTGCCGTCACGAGAGAGACCAGATCTTCTTTTTGTAGGATTTTAAGACCGGTACCCAGGAGCCGATTTTCGAGCTGGCTAACCGCCCGTTCCGCATCTTCTTTCCCCGCGCCGCATATCTCGCAGAGTTTTTTTATGGTAACCGCCTCGCCCGATACAAACAGCACCGCTTCTATGAGATTATCTATTTTCCCCTTATTCTCGATTTTACTTTTTTCTTCGCCCATAGCCCATGTGATCACGCGCGCTCAATGCGGATATCGTTAAATAATCCCTCCTGTTTAACCAGGATTATCCCCTGCTTGATAAGCTCCAGCATCGCCAGAAAACTCACGATGACTTCCAGTTTTTCGGCCTTGCCTTGCACAAATGATTTAAATGAATGCGCCAGGCTCTCTTCGGTCTTCCTCTGGAGCTCCAGCATTTTTTCTTCCAGGGATATCACCGCCTGCACCGTTTTCTCCGGCAAGAGCTCTTTTTTAGGCAGAGCCTCAATCAGCGATTTTACCACTGCCAGCATATCGGAGAGAGTGAGCAAGCGCGGCGGGTAAAATATTGGCGGGAAATCCGCAACGGTCTCTCTAGCGTACATTCTTCTGCCCCGCGCCTCCAAGTCTTTAATGTGCGCCGAGAGTTCGCGGATTTTGCGTAGGGACGCCAGGCGGCCTTCGAGCTCATGGATATCCGCCTCTTCTTCGTCAGTGATGGTGAGGTGCGGCAGGAGCGAACGGGATTTTATCAGCATCAGAGTCGCCGCGATCACCAGAAACGAGGCAATCTGGGCGGGGCGGGACTCTCCCAGCGATTTTAAATACAAAACGTACTGCTCGGTTACTCCCGAGAGCGAGACTTCATTGATTGAGAGTTTTCTCTTCTCAATCAGGTCCAAGAGCAGCTCCAGCGGCCCCTCGAACTTTTCTGTCTGGACGAGATGCATATCAAATGTATCTTAACATATTATGAATTATGAAACTCTGACGAAAGAAACAAATTTTGAAAATTGTAGGCGGGGGCGCGCCAAATTTGGACAATAGTATATATCGCAAAATTTGGGGTTAAACAATTTTCAAAATTTAGTTTCTAAAGTGTTTCGTAATTCACAGTAGCATGCGGAAGAATTTGTTGACAAATAAACTATAAATCTAAAACGAAAAACTGCGTATTGGCAGTGAGCCACGGACGCAGTTTTTCGTTTTAGATTTATTTTTAGCTTGAAACGACCGAGGTGATCTCAACTTCCGTAAAATGCTGCCGGTGGCCTTTTTTCTTGCGGTAGCGGGTTTTGGAGTGATAGCGCAAGTTGGTAATCTTTTTTGCTCTCCCTTGCTTCAAGACTTTCGCCTCTACGCTCGCCCCTAACACCAGCGGCGTCCCGATTTCCACATGTTTCTCGTCAAACCGGGCCAGCACGCTATCAAACGTAATAGCCTCTCCCGCCTCGTCTGCGAGTTTCTCTATTTTCAGTTTCTCCCCCGGGGAAACAATATATTGCTTCCCTCCCGTTTTGATAACTGCAAACATACTAGAAACTAATATTCTGATGGATCAGTGAGCATATCCTAAATCCTAACAGAATACGAGATGTCTGTATATATTGACATAAGTTACTTTATATTCCGAGGTTTTATGGCACTTTATTGCTTTTTATAAACCCTAATTGCTATACCCTACCTCTTGGCTACAATACTTCTCTTATATACATCCAAATGCTCGAGCGCCACGCCGGTGCCTTTGGCTACACACAAAAGGGCGTCGTCGGCCACATGCGCGGGCACGCCGGTGGAGCGAAGTACTAGCTCGTCAATGTTACGCAAGAGCGACCCCCCGCCGGTCATAGTGATGCCTTTATCCATAATGTCAGCCGAGAGCTCGGGAGGGGTGTCTTGCAGCACTTTTTTTACCGCGCGCAGCATCTCTTGCAACTGGTCTGATATGGCTTCCACAATTTCGTTGGTTGAGATCTCGGCCGATCGAGGCAGGCCCGTTAAAAGATCTCTGCCGCGGAGTTCATAGGTGAGCTCTTCTTCTACGGGTATCGCGGACCCGATGGCGATTTTTATTTCTTCCGCGGTGCGGTCGCCTATGGCCAGGTTTAAATGTTTTTTAATGTAGTCGGCAATGGCCTGATCAATCTTGTTGCCCGCCACTTTTACCGAAGTAGCGGCTACGATCCCGCCCAGAGAAATCACCGCCACATCCGTGGTACCTCCGCCGATATCCACCACCATATGCCCCATCGGCTCATAGATGGGAATACCCGCGCCGATCGCGGCTAAGATCGGCTCTTTGACCACATACGCCGCCCGAGCGCCCGCCTTGATGGCGGCCTCGATCACGGATCTGCGCTCCGTGGAGGTGACACCCGCCGGCACCGAGACCATCACCTCGGGTTTAAGGAATTGAAACCGGCCCATGGCTTTGGAGATAAAATAGCGGAGCATGGCTTCCGTAACGCGGTAGTCGGCGATGACCCCGTCGCGCATGGGGCGATAGGCCACGATGTGCTCGGGCGTGCGGCCGATCATAACTTTGGCCTCGCTGCCAACGGCCAGAATTTTATTGTCCAGAGTGGAAATAGCCACCACCGAGGGCTCGTTTAAAACCACGCCGCGCTCTGGCATGAATACCAAGGTATTGGCGGTCCCCAAATCAATCCCCAACTTTTTAGTAAGGCCGAACATGAGATAGACTCTAGCACCCTTGTTCGCCTATAGTAAAGATGAAATGAACTGGTTTAAATCCCTTCCAGCACCCGGATATCCGCCCCGATCGAGTTTAATCGAGAGGCGATTTCTTCATACCCGCGATTGATGGAATACACATTACGCAGGATAGAAGTGCCGTTCGCGGCGAGCATGGCGATAAGAATAATCATTGCCGGCCGTAACGCGGGAGGGCACACTACTTGCCCCGCTTTTAGCTCGGTTTTACCGGTAATGAAAACCCGATGCGGGTCGGCTAATGTAACTTGGGCGCCGAGGCGGCCCAGCTCGGTAAAATATATCGCCCGGTTCTCCCACATCCAATCGTGAATGAGCGTAGTCCCCTCGGCCTGTGTGGCGATAGGCACAAAAAATGGCAGATTGTCGGAGTTGATCCCCGGATACGGCAGAGCATGAATTTTGTCGGCAAGGGCATGCAACTTCGATGGGAATACGGTGATATCCACTAGATCGGTGCGGCCGTTGTAGGATTTATATTTCTTGGAGATAGAAAACTTCAAACCCATTTTTTCAAGTTTCAAAAGTTCTACCAGCAAAAAGTCTATCGGCGAGCGTTTAATGACGAGCTTAGAGCCGGTGGTGGCAGCCACAGAAATAAACATCATGGATTCAATGGGATCTTCACTGTTGTGATACTCAAGAGGTTTATCGAATTCCTTGATGCCATGCACCACCAAGTTAGTAGTGCCGATGCCGTCAATTTTTATACCCATACTCTCCAAAAAGAAGCAGAGCTCCTGCACCTGATAGTTCGGCGGCGCAAAGCGAATCGTTGTCGTGCCGGGGATGAGTGCGGCGGCCATCAGAATATTATTAGCGGCGGTATCCCCCGCCTCATACATAATTACACTCGCGGATGCAAGTTTACGCGCGCGGATATCATAATAATCGTGCTTGGTTACGATGCGCACGCCCAACTCTTCCAGCCCGTAGCGATGAGCCGCGATGGTGCGGTCGCCCATCTTACACCCACCTGCATGCGGCAGAAAGAAACCGGACTCATAATGGATAAGCGCACCGATAAACATAAGGCTGGAGCGAGTTTTTGCCGCCGCCTCGCGATTTAAGGTCTCAAACGTAAAGCGTTCGGGCGGTACAATTTCAAGGCTATTTTGCCCGACCCACTTAACCCCTACGCCCAAGCTCTCCATAACTTCGATAAGCCGATAGACATCCTCTATGCGAGAGATCCCGTGTAGGGTGGTTTTATTTTTGTTGAGCAGTGAGGCGCACAAAAGCGCCACCGAGCCGTTCTTAGAATAGTTGGTAGTGATCTCCCCCGAGAGTTTTTTACCGCCCCGCACTTCAAAGTCCAGCGATTCCGATATGCTAAATATTTTATGATTCAATATCTTGCTGATT
>Ga0105164_10001923_pt1 | contig 13029 bp, 16 predicted proteins | sample VDWuncwatermetaG_FD_89674 | JGI IMG/M metagenome (GOLD analysis project Ga0105164, IMG submission 89674) | Wastewater microbial communities from Netherlands to study Microbial Dark Matter (Phase II) - VDW unchlorinated drinking water | ecosystem: Environmental > Aquatic > Freshwater > Drinking...
CGTCGTACTCCTCGTCGCCCGGTTCGATGACTTGGCCCCGCACGCTCGCCCGCAGCTCCTGCACGATCGGCTCGTCGAAGGGTTTGCTCGCCTTTGTCGTCTTCACCTCTTGCGCCACGGAATCTCCTTTCTGCCCTGTGGCGATAGCGATATCAGCCTAGTTTTCGGCACTTGGAAAACGTTGTCTGGCGACTACTCCATACCTCTCCTCCATGCGTCTCCCCCTCACATCATCGTCGGCAGCGCTCCCGGCACGAAGATGACTACCGCTCCGTAGGTCATCAACGCCGTCGCCGCCATCTGTCCGATCTGCCGGCCCATCGGCAACGACTTCTCCGCGAAGATCAGCAGCGTGATCAGCGCCATGGCCGCCGCATTCATCACCCCCAGCGGGAACAGCATCACGAACAGCACCCAGCAGCAGCCCAGGCAGTACGCGCCGTGTTCCAGCCCCATGCGGAACGAGCCGCCGTATCCGTCTCGCCAGGACCCCAGGATGAAGTCCAGCGGCGTGCGGCACTTGGAAAGGCAGGCCCGCTTCAGCGGCGATAGCTGGTACAGCCCCGCCAGGATCAACACGCCTCCCCCCAAGCGCGCCGCGTTGTCCATCAACCACATCGATTGGCCCGCCGCCTTCTCCGCGCCCACCGCGACCGCGTAAGCCAAAGCCCCGAACACCGTCCACACCACCAGATAGGAGCTGACGAACACCCACGCCGGCACGAACGGCTGCCCCCGCTGGCGCTTCCCAGCGTGCACCCGCGCGAAGGTCAGGATCATGGGCGCCGCCGTGGGGAACATCATCGCCACCATCATCGCCACCCAGATGGCCAGAAACAGCGGCGCGCCCATCCCCATGGTCAGCCCCATCGCTTCGCTGTCCGCTGTGGCCGCCTGCCAGAGCACGAGCCCCCAGGCCGCCGCCGCCAGCCCTAGCAGCGAAGCCAGTATCAGGTTGCGCTCCCTCGGCATCGGGTATGAGGCAGTAGTTGCCATGCTTCCTCCTAACGCCGGTGTCTCACGCCAGCGCTGTCTTGGACCGGGCGTTCAGGATCGCCCCGGTAGTGGCCACACAGAAGGGCACGCTGTAGGTGAGCGGTATCTTCCACGCCAGGACTGTGGGGAAATCGCCGGCCACGATGATGTTTCCCTGGTTGATCCCTGTCAGGATCGTCCCCACGATAAGACAGATGATGAACGACCGGCGCAGCATCGGCCGGTACATGAGGGCGCAGCGGAGGCAGCAGGGCACTGTCCCAACCCGGGCCCGCATCTCGTACGCGGTGCCCGGCAGTTCGACACGGCAGCGGCCGCAGGCCAGCGCCCTTTCCGCGCCCACAGAGGTCATCGGCAGGAGCCAACCGAGATCTTACGCGCTCCAGTTGAAGGAACCCACAGCGCCGGACCGCGTGTCGTACGGACGCGGCAGGTCGGGGTCGGCCCAGTGTGAGGCGCTGGGCGCCACGTCCACCGAGTCCATCTGGAAGCCCGTGGCCATTGCCGCCCCCTGGATCCTCGTGAGCTGGCCGGTGGGGCCTCTGAGCCGCTGCGACTTGACGTGTCCCAGGCCCTGGACGGCGATGGTGATGCTGTCCCCCTCCTCCGTCACATCCATCTTCCGCGCCTGCGACGGCAGCCACTTGGACATCAGCCCAGCCAGCGCCTCCATGGGGCCGCCGCTCTTTCCCTGAAAGATCTCTTGCAGGGCCCGCTGCTGCCCGTCCGAAGCCCCGTCGTCAAAGTAGAGACGGGCCATTCCGCCCCCCTCGAACATGTTGCCGGGGAAGTATGCCGCCCACACCACGGTGCGGCCACCTAAGTCGATCCCGTCGGACTGGCCCTGCCGGATCCGGAAAGCCGCTGCGGTCCCGCACCAGCCCTGGTCGTTCACCGCTAGCTCCGGCACCCCAAACCAGCAGGGGCACATCAGGTTGCAGCTACAGCTCTCGATGAACTGCGCACTTATCTTCCACGCCATCGTCTACCTCCTTCTGCCGGTGCTACCGGCTGCTTTAGGCCACCAGCCCCTTCTCCGTGTGCTCCACGTCCGCCAGCGAGCTGTGCGTCCTCTGCCAGTCGAACTTGACCGCCCCGCTCGACTTGAGGGTGCCGGCGTACGCCACCTCCATCTCCTTGTACTCGAAGCCACCCGGCATCTGCACGATCACCCGCTGCTCCTCGCCCGTGGGCGGAACCGTCAGCGGCTCCGAGGTCGTCTCGAAGAAGCCGGGCACCGACACCCGCGCCCGCCGCTTCCCCTTGTCGAATTGGAACTCGATGTCGACGAAGTGAGGCCCCTCGATCTTCGACACTACTGACGCCAGAATCTCGAACAAGGTGCCACCCGCTTGGCCGGTGAGAATCTGGATCAGAGCATTGCGCTGCGCCTCATTGGCTCTCTGGTCAACGAAAGCCTCCAAAGTCCCGTTGCCCTCGTGCAGAGCGCCGGGCCAGTGAACTACCGCCGCCCACTTCAGCCCATTCAGGCTGACTCCGTCGAAGTGTCCCTCCTGGATGTTCATCGCCGCGACCCCCTCGCAGAACCCATGCGGCGCCGGCACACCGATCGTATCGCAGGGGCACGTGGCCAGGCAGTTGCAGTTCTTGATGTACTGGCCCTTCATCTTCCAGCTCGTCATATCTCCACCTCCTTTGAAATGAAACAGCTAGCTGCGGAGCCTGATGCGCTCGCGCCAGCTAGCTACGGAGCCTTACGTATTGACCGCGCGGAGAACCGGACTTCTCCGCCCGGGGTGGCCCGACCCTTCTAGGCGGCCTCGCGCCGCACTGGACTGACAGAATGTGGTTAACTCTCATTATCGACACGGCAGCCGCCGTGTCAAGAAAAATCTCGGCCTGACTCTGCGCCGCTTTTTTCCATTCGCCTGTAACAATCCTCGCCGCCCGCCGTCTGTATTGATGGAACGAACCCCGCCTACGGAGGCATCGATGCTGTATTACTGGTGGCTCTACGCTGTGCTGGCCCCCCTGGTCGCTCTCGATATCCTGTACCGCGCCTCGCCCTTCTACTGGACCGTCTGGCCTGTGGGTCTCGAATACCTCGCCCGCGGCCGCTACGACCTGGGGCCCACTGTCCCCCTGGCACCGGCAGTGCCTTCGGCGTCCTCGAACTGACACGACGACAGGCGATGGCCCCGTAGCTGCAGGCCTTCGGGCCTGCCGGCCCCTTCGCCATCTTGAGCGTGCCTGCCGACGGAACCTCGCGGACGATTCCGTCTATACTTGGTGGCGATGAGACTGCGTCCTTTCGTCGCGCTCCCGGTTGCGGCCCTCGCCATTCTTTCGCTGGCCTGCTCCAGCAATAGGACGACGACCCTCACCTCCGGTATCCAGGGGCAGGTCCTCCTTGGTCCCCAGTGCCCCGTCGTCCGCGAGGGCAGCCCATGCCCTGACCGGCCCTACCAGGCCACGATCGTCGTCTGGAACGCCAGCCGTACGGAGAAGAGCACTACGTTCGTTACCGACGAGCAGGGCCGCTTCCGTATCTCCTTGCCGCCCGGCGACTACTACATCGACCCGCAGCCGGCAAGCGGTGGCCGGCCCCTCCCCAGGGCAGTCCCCCAGACCGTCACCGTGTCACTCGACGAGTTCGTCGACCTCACCATCCACTACGATAGCGGGATCCGTTGACTGGATGACCATCAGGGCAGTCGAGCGCCGGAGCGCCGCAAGTGCGATCCAGCGGGCGACCCGATTGGTCGCGGCTCATCTCTGAGCCATGACCACCGGCGGTCAAGCGCGAATGCTCTCCTCGTGAAGCTCCGACGCCTCCACCCCTGGAACGTCACCCCCGCCCAGGCCCGCGCCATCCAGGCCCGCCTGGCCCCTCGGGTCATCGCCCAGGGCGGCCCGGCCGGCGTCCGCTACGTCGCCGCCGCCGACATCGCCTTCCAGGACCGGCCTTTCGGGCGCCAGCCGGCCTTCGCCCGCGCCGCCGTCGTCCTCCTCTCCTACCCCGACCTCCGGGTCGTCGAGCAGCACGTCGTCGAGGCCCCCGTGACCTTCCCCTACGTCCCCGGCCTCCTCGCCTTCCGCGAGGCGCCGGTCCTCGCCCTCGCCTTCCGCAAACTGGAGCGAACGCCGGACCTTCTCCTGGTCGACGGCCACGGCTTCTCCCATCCCCGGCGCTTCGGCATCGCCTGCCACCTGGGGCTGCTCCTCGACCTGCCGACCATCGGGGTCGCCAAGTCCCGCCTCACCGGCCAGCACGCCGATCCGCCTCCCCAGGCCGGCGGCCGCGCCGAGCTCACCGACGCCGGCCAAGTCATCGGCCTGGTCCTGCGCACCCGCGACGGGGTCTCGCCCGTCTACGTCTCTGTAGGCCACCGCCTCGGCCTCCCGGAGGCGGCGGAGTGGGTGCTCCGCCTCTGTCGCGGCTACCGCCTGCCGGAGCCCATCCGCCTGGCCGACCAACTGTCGAAGGGCCTGTCCTGAGCTTGTCGAAGGGGCGGCGGCCGCAGCCGTCGCGGGCCAGCCCCTTGTAGGTCGAGGCCCCAGCCTCGACCGGTCGCGCCTCCCTGCCCGGCCAAGGCGCCTGTCCAAGGGTCGAAGGACGCCGCCCGGCTACGCTATAATCGAGGTAGTGCCTGCCTGTCGGCCCAACGGACCCGTCTGGGCAGGCAGGGAGGTTGAACGAAATGCAAGAGAGCCTGGTCACCGTCAAGCAGCTACAAGAGCGCATCGCCGACGTCCTCCGCCGTCTTTGACATCCCCAACCTTGAACGAGAGATAGCGAGACTGGAACAGCAGTCCGCCCGGCCCGGCTTCTGGGACGAACCCCAAGAGGCGCAGCGCGTCATGCGTCGAATCGCCGAGGCCGGTGAACAGGTGGAGACCTGGCGGGGTCTGGAGGCCAGGGCCCGCGAGCTGGCGCAGCTCCTGGAGCTGGCCGCGGCCGAGTCCGACGCCGAGCTGGCCCGGGCCGTCGCCTCCGACGTGACCACCCTAGCCGCGCAGCTGGAGGAGACGGAGCTTTCCCTGGCCCTCGCCGGCGAGTACGACCGCCGCGACGCCATCCTGGCCATCCACGCCGGCGCCGGTGGCACCGATTCCCAGGACTGGGCGGAGATGCTCCTCCGCATGTACCTCCGCTGGGCCGGTAAGCGGGGCTATGCCACATCCGTCCTCGACCTGATGGCCGGCGAAGAGGCCGGCATCAAGAGCGCCACCGTAGAGGTGGCCGGTCGCAACGCCTACGGCTATCTGCGGAGCGAGCGCGGGGTGCACCGGCTGGTGCGCCTCTCCCCTTACGACGCCGCCCACGCCCGCCACACATCCTTCGTCCTCGTTGAGGTGTTGCCGGAAGTGGAGAGCGCGGCCGAAGTCTCCCTGGACCCCGAGGAGCTGCGCATCGACGTGTTCCGGGCCAGCAGCAAAGGCGGCCAGAACGTCCAGAAGAACGCCACCGCCGTGCGCATAACCCATCTGCCCACCGGCATCACCGTGAGCTGCCAAAACGAACGCTCCCAGCACCGCAACAAGGATCTGGCCATGAAGGTGCTCGAAGCAAGGCTGCTGGAGAGGGAACTGGAGCGCAAAGCCGACGAGCACGCCCGGCTCAAGGGGGAGCACGTCTCGGCCGGCTGGGGCAACCAGATCCGCTCCTACGTCCTGCACCCGTATAAGCTGGTGAAGGACCACCGTACCGGCTTCGAGACCAGCGAAGCCGAAGCCGTCCTGGACGGCGAGCTGGACCCGCTCCTGCGGGCCTATCAGAAGGCGACCCTTGGTGCGTAACCTGCGCCTCGTCCTTATCCTCCTGGTCTTCGCAGCGACCCTGATGGTGGCATACCCTGTCGCGGCCCAGGCGAAGCCCGCCGTCTCCGACGCGGGCGTCGAGAACCACTTCCCGGACGGGATGATATTCAAGGTTTCCGCCGGCAGCGACTCTCCCATCCAGAAGATCCGGCTCCGCTACACCATCTTGCCCGATGGGACCGCGGCCAGCGGCGAGGCCAAGTTCGAGCCGTCCACCTCCGTCTCGACCAGCTTCACCCTGGCCGGCAAGGACCCGCCGCGCATCTACCTGCCGCCTGGAACGACCATCCAGTACTACTGGCAGGTCACCGACGCCGGCGGGAACACTGCCACCACAGAGCAGGCCACCTTCGTCAACGACGATGTCCGGTTCGACTGGAAGACACTCGAGTCCAACGGCGTTGTAGTCTACTACTACTCCGGCTCGCAAGATGACGCGGAGGCGATGCTCACCGTGGCCAGCGAGAAAATCGCCTCGATGTCCAAACTGCTGGGCGCCAGTATCGGGTTCCCGGTGAAGGTCTGGATCTATCGCTCGGTCTCGGACATGAAGCCCGCCTTGCAGTTCCGCAGCGAGACCTACGAGCAGTCAACGATCACGGCTGGCGTGCGTGTTGCCACGGACACCGTCCTCGTCCTGGGCAACGCCTCGTTCGACACGCTGCGTCACGAGCTGACCCACGTGGTCACCGCCGCCGCGGGAGAGGGCCCCTTCGCCAGCCTCCCCTTCTGGCTGGACGAGGGCACGGCCGTCTACGCGGAGAGCAATCCCGGCGCCTTCGGCCAGGCGCTGCAGCGCGCTATCGACCGCGGCAGCGTTTTCTCTATCCGCTCTATCACTTCGCCGCAGGGCGACCCTGATAAGGTGGCGCTCTCTTACGGCCAGTCCTGGAGCCTCGTCTCCTATCTCGTGGAGACCTACGGCGGGCAGGAGTTCGCGCAACTCTTCGCTGAAATAAAGGGCGGCAAGACCATCGACCAGGCGCTGAAGGCGGTCTACGGGTTCGACCAGGACGGGCTGGAGAACGAATGGCGCGCCAGCCAGGGGCTCCCCCCGCGCGAGACCCCTTCGCCGCCCGAGAGCGAGCAACCTACAGGTTCCCCTTCTGGGATAACGGCACAGAAGCCTGACGAGGGCGGCGGTACCTCCATCGGGCTGATCGTCGGGCTCGTTCTGGGAACGTTAGCCCTGGCCGGGGCCGTCGGCCTCGCCGGGCTGGTCCTGGCCCGCAGGCTGCGTTAGGGGATGATGAGGCCGCTGCCGCGCTGCTGGCCCCGTTGCGGCGGCTGCTCTTCGGGGGCCGCAGGCGACGTGGGCCCGCCGGTCGCCGTCGGCTCCTCCACGGACGACTGGACCGCCTTCAACAGCTGCTCCACCAGGACGCGCTCGTGAACCATTCCCGGTATGGCCACCCTGTCGTCGATGACGGTGAGCGGCACGGCGCGCACGCCGTACCGCTGCGCTAGCTCCGGGAACTCATTCACCTCTATGACCTCGGCGCTGACCTTGTGGTTCACCAGCGCTATCTGGTAGGCGGCACGCGCCATCTGTGGACAGTACGGTCAGGTCGGGGTCACAAAAACCCGGACCGTGACCTTCTGTTTGAGCTTGGCCAGCGCCTTGACCGACTCCGGCGAGAGCAGGGTCTCGCCGCGCGAGATATCCGTTAGCGACTCGATGAAGCTGGGGAACTCGGTGCCGCCCGGCAGGCCGTAGAACTTGAGCATCGCACCGTCGCGCCCGCGGAGCACGGTGGCCGGTATGCGATCGATGCCGAACTTCCTGCGGTCTTCGTCGGCCTCCTCCCAGATGTGGACGCGGAGGCTGATCAGATCGCTGAGCGAGGCCAGCTCTTGCAGCATCTCGCGGGCCGGCTTGCAGTAGGCGCACGGTTTGCGGCCGGGGATCACCAGCTCCGTCTCCCGTTCCGTGAAGAAGTCGATCTTCACGGGGCCGGTCAGCTCCTGGGCGAACTTCTGCCGGATGATCTCCTGGTCCTTGAGGGGGATCATGGTCACGCCTGGCGATGCCGGGTCTGGCTCCACACGAGAAACATGCGCTGCAGGGCGGTGGCCCAGGACAGCACCGCGAGGATCCACAGCATGGGGGTTACTTGGTCTATTATAAGGCCCACGCCCAGGAGCAGAACCCGCTCGGCGCGGGTGAAGAACCCTTCACGCAGCTTGAGCCCGATGACCTCGGCGCGGGCGCGCACGTAGCTGACGAGAATGGACCCGACGATGGCGGCGAAGGCCAGCAGCTCTTCGCTGCGGCCACCCCGGTCGCTGAAGTAATACAGGATGCCGAACAGCACAGCCGCCTCGGAGATGCGGTCCGTGACCGCATCGAAGACGGAGCCGAAGTCGGTGGCGCGGCCGGTGGCGCGGGCTAGGGCGCCGTCCAGCAGGTCCAGCGAACTGGCGGCCAGGACTACGATGCCGGCGGGCAGGAAGTCGCCGCGGGCGGCGAGCACCGCGGCCCCCCCGTTGCCCAGGCCTCCCAGTATCGTCAGGTGATTCGGCCTGACGCCCAGTCTGGCCAGGGGGTTGACGATGGGGTCGGTGAGGCGCCGCGGTATCGACCTGGGCAGCAGCGAGAACATCTACGGGCCCGGGCCCCCGTGCTCGCCGTGGCGGCCGTTCATCACCTGCTCGTAGTAGTTCAGGATCTCGCCCGACACACGGTCCCAGCTGTAGCGCAGGGCTGTGGCGGCGCCGCGCTTGCCCATCTCGCGGCCCGCCTCCTCGTCGGAAAGGAGCCGCTTCAGGGTGGCGCTGAGTCCTTGGCTGTCCCGCGGGGGCACCATCAGCCCCTCCTGCCCATCGCTAAGCACCTCGGCGAATCCCTCGATCTGGGAGGCGACGATGGGGATGCCGGCCGCCATCGCCTCCAGAAGCACGATGCCCTGGCTCTCGGCGCCGGTGTTGGGGGCGCAATACACTTGGGCGGTCTTGAAGTAGCGGGGTTTTTCCGCATCTGGCACGTATCCGGCAAACACCACGTCGCTGAGCCCCTTACGCTCGACATAACGTTCACAGGCGGGGCGCAGCCCTCCATCGCCTCCCACCACGATCAGCCGCGTGTCCGGCATCTCCTCCTTCAGCTGTGCGTAGGCCTCGAGGAGAAACGGCAACCCCTTCCGCTTCTCCAGCCGGCCCAGGAAGAGGATGTTGCGCTTGCCGTCGGCGTACCGCGGGATAGGAGAGGCCTGGGCGAAGAACGAGCAGTCGACCCCGTTGGGGATGATGCGGTAGCGGTCGGGAAAGTAGCGGCCGATCATGCGCAGCGCTGGACGGGAGACGGCGATGCGGCCGCGCAGGCGGGACCACCAGGGCTTGATGATGAAGCGGGCATAGGCGTAAAGGCGGCTGCCGCCCTCGCGGGTGGCGTGGAAGGTGACCACGTTCGTGGCGCGGGAGTAGCGAATGAACTGGAAGGGTAGCAGGGGCATAAACGGCTCGTGGATATGGACGACGTCGAACCCCTCATGCGCCAGGATGCGCTTGACCCGTGGGCCTAGATCGAAGGAGAGGGAGACGTTGGCCACGGAGCCGCTGGCCGGCAGTCCGATGACGCTCTCCCCAATGACCGTCAGGTATTCGCAGTCGTGGCTCCCGCGACGTGACGAAGGGGCGATGACTTGCACGGAATGGCCGGCCCGAATGAACTGAGCGGCCAGCGGCCTTACGTGGCTGTTGACGCCTCCCGGGACGGCCCAATCGTAGGGGGAGACCAGGGCGATCTTCATCGCACGTGAAAGATGCGCCTTACAAAGCTGGCGGCTGTGGGTCCCCAGCCCATCCTGCGCGGCGTGACGGTGAGGCCGCGCCAGGTCTGGCGGAGCACCTGGCCCGGCCCAATCTCCAGCAGCGTGGGGTGGCGACCGTTGACGCCGGCGGTGGTTCGCTCCAGGATGGCCCGGCGCAGTTCCTCCGCCGTCTGGCCGGGGAAGTCCGTGTATGCGCTGCCGATGGCCTTCAGGAAGTGCGCATCGCTGCCCCCTACCTCGGCCAGGTGGAAGCGGCGTCGGTTCAATTCCAGCGCCTTGCGCACGCCCCTGCGGCCGCCCGGCGACTGGTTGGCGGCCTCGATCCCATCGAAGTAGACGCCATCGTGGGGTGTGTCGACGATGCGCTGAATGATTCGCTGGCCGAGGCTGCGGGTCAGCCAGCTCATGGGGTGCGGGATGACGCACAGCCCGCCCTGGCGGTGCACGGCCTCCAGCGCCTCCGCCAGCGGCCTCAGGCCCGGCACCGGCTCCTCAACGAACAGGGCCAGCAGGTGGCCCTCGATGGTCGTCACCTCGATCCCCAGCGCCACCTGAAAGCGATAGCGACCGCTGGCCCAGGTCTCCCGGACCTCCCAGGCGCCCCGGATGTCATCGTGGTCCGTGACGGCGATGATGTCCAGGTCGGTGCCGGACTCCACGTAATCCAACAACTCTGGCACCTCGGCCATGCCGTCCCCCAAGGCCGTGTGGACGTGAAGATCGGCCTTGCCGCGGCGTCCCGCGTTCACACTTTCCTCCCAACTGGCGGGGCAGCCTCGGGTACCGGCTCGGCGGCCAGGTCCCAAATCGATTCTAGGACCGCCCACTGGCCGGGATCTGCGCGCAATCGCCGCTCGAGTCGCTCCAGGTACTTCAAGGCGCCGAGGCGGACATCCCGCTCGAAGTCCCCCGTGCGCTCTAGCTCCAGCGGCTCCTCTATGTCGGCCTCGATGACGTACCTCTTCCTGCGGGCGGTGAAGCAGGGAATCACCGTCGCTCCCGTGCGGAGGGCGACTTCGATGGGGCCCGTGGGCATAAGGGTCTCGACCCCAAAAAACGGCAGACGGGCCTTGGGGCCCTCGATGTCTCGGTCTCCCATCAGGGCCACCACGCCGCCGGCCCGCACCGTCTGCATGACCCTCTTGACGCTGCCCACGCTCACAGGGAGGAAGGTGTGCCCCTTGCTGGAGCGGAGACGGTCCACCAGCGCTGACAGACGCCTGGGCTTGAGAGGCTCAGTGAGAGCGACGACCCGCACTCCTAGAGGTATGAGTCCCTGTCCGGCTAGTTCGGGGTTGCCGCAGCGGGCGCTGAGTATGACGACGCCGTTGCCGGCTCTTGTCGCGGGCAGGAGGATCTCGTGGAAGTTGTGGAAGATGAAGCGTCGGCGAAAGAAGTCGTTGATGTCCACGCGGGGCATCCGTACGAGGTCGGCGTAGTAGAGGGCGACATTGCGGAACACGCGGCGGGCGGCGGCGCGGATCTCGCTCTTCGTCGCGTCCGCCGGCATGACGTGTCGCAGGTTGTCCCAGACGTTGTGGCGCAACTTAGGGATGAGGACGTAGATCAGGTCGGCCACGAAGGCCACCAGCCGGTAGAGGATTGAGACGGGCAGGCGTCCCAGGGTATGCAGCGCTATGACGAACAGCGCAAACTTCCACATGGCGTGCCGCCTTAGGCGGCCGGCGAGCCACCGTTCTTGCCTGCTATGAATTCCTCGGTCAGGATGCGCGCTTGCTCGTCGGTGAACTGACGCGGCGGCGATTTCATGAAGTAGGCGCTGGGGCCGACCAGCGCCCCGGCAAGGCTGCGATCCAGCCCCAGCTTGCAGCAGCGGATGGCATCGATGACTACCCCGGCCGAGTTGGGGCTATCCCAGACCTCGAGCTTGGCTTCCAGGTTCAGGGGCACCTCCCCGAAGGCCGTACCCTCCATTCGGATGTAGCACCACTTCCGGTCTTGCAACCAAGGGACGTAATCGCTAGGGCCTATGTGGATGTCACCTTCGGCCAGCTTGTAGTCCAGCTGAGATGTCACGGCGTTGGTCTTGGATATCTTCTTGCTGGCTAGCCGCTCCCTCTCCAGCATATTCAGGAAATCCGTATTGCCGCCGAAGTTGAGCTGGTATGTCCGGTCCAGGCGGATCCCCCGCTCCACAAACAGACGGGTGAGGACGCGGTGCAGTATCGTCGCGCCGACCTGGGACTTGATGTCGTCGCCGATGACCGGCAGCCCCCGCTCCTCGAACCGCCCCCGCCAGTACTCCTCGCGGGCGATGAAGACGGGTATGCAGTTGATAAAGGCGCAGCCGGCCTGCAGCACCTGCTCCACGTACCACTTCGTGGCCTCCTCACTACCCACCGGCAGATAGCTCACGACCACATGGGTCTCCGTGTCCTTGAGGATGCGCACTATGTCGGAGGTCGAGCCGGGTGCCTTGTGCACCACGTCCGCCAGGTACTTGCCGATGCCGTCGTGGGTCATCCCCCGTGAAACCGCGACTCCCAGATGGGGGACGTCGCAGAACTTGTAGGTGTTGTTGGGAGGGGCGAACACGGCTTCGGAGAGGTCTTTACCCACCTTGGTCCGGTTGACGTCGAAGGCGGCGACGAACTCGAGGTCGCCTATGTGGTAACCACCCACGTTGGTGTGCATCAAGCCGGGCACGGAGGCGCCATCCTCGACGTTCCTGTAGAAGTAGACCCCCTGGACTAGGGAGGAGGCGCAGTTGCCGACCCCGATGATGGCGACGTTTATCTTGCCCACGGGCTTTCTCCTTCTCCTACCACGCCTGCCGGCGGTCTGCTGCATAGTACTGCCGGGTGTTGGACCCTTGTTCGCCTCTCCTGCCGTCTGTTATGCTGGGGCGAGCCCCCAGATTCAAAGGAAGCGCCTTTGGTCTACGACTTCCACACGCATTCTACCCTAAGCGACGGTTCTCTATCACCAGTGGAGCTGATCCGCCGCGCCCACGTCGTCGGCTACAAGGGGATGGCTATAACGGACCACGCCGGGATCGGCAGCCTGGCCCGATTCGCGCAGGAGCTATCGCGCGATTGTTCGCTGGCCCGCAGGCATTGGGACATCCTGGCTTTGCCGGGTGTCGAGTTGACGCATGTTCCGCCCGGCGGCATCGCCGAAGCGGCGGAGGCGGCCCGACAGGCCGGTGCCTGGGTCGTGGTGGTCCACGGCGAAACGGTGGCTGAGCCGGTGGAGAGCGGCACCAACCTGGCAGCCATCACCTGCGGCCAGGTCGACGTGCTCGCTCATCCCGGGCTTATCACCCTGGAGGAGGCGAAGCTCGCCGCCGAACGCGGCGTCTTCCTGGAGCTATCGGCCAAGCCGGACCACGCAGTTGCCAACGGCCACGTGGCGCGCATGGCCCGGCTGGCGGGCGCCCGCCTGGTTGTCAATTCCGACAACCACGGGCTGGACTTCCTGACGCCGGAGCGGATTCGCCGGGTGGTCCTGGGGGCGGGCA
>Ga0105164_10001924_pt1 | contig 13028 bp, 15 predicted proteins | sample VDWuncwatermetaG_FD_89674 | JGI IMG/M metagenome (GOLD analysis project Ga0105164, IMG submission 89674) | Wastewater microbial communities from Netherlands to study Microbial Dark Matter (Phase II) - VDW unchlorinated drinking water | ecosystem: Environmental > Aquatic > Freshwater > Drinking...
ATGGGGAACTGATCTTTCCTGTCAGAGTTTCCGGCAATTTGAAGGACCCGAAATTTGAATTGGGAGAACTGCTGACACATACGATCCGCCAGAGTCTTGCCCGGACCCTCCAAAAAGGGGTGGGGGAGATGGTTAAGAGCGGTTCACAGGCGTTTGGCGTGGCGGACATCGACCAACGGGCTAAAAAAGTGCTCAAGGAACTCGAAAAAACCCTCCGTTTAGACTGGTTTCCCTCCGAAGTCTTTCCAGAAACTCCCTCTCAGTAATTTTTTTCAAAAAAATCGTAAAAAGGGCTTGACAAGCAAATTGGCATATGCTAATATCTCTATAGGTCAAAAGAGAGATATGTAGATATAGGAGTTTTGGGATGGTGAGCGTTCAGGTCGCCCGGCAGAGTTTCAAATCGAATTTCCTCAAGGCGCTATCGCATCCGGTGCGGCTTGAAATCATTGAATACCTCAAAGACGGAGAAAAAATTGTCGGAGACATCGTCTCCACGATTGGAATCGGACAATCCAACGTGTCGCGTCACCTGGCGGCTCTCAAGCAGGCCAACATCCTTGTTTCTCGACAGGAGGGAGCCAACGTCTATTATTCGGTGGCGGACGATCGGGTCTTTCGGGTGCTTCGGCTTGTGAATGCGATCTTAAAGAGCACCATGAAAGAAAAGGCTTCGCTTTTTGGAGAAAGTCTCTAAAGAGTAGCTGTGACGCGACGATGAAAGTTGGATTAACGTTTAACGAAAAAAGGCCCCTTCAAAGCGGCGGAAACGGGAAGAGGACTTTTCTTCCGGAAGACACCTACCTTGAGTGGGATGATGCCGAGACGATCACAGCGATCGCCGCGGCCCTTCGGAAGTGCCATGAAGTCGTCCTAATCGAAGCGGATGAGGGGTCGGTTCAGGCGTTAAGACAGGAACAGCCCGACATCGTCTTCAATATTGCAGAAGGGCGTTTTGGCCCTCTCCGCGAAGCAGAAATCCCGGCCCTCTTAGACTCCCTCGACATTCCTTATACCGGTTCCGGTCCGGAAACCCTCTCGGTCGCCTTAGACAAGGCGTGGACCAAGCGGATCCTGCGCCGATTTGGAATTCCAACCCCCGATTTTCTGGTCTGCGAAGAACCTGATATCTACTTAAACGGCCTTTCCTTTCCTCTCATTGTCAAACCGCTCTGGGAAGGTTCCAGCAAAGGGATTTTAGACAAGGCGGTGGCGGAAACGCCTCAAGAGCTCCGGAAGCAGGTCAAATTTGTCCTTGAGCGGTACCAGCAGCCCGCTCTCATTGAAGAATTCCTCCCCGGCAGGGAGTTTACTCTCGCCCTCTTGGGAAACGGCTCCTCCCTCGAAGTCCTTCCGATCGTAGAAATCAATTTAAACACACTTCCAAGGGGAGCCCATCCGATCTATTCTTATGAAGCCAAGTGGGTGTGGGATACCCCAAAGTCTCCTCTCCGGATCTTTGAATGCCCCGCGAAAATCCCTTATACCTTTGAAAGAAAACTGTCTCATCTTGCCAAAAGGACCTTTCAGGTCCTGAAGTGCAGAGATTGGTGCCGCATTGACATGCGGCTGGATGCGGTCGGGGAACCCTACGTGTTGGAAGTGAATCCGCTTCCCGGGATTCTACCGAATCCGAAGCAGAATTCCTGTTTTCCAAAAGCGGCACGGGCACAAGGGATGACGTATGAAGAACTGATTTTGGAAGTTCTTTCAATCGCCTGTAAACGGATCGGTTTAAGTGAAAATGCATCGAGAACACGTCACTATTCTTTACGATAATAGCGCTTTTGAGAGGGGGAGACGCCTTCCTTCTCAAGAGGATACCTTGGCAGAAGCCAAGGCAGTGGAGAGGGCGCTTTCGGAAAAAAGGTATCAGACCCGTCGTCTTGAGATTAATTATGAACGGCTCGAAGCCTTTGTTGAAGACCTGTTACACAATCGGGAGGAAATGGTCTTCAATCTTTGTGAAGATATTAAAGGAGAGGGGATTTATGAAGGGTATGTTGCCTCTTTCTTGGAACTTTTGGGAGTGGATTACACCGGCTCCAATCCTCTGACTCTCGGGATTTGTCTGGATAAGGCAAAAGCACAGGAAATTCTTTCGGCCCATGATCTCCCCACACCGGCTCATGCGGTGTTGGAGGAGGCGAACGGGATGCCAAAAGGGATCCATTTTCCTCTCATTGTAAAACTTTTGCATGAAGACGGAAGTCTGGGGCTCGACAGAGGATCTGTCGTTCATGACAAAGAGGCCCTTCATCAAAGGGTAAAGAAGATGGTGCGAGAATACCATCAACCGGTCCTTGCGGAGGAGTATCTCGACGGGCGTGAATTTAATGTCTCCATTCTTGGAAATGGGGAAGAGACCCAGGTTCTTCCCATCTCCGAAATCGACCATTCGGCCGCAAAGAAGGATGAGCCGAAGATCTTAACGTACGCTTCCAAATGGGATGAATCTTCGGAGGAGTACCGCAAGACTCCGCCGGTCTGTCCCGCGCCTCTAACTCCTTCTCTCGAAAAAACGCTCCGATCGCTCGCCCTTTCCGCCTGCAAGGTTCTCGGGTGTCGTGACTATGCCCGGGTCGACATCCGTCTTAAAGGAAAGACCCCTTATATTATCGAGGTGAACCCGAATCCCTGCATTTCATTGGATGCGGGGTTCATCCGCTCGGCAGACGCTGCCGGCTTATCATACCCAGAAGTCATCGGAAAAATTCTGGCATGTGCCATCGCTCGCAAAGAGGCGAGGTCGGGAAACTGGAAAAGGAGGGGGGAGAATGTCCATTGCGGCATGTAGCAGTGCCACACGTGCGCTTTGGAAAGACGTGTTGGATACGGAGTGGAACGATTGGAAATGGCAGCTTCGGAACAGCCTCAAAACCCAGTCAGCGTTAGCCAAAGTCATTGAACTAACGCCCGACGAGGAAGAGGGGATGAAGCTTCCAAAGCATAAGCTCTCTATGGCGATTACTCCTTATGTCGCGACACTCATCGACCCACAGGATCCCAACTGTCCGGTTCGCAGACAATATGTACCGAACGTCAAAGAATCGATCGTTTCTCCTTTGGAAATGACCGATCCGTGCGGGGAGGACAGCCATACGCCGGTGCCGGGCCTTGTCCACCGTTATCCGGATCGGGTGCTCATGATCGTGACAAACCGCTGTGCGGTTTATTGCCGGTATTGCACCCGGAGTCGTCTGGTCGGCGAGGAAAAACAGTATCTGTTTATTCAGGAAGATTTTGATCGGGCGTGTGAGTATCTTGAAAAAACGCCTGTGGTGCGGGATGTGCTCATTTCGGGCGGAGACCCTCTTCTACTGAGTGATTCTAAAATCGAATACATGCTGAAGAGGCTCCGCTCGATTAAACATATCGAGTTTTTGAGAATCGGATCGCGGCTTCCGTTTGCGCTGCCGCAGCGGATTACACCGGAATTCTGCGAGATGGTGAGGAGATACCACCCTGTCTGGATGAGTGTGCATGTGAATCACCCCAAAGAGGTGACCGCTGAATCGAAAGCGGCCTGCGAGCGGCTCGTCGATGCGGGAATTCCGTTAGGAAGTCAAACGGTGCTTCTCCGAGGTATTAACGATTCGCTTCCGGTCATGAAGGAACTGATGCACAAACTCCTCATGGCCCGCGTGCGTCCTTACTACATCTACCAGTGCGACCTTGTCAAAGGGACGACCCACATGCGGACCTCGGTCCAGAAGGGGATCGAGATTATCGAAGGACTTCGGGGACATACCACCGGCTATGCCGTGCCGACGTATGTGATTGACGGACCGGGAGGAGGAGGGAAAATCCCGATTCAACCCAATTACATCGTCAGTATGGGGGACGGCAAAGTCATTCTGCGGAACTACAAAGGCGAGATCTTCGAATACCCCGAGTATCCGGAGGAATAGAGACGGTTTATGGTCCAAGGAACTCACCATTCTTTGGACCAGTTCTTATTTGTTAGCTAATTTTCCAGACGATATTTGGTTATTTAATGAAGAGCAGATATTTTAAATACCTTGCTATTAGTGCGGTGACTGGACTAGTCTTGGAGAGTCTCCTCTATGGAATAGGAATTAGTATGTATTACTATTACAAATTGAAACTATTTTTTCTTCTGTATTTTGTCTTCGTGTATTTCTTCGTTTCTGTCGTTTTCTTCTTTCACTTTATCCACTTCGGCGCATTAGGTATTATAACGATGATTTTAACAAAGCACTATTATAATATCTTCTCTGCGAAGAAATTAAGGTGGTTCTTAGCAATTTTAGGGGGAACTTATGGGGCAACTGTTCTTAGGATTTTTGATATTCTCCTAATGTGTAGTGGCTGGGTCATTAAGAACTGGATTAAGAACTGGACTCAACAGGCTTTTATCCAATGCGTTAAAGGAAGTATTTTTGGTATTTTCTCTATGCAGTACTTGGGAGGTGATACTGCGATACCGGGCTTACCTCCTTTGTACAAGACGATCATTGCTTTTTGTTCAGGATCTATTTTGTGTTTGCTAGTACTCCAAATATTTCGAAAAGAAATTCAGAAAACCTCTTGACAAAGTTCATCACTTATGATACACTTTTTTTAGGGGTGAAAAATGGGAACCAAACATCCACGTCTCAACGTTGTGTTGGAATCACCGTTATACGCTGTGTTAAAACAGGTTGCGAAGAAAGAAGGGGTCTCTTTGTCTTTAAAGGCAAGGGATCTGATTCGGGAGGCCTTGGAGGCGTATGAGGATACTTATTGGGCGAAAATAGCCGCTTCCCGTGAGAAAACTTTTCATCGAAAATCTGCACTGACGCATAAACAAGTCTGGCAATAGTGTCCCACCAGGTTATTTATCATCCAGATGTTTTAAAGGATGACCTTCCTAAGATTCCCCGAAATTTTCAAGTAACGATTCGAAAAGCCATCGAGCAACGATTGCTGTCAGACCCTTTGAGCTATGGTCAGCCTTTGCGTCGAGTCCTGCAGGGGTATCGTAAGATGAGGGTGGGAGATTATCGGGTCATCTATAAGGTAGAGAAAGAGGAGATTGTTATTTTAAAGATCGGCCATCGGAAAGAGGTGTATGGAAGTGCGCTACCGCGACTCAGGTGGCGTTAATATTGATAGACCAGAGTTGCCACGAGTCCTCCATGGCGGGCGACATTGACCACTTCGTTGCGGGAACCGCGGCCGATGATGGAGATGCCGTCGGGGGTGACGATAAAGCCGTCGACGACATTTAAAGTTTCTTCCTGAAGGCCGCCTGGGTGGGAGGTGATAAACTTTTTCGGCCGGATCTCCGCTTCGTTCTGAATCACCCACTCTCCCGGCTGGCGGAACGCCTTTTCAAGGTAGGCCTCCCACTTCCTTTGTGAGCAATTCTTTCCGAAGGTCACCCCTTTCCCTCCAAATTCCCGGTTCGGTTTGATGACGGAAGTCTCCCTTTTTCGCCTCGCATAGGCATAAAGGTCGATTCTTTTCCCTTGGGGATCGGTGGTCACGACCGGGCGGAGAAGTCTTGTCCAGACCACATGGGCTTGAAAGATCTCCTTCTGTCTCGGCGTAAAGTATCTTGAAAGGGAGGGGTGGCTGAAGACCTCCAGCGCACTTTTGTGATCGAGTTCCCCCATTAAGGAAGAGAGTGCGGCATTCCGCCTGAAGGCCTCCTTAAAGGCCTTCACATTCTCCCCATGTTTTTCCATATCAAGGGCCTCTTCGAGTTCTGTATCCCGGTAGATCATCTCGACTTCTTTCCCGCGGGCGAACAGTTTTCCTTTTTTAAGGGAAAGGTCGCGGGGGTCTGCGACGATCGCATCACACCCTCTGGTTTTAAAGTAATCGCGAAATTCCTCAAATTCAAGTGGACCACCCGGATCACGGAGTTCCTCGACGAGTGCAATGCGCTTCAAGCGGATCCCCGCTTTTTGGGCATGGCGGAGAATCTGTCGGTAAAGGAGGCCGCGCGCATCGGTCATTCTGATGACGCGAAAGCGGGGCTGGAGTGTTTTGAGAATGGGTAAGAGAGTCCTCCGCATGATCGTTTCTGTGGCAACGGCATAGTAAATCCCGCCGACCCCGACGCCGTTCCATTCCACAAACCGCAGATATCTTTTCCAATTCGGCCCGCTATAGTCAGAGACCGCATCCCAACGGCTCATCACCGTCTGCGCGTTTCCTTGGAGCCTGTATAGGTGGTCGAAATGTTCCTTTTCGATGCCGTGAAAGGGGAGGATCTCTTGGAAAAGCGGTTCATCGAAATAATGGGTATAGATCGTCTCGATCGCCTTCTGGAGTTCGAGGATAATGTTTCGGCAGTAGCGAAGCTGGTAAGGCCTAAGGAGCCTCGGCCGGACAAGAAGGGGAATGACTTTATGACCCCCGTCCGGTTTTTCATAAAGGATCCTCTCTTCTTCACTCACCCTCCGGACATCCTTAAGGAGTATTTTCTGTTTAGCCGGAGAAAGACGAAGAAGGAGGTCATGAATCCAATTCGCTTTTTGAGGTCTTTCCATAGCCCATTATTTTATCGAGAAGAACCTTTTCTGTCCATTATTTTCGTATTGCTTCTTTATCTTTTTTCAACTACTATAGTTATCATCCGATGGCCGAGAAAGAAAAATTCCACAAACTCTTTACAGAATACCTCCATTTCTTTTTTAGGGCACGTCCCATGCAGGGGACCCACTACGGGTTCCATCTCTATGACGACCTCCTCGGCGATTTTTCGAAAGAGGGGATTGAGGAATATCTCAAAGGGGAGGCGGAGTATCTTTCCGCCTTCAAGAAAAAAATCGATCCCCGGAAGTTGGAAACGGCGGACCGGATCGATTATCAGGCCTTGATTCAGGATCTCTGGGTCGATTTGGAACTGGAGAGACGGGAGAAACCGTGGGAGAAAGACCCCGCCTCCTATGCGAGCCGCTGCACGGATGCCTGTTATCTTCTTCTTGTCGGCGTCTTCGCGCCGCGGTCGGAGCGGTTTCGGAATTTGAGCCTCCGGATGCGGAAGATCCCCCATTTCTTGAAGCAGGCCCAGAGGAATTTGAAGGTTTGTCCGAGAGATTCAATCGTCACCGCTTACGAAATCACCGAAAGTTCCATCGCGTTTTTCAAAGATCTTACTCCTCACCGATCTTCCTTGCCCGCCTCACTTCGCAAAGATCTTTCTGAAAGTCAAAGAGGGACTCTTCTCGCCCTAAAAGAATATGGTGTATTTCTGAAAAAAGTGCTTATGCCGAAGGCGAAAGGCTCGAGCGCCGTCGGACGGGAACTCTTCGATTTTATTCTGAAGGAAAAACACCTCCTCTCTTACAATGCCAAGACCCTTTTCGAAATGGGCCAAGAGGAATTGGAGAAGGCGAAGAAAAAGATCCGGATGATCGCCAGGCTCATTGATCCGAGTCAGGACTGGCGTGCGATTCTTTACAAAAATCGCCTTGACCTTCCGAATCCCAAGAAACTCGTCCAGGAATACCAAAAGGTCCTCGGCAAGGTCAAGCATTTCATCGAGGAAAAAGAGATCGCGAAAATTCCGGAGAAGGAAAGGCTGCTCCTTACGGAAACGCCCCTCTATGAACGCCCGATTATTCCGTATGCGGCGTACCTTCCTCCGGCACCCCTTGAAAAGGATCCGAGAGGGATTTTCTATGTGACCCCTCCTTTCGGGAGTGCACGGAAGATCCGCGCCCTTTTGCGGGAACATTCGATGCAGGAGGTGCGGCTCACGGTGATCCATGAGGCGTATCCGGGCCATCACCTTCAGTTCAGCTGGCAAAATCTTCACCCGTCTCCCATCCGGAAGTTTCTGCAGGATGATGTGCTCGCGGAAGGGTGGGCTTTTTACTGCGAAGAGATGATGCTGGAAGAAGGGTTTGATCCGGATTCTAAGACGTATCTTCTCCTTATGAAAAATCATCTCTGGCGTGCCTCGCGCGTGATTCTTGACTCACAACTGCATACGGGGCGGATGACGGCAGGAGAAGGTGTGGCATTTTTGAAGCGGGAGGTCTCCATGGCGCACGATTCAGCCGTTCGTGAGATCCGGCGCTATCTTTTGGAGCCGACGCAGCCGACGAGCTATCTCGTCGGAAAACAGGAGATTTTGAAACTGCGGGAGGAATACCGTCGCAAGCGCCATTTCCGTCTCGGAGAATTTCATATGAGGCTCTTAAAAGAAGGGTCCCTTCCTTTTCCTTTTTTGAGGAAACTGATCCTTGAGGAGTAACCGTGTCCATTAAATCGGATGCCTGGATTCGCAGAATGTGCAAGACGCAGCAGATGATTGTCCCTTTTGAAGAGCGAAGAATCGGGAAGGGGGTTATCTCTTCGGGGCTCTCTTCCTATGGGTATGACATCACCCTTTCGGATGAGTTCAAAGTCTTTGATCCGACGCGGGCGACCTTTGTCGATCCGAAACACCTCGACCCGGCCTGCTTTGTCGATTTTAAAGGAGACATCTGCACGATCGCGCCACACTCTTTTGTTCTCGGAAGAACCGCGGAGTATTTCCGGATTCCAAGGAATATTCTCACGCTTTGCGTCGGGAAATCGAGCTATGCCCGATGCGGTGTCCTCATCAATGTCACCCCCTTTGAGCCGGAGTGGGAAGGATATGCCACCCTGCAACTCTTCAACACCACACCCCTTCCTGCAAAAATTTATGCCTTTGAAGGCATCGGGCAGGTGATCTTCTTTGAGGCGGATGAGGTCTGTGAGGTTTCCTATAGGGATAAAAAGGGAAAATATCAGGCCCAGAAGCAGATTACTCTCCCGAAAATTGAAAGTTAAGCTCTTGGCCTCGGGGTCCTGCCGCGACCTTATCCCAAATTCGGCTTCGTGCGTCTTCGGCGTCACTGCAGGCGAATTTGGGAGCCCTAGGTCGCGTCACCCCTTCGGCCTCAAAGCATTATGTTAAGATTTCACGTCACTGACTTTAACTTGCAACATACCCTCGAATGCGGACAGGTGTTCCGATGGAGACGGAATGGGAGAGGGTATGTGGGCGTGGTGGGAGATTCGATTTGGAGAATTTCCCAAGAAGGGGGATCGCTTTTTGTCGAGACAGATCCACCTGTTTCTGAAGAAAAAGTACTCCAATATTTTTCACTTTCCCTTGATCTTTCAAAACTCGTTGAACCCTTGCAGGAAGATCCCATTCTGAGACCCGCCCTCCAGGAATTCTGGGGGCTCCGGATTCTCAATCAGGACCCGTGGGAATGTCTCGCTTCTTACATATTTTCTTCCTTTAATAACGTGCCGAGGATAAGGTGCCTCGTGGAAAATCTGTCTCTCCGTTTCGGGACACCGGTCGGCCTGAACGGCTCGCTCCGCTACACCTTTCCGACGGCCGGAAGGCTTGCCTCTCTCACCCCCGAGGAGCTTCGCCCGATCCGGCCCGGATTCCGCGACCGGTATCTTCTGGAAACTGCAAGAAAAATTGCGGAAGGGAGATTCGATCTGGAGAAATTGCGCCATATGAAAACGGCCGAAGCGAGGGAGATGCTTTTGACCCTTCCGGGCGTCGGGGAGAAGGTCGCAGACTGCGTTCTCCTTTTTTCATTGGGGAAGAACGACGCCTTTCCCGTTGATGTCTGGATTGAGCGGGCACTCCGGAAATTCTATTTCCGCGGCCGTCGGCGAACGCTTCGAAAGATGCAGCGTTTTGCCCAAAAGCGCTTCGGAGCCGCCGCCGGTTATGCGCAGGAATATCTGTATGCCTATGCAAGGAGACATTTAGACCAAAGACCTAAGACCAAAGACTCCGAGTCTTCGGCCTTTAGTCTTATGTCTTAAGTCTGGAGTTAAAGAATGTGAACCGTCTTCTTAAGGATTTTCCCGGAGGGGTCGAGGTCGTAGAGGATGGGGGCACCGGTGGCGATTTCAAGGGAGAGGACCTCTTCTTTGGTGAGGTGATCGAGGTCCATGACGATCGACCGAAGACTATTGCCATGCGCCGAGACAAGAATATTTTTCCCCGTCTTCACCTCGGGAAGAATCTTTTCTTTAAAATAGGGAAGGGTTCTCTCCGCCGTATCTTTTAAACTTTCTCCGCCCGCCGGTGCGACGTCGTAACTCCTCCGCCAGAGTTGGACCTGTTCTTCGCCGAACTTTTTTTTCATTTCCTCTTTATTGAGACCCTGCAACTCGCCGTAATGGCGCTCGTTGAGCGCTTGATCCTTTTCAACAGGGATCCCTTTCTGTCCGATGGCTTCCAGCACAATGTCGAGCGTTTCCTGGGCGCGGATGAGGTTGGAGGTGAACGCCTTCGCAAACAGGATCCCCTTGATCTTTTCAGCGCCCTTCCGCGCTTCTTCACGTCCTTTGTCGGTCAAAGGAATATCGATCCACCCCGTAAAGCGGTTTTCAAGATTCCACTGGGATTGTCCGTGCCGGATGAGAACAAGAAATGACATCTTATTTCTCCGCAAAGGCTTTATCATAACATAAAATTCTTTTTCTGTGTTAAACTATCTTTATGAAACTTGCTCTCATTGGAACTTCTCAATCGGGTAAGACCACCGCTTTCCTCGCCATCGCCGGTCCGCAGTCCCCCCATCTTTTGGCGGATCAAAAAGCGCATCTGGCGATGATCGATTTCGTCGATCAGCGCCTCGATGCGCTCGCCGCTTCAGAACGTTCCAAGAAGATCACCACTATCCAATTCGGTCTTGTCGATTCTCCTCTTCTTTGTGCCACTCCCGACCGCGGCCTCAATTTTACCCAGATTCGGGACTCCGACGCATTCGCCCATGTTCTTCGGGCCTATGATCCCTATGAAGACCCCGTGAAGGTGTTTCAGGGAATGGAGAGCGATTTTATCCTGAAGGATCTTGAAGTCATCGATCAGGCGATGAAGAAGGTAAGGGGAGAACTTGAAAGGGGAAGAAAGGAGAGAGAAAAAGAACTTCCGGTCCTTCTCAAGTGCCAGGAAGCGCTTCATCAGGAAAAGCCGCTTCGCACCCTTTCTTTTTCGGCCGATGAGATGAAATGGGTCCGGGCCTACGGCTTTCTCTCGCAAAAACCGCTCCTTTTGATCGTGAATATCGCCGAGGGAGACATCGGGAAACGCCTTGAAGCACTTTCAGGTCATTTCGAAAAGAGCGGCCTTCCGTGGGTTTCATTCTCCGCAAAGACGGAGAAGGAACTTTTTGAACTGAAGGAAGAGGAGCGCGCGGAATTCATGGCGGATCTCGGGATTAAAGAGCCTGCGCGGATTCAATTCATCCGCCTCGCCTTTGAGGCGATGGGGCTCATCTCTTTCTTTACGGTCGGCGAGGAAGCAAAGGCATGGCCTCTTGAAAAAGGGAAGAATGTCTTGGAAGCGGCGGGGAAGATCCATAGCGACATCGCCCGCGGGTTTATCCGGGCCGAACTCTACTCCTACAACGATTTTTTGTCCTGCGGCTCCATCCAGGCGCTCAAGGAGAAGGGGCTCCTCCGGCTTGAAGGAAAGGAGTATGTGGTGCAGGATGGGGATGTCTTAAACATCAAATTCAGCGTTTGAGTAAGTCTAAGCGCAAGAGGGACTTAGTCCCGGTTCGCCTTACAGGAGGTTATGAGAAATTGCCTTCTGCACCCAACCCTTGATTTTTACGGAACTCTATGGTATACTTATTGTTAGAGTATAAGCACTATGGGTCTAAAGTCCTCGGGCCATAATGGCTAAGCGTACTGATAACGGAATAATCACCTCTTTTAGAGGATATGACAACCAGGTGGCCGCGGGCAAACCTGGTTTTTATTTGAGAAAATTTTAAGAGGATTTAAGAGGATCTCAGGAAGGAAGGATGGCGTGAAAAAGGGATTTACCCTTACAGAACTGATCCTTGTCTTGGTTCTTTTGCCCGTCTTGGCGGCCATGGCCATTCCGGCTTATCAAAACATTGCAACCCGTAGCCGGGATGAGGTGACGCGTGCGGCGCTCGCGCAGTTTCGCTCGGGGATCGACCGGTATGAAAGTGATCTCATTCTTGCAGGAACTGGAAATATCAATACCCCCCCGCATCCGAATATGTGTCAGATTGAAGACAGTGAGTGCACGGTATTTGATTCTACCTGCGATGGTATGTCGTGGCCCCTGACTCCCAAAGTCATGCCGAATGGCGAGAATCCGGAGAACCCTTGGATGGCTCAAAAGACCTGCAGTACCCGGAGACCGGAACAGGCCGATTGGGTCTACGGGGCGTCCTGTCTTGCAGTCGGCACTGTCATTACGAGCGCGACCTATTGTAATTACGGGTGGATCTATTGTCCCACGACAGGGGTGATCTGGGCCAACTCCAATGTGAACGGGGAGAATGCGTTCTAAGATGAGACAGTCGGCGGGCCATACCCTCATAGAATTGATGATCGTATTCCTTCTCTTGGGAATTCTCTCTGCAGTGGCCATCCCGGCGATTCAAAACGGACTCTCCGATATCCGCCTCAAGACCTGCGCGGAGCGGATTGCCGAACACCTCCGGTACGCACGCACCCTTTCGATGACCAATCCTGAAGGGCTTAACCGGATTTACTCGATGAACGTATCTTCTAACCCCACTAATAATTACAGGGTGCAGAGTTGGAATGGTGCGACGTTTGCGGATGTGCAAGACCCCTTAGACTCTTCCCGTGTGTTGAATATCTGGTTTAACAGCGTTCCTGAATTTCAAGGAATTACCATTCAGAGCAGCAGCCCAACGACCGCAATTTCCTTTGACCGGAGGGGGAGACCTTACCATAACTCGAATGCTGCGGGGAATCCTCCGGGTGCGATATGGAATATGGTTCTCCAGAATAATGCCGGGACAACGAGGACCCTCTCAGTCTATCCGGAAACGGGGATTGTGATTGTGCGATAGGAGGTTTTCGTTGAGGGAGAAAAAGGGGGTCACTCTCATTGAATTGGTGATCGTCCTTCTTCAGGTGGCGATCCTCGCTCTTGTTTTTTATGTGACGATCGGGCAGATCTTTGATACGTGGATCAACTTTCAGCAGCGGAGAACCGCCCTTCTTAAAGGGAGTGATATCCTCGAGAGGATCACCGATGACATCCGGCG
>Ga0105164_10001925_pt1 | contig 13027 bp, 12 predicted proteins | sample VDWuncwatermetaG_FD_89674 | JGI IMG/M metagenome (GOLD analysis project Ga0105164, IMG submission 89674) | Wastewater microbial communities from Netherlands to study Microbial Dark Matter (Phase II) - VDW unchlorinated drinking water | ecosystem: Environmental > Aquatic > Freshwater > Drinking...
GTGACTGGACACTCAGGAAAATCTTTACCGGATAACGCTTGGTTGGCTGAGGACATCGCGGGAGCCTCCTTAGGCCCAAAGTAACCCAATCGACGTTAAGTTACAACCGGATAGGCAGGGAAAAAACTGTACCTGAGAAAAAAATCAAAGATTTGATGGTTAAATTATCTCATGATCCGGCCACCAAATTTTATAGTATTAGTGAGGGCGCCTTCAGTGCCGCAATTAATTCTGCTAATTTAGCAGAAGCTAAAAAAATTATTCGGAGTGAGCTAAAGCCGGCCTATGATGAACACCGTAAGCATATTGATGATTTGGTAAGTCGTGCCAATAAAGTGTATCTTCAGTTAGAAACTGAAGTGGCGCAGCAACTTTCTAATCAGTAAGCGACGGAAATCGTAACAGAAATCGCAGCGGTAATTGAGGTCACACTATGCAAGTACGTATTTTAGGTATTAAAGAAAAACTTTTTTCTCTAACTGGAATATTAATATTTTTTACAATTTTAGCGCTGGCTATTTTAACAATCGAAATGGCACGCTCAATAAATAAACAAGCCGCAATGCTGCAGCAACAGCAAGAAAGTATTAAGCTTTTGACCGAGGTTCAAAAAATAGATGAGCATTTCACAAAAATGCAATTTTGGCTTAATGATTTTGCCTTAAACTGGTCCATAGAGTCGCAAGAAGAAGCTAAAAAAGAAAAAATTTTATTGGAAAAAAAATTCGTAAGCCTTGCTAAGCTAGAGGTTAGCTTTGTGACTCAGCTCAAGGTGCCAATAGATGAATACGAAATTGCCGCCTTAAAATCTGCCGAAATTTTTATTGAAGGTAACCGCTTTAAAGGGAGCGAGCTGATGCTCGAAGCCCGAAAAATTGGAGATAAAATTCGTAAGACTCTTGCGGAACAGGTGATTAAAGCAACAAGTGGCGCCCAAGATTTAGAGGTCGTAGCAAAGCAAATTGTAAATCACAACCGCCTGTTGCAAGGTTTTATTATTTTTACTATCTTAATAATTTTTGCAGTAGGTGCCGCCCTTTCAACTTCTTTGGGTCGTAGCATTTTGGCCTCAATTATAGAACTAATCCAAAAACTTAGCACGGTGACGTCTTCAATTAATAACGCGACTGAAAACGTTAACGAGTCCTCTAAAAGTGTAGCTAACTCGGCACAAAAGCAATCCGTACTCTGCACGCAATATCAAGCGGTAATGACTGAAATTAATCAGACGATTTCGCAAACCGCCGACAACACCAATAGTGGTGTAAAGCTGGTGCAAGATGTGAGTAACAGGACAGATGATGGAAACCGTGCTATACAGGATTTGGTCCTATCAATGGAAAAAATTAGCGAGGCCAATAAGCAACTTGTTGGAATGCGCGAAATTATAAAAAAAATTGCTGAAAATACCAAAGTTATTGATGATATTGTATTTCAAACTCAACTGCTTTCTTTTAATGCCTCGATAGAGGCCGCCCGTGCGGGAGAAGCCGGCAAAGGCTTTTCTGTAGTTGCTGCGGAAATTGGTAAGTTAGCACAAATTAGTGGCGAGTCTTCAAAAAAAATTACAGCGCTAATTAGCGAAAGTGAAAATAAAGTTACAGAGATGATTTCGATGATTCAATCACGAATTGAAGAAGGGCAAAAAGTCACAAAAACGGCAGCGCAAACTTTTGAAAAAATTGCAAGCTCTGTCGTGCAAATTACCGCTCAAATGAAATCAATAGCGACTGCCGCCACAGAGCAAAAGGTTGGGGTAGAGCAAGCTTCTAAGATGATGAGTGAACTGTATTCAAGTATATCAGAAAACAAGGCAGCATCTGAAAAATCTAACTTAGCGGTTGAGATTATGCTGACTCAGGCTAAGTTACTTTCTGAAATAAAAGAAGAAATGGAAACCGTAGCCTTAGGTAACGACGAAGGTCGTTTTACAAAGGCCCTAGATACCAATGCCAATCAAGAGTACTATAGCGCTCTTGGTAAGCTGGCTAAAATAAATAATTTAATGACGGATTGGTATGGTACTGCCAAATACTTTAAACAACATAGGTCGCAATTGTGGAGCCAATATCGGCATGATTGGAAAGCGGACAGCCACTCTGTTTCTACAACATATGATAAAAGTAATCCTGACCATGATATGAGTACTTAAGAGTATGTTAAAAAACCATTTTCTTACATTTTGGGTGTAAAGTCATTTTACCTTCGGTGAATTTTAATACATGGTCCGCGGTCATGTCCGGCGCGTGCTCAAGCAAGACAAAACCCTGTTCAGTAATTTCAATAACTCCAAAATCGGAAACTATTTTTTTTATGCATTTTACGCCAGTTAGTGGAAGCGTGCATTTTGTGCGCAGTTTTGAATTCCCCTCTTTATCTGTATGCTGCATAGCTACGATTACATTTTTTGCTCCCGCAACTAAATCCATGGCGCCCCCCATACCTTTAATCATTTTACCAGGTACCATCCAGTTAGCGATGCTGCCGTCTTGATCTACTTCCATAGCGCCCAATACTGTTAAATCAATGTGGCCCCCACGTATCATGGCAAAGCTATCCGCTGAGCTAAAAAAACTACTGCCTAAAACTGTGGTGATAGTTTGCTTTCCGGCGTTAATTAAATCGGCGTCTTCGCTACCTTCAAAAGGAAAAGGCCCCATGCCTAACAGGCCATTTTCACTTTGCAGCATAACACTTTTTGATAGGGGAATGTAGTTAGCGACCAGCGTAGGAATACCAATACCTAAATTAACGGTGTAGCCCTCTTGAACTTCTTCCGCAATTCGTTTTGCAATTTGTTCTCGTGTCAAAGGCATAATTAAGCTCGTTTCTGTACAGATTTAGCTACAGCTTTGTGTACAGAAATTTGTACAGCCTTTTGGGTCGTTCGTTGTTCAATGCGTTTTTCGTAATTGATTCCTTGAAATATTCGCTGAACAAAAACTCCAGGAGTATGGATTGCATCCGGATTTAGTTCGCCGATTTCAACCAGCTCTTCAACTTCGGCGATGGTAATTTTTCCGGCGGTGGCCACCATCGGATTAAAATTTCTAGCGGTTTTTCGGTAGATCAGGTTACCAAATTTATCGCCCTTCCAGGCCTTAACAAAAGCAAAGTCTCCGGTAATTGCTTTTTCTAAAATATAGTCTCGGTTATCAAATCTACGGATCTCTTTACCTTCGGCAATTTTGGTTCCCACGCCTGTAGCGGTGTAAAAGCCTGGAATGCCGGCGCCACCTGCTCTTAGTCTTTCGGCTAGGGTTCCTTGTGGACAAAACTCCAGTTCTAATTCACCCAACATAAATTGCCGTTCAAATGTGGCATTTTCACCCACGTAGCTGGACATCATTTTTTTTATTTGTCGTGTTTGCAATAAAAGACCAAGGCCAAAATCATCTACACCGGCATTATTAGACACGCAAGTCAGTCCTTTAACGCCAGAATCACGCAGAGCTTCAATACAGTTTTCAGGAATTCCACACAAACCAAATCCCCCGACTAGCAAAGTCATATTATCTTTAACGCCCTCAAGGGCAGATTTTGCATTTGGGTAAACTTTTTTTGATACAAATACGGACATATTAATATCTTTCTATAATCATGGATACGGCTTCGCCGCCACCAATACATAAGGTGGCGAGGCCCCGCTTTAAATTATGAGTATGCAGGGAATGCACCAAAGTGGTCAGTATTCGCGCGCCACTGGCGCCAATGGGGTGACCAATGGCAATCGCGCCGCCATGGATGTTAATTTTCTCTGGTGGAATTTCTAAAGACTTTTGCGCGGCCATGGTGACATTAGCAAAGGCTTCATTAATTTCATAATGATCAATATCTGAAATTTTTAAATTCACCATTTGCAAAGTTTTTTTAATGGCACCCACAGGAGCTGTCGTGAAGTATTTAGGTTCTTGTGCAAAGCTAGCATAAGCCACAATAGTGGCAAGTGGCCGCAGCCCACGTTTTTTAGCTTCAGACTCGCTTATTAAAACTAAAGCCGCAGCCGCATCATTAATTTTTGAAGCATTGGCGGCCGTGATGGTTCCGTCTTTTTCAAAGGCGGGTTTTAAGCCCGGAATTTTGTCGAATAAGGCTTTGCCGGGCTCTTCATCGGTATCAACCACAACACTTCCTTTTTTATTTTCAATAGTAACTGCACAGATTTCATTTTTAAATTTTCCCTCAGCTATTGCCCTCTGGGCTTTTTTATAAGAGTCAATGGCAAATGCATCTTGCGCTTCGCGCGAAAATGAAAAATCGCGCGAACAAATCTCTGCGGCATTTCCCATATGAAAGTTATTGTAAGGATCCCAAAGGCCATCCTTCACCATTGAATCAATAAGGCTTTGATTTCCCATTTTATAGCCGCTACGCGAATTTTCTAAAAGATGCGGAGCCAGAGTCATATTTTCTTGTCCACCCGCCACCACAATTGTGGAATGTCCCAACCGAATGCTATCACTTGCGAGCATCACGGCTTTTAAACCAGAGCCACAGACTTTATTAATAGTTAAACACGGTGTATAGTTTGCAATTCCGGCGTAGAGGGCCGCCTGGCGTGCGGGGGCCTGACCCACACCTGCTGTTAAAACTTGACCCATAATGACTTCGCTGACATCGTTAGCACTAATACCGGCTTTTTCAAGGGCGGCCTTAATGGCGATAGCTCCCAATTTAGGGGCGGGCAAATTTGCGAAGGCTCCCTGAAAACTAGCAACAGGAGTTCGCGCAGCAGAAACGATGACAATTTTTTCCATAAAAATTCCTTTTACAATAAAGTTTAAATAAATAATTGATATTAAACAATCAAAGCAGTTGACTATTACGTTATAATCTAACAAATGTGATTTATGGCTAAAACAAAATCAAAACAAGAAAAAAACAAAACGATTAAAAATAAAGCAAAATCAGTTAAAACAAGTAAAACTGTTAAAAAAACTGACAAAAAAGAAATTAAAAAGTCTAATATTAAGGCAAAAATAAAAAAAATAAAAGCGGTTGTCGTTGTAGCTTCAAAAAAAATAGCTTCAAAAAATATAAAAGAAGCTATTAAGCCAGCATTAATTTCAGTAAAAAATAACGCAAAGGCTAAAGTTTCTGTTGTTGAAAAAAATGTCGTAAAGGCTGAGAAATCAGAATCTAAACCCGTAGTTAAAACAAAGCCTAAATCAAAAAAAGTTGAAAAAAAGCCAGAAGAAGAAATTGAAGCTGACTTAATAGGCGAAGATGAATTTGGCGATAGTGAAATTGCCGAATATGAAGAAGATCTAAAAGCAGTTGAGGATGAGGAAGAGGATACGAATGTAGAACTTTCTGACGACGATGACGATCATGACAAAAGAGATGAAGAAGTTTATTTAACCGACTCAGAAGGCCGTAGACTTTGTAAAGTGCGGGATTGTGATCAAATCGCGGCAGTTGAGGTTTACTGTCGTTACCATTACCTGCTACTTTGGAAAAAAATTCAAGTACGCAAACAAATTCTTAGTGATGATAAGCTTACTCAATACATAGAAAATTTAACGACTCGGTACACTGATAAATTTATAGATGTGCTTAAAAAAGATCTTAAAACAGAAAAAGACTTTTTGGCTGTTATTCAAGAAATGGAATTAGATGAAAATGCACTTAATGAGAATGACGCCGAAGGCGAAGACGAAGTGCAATCATTTTCAGATGAAATTAGGGGAATCGGCGAAGCTCCGGCTATGGATGATGACGGGGATTTTTAGTTGCAAGATCAAATTAAGCCCGAATTAGATCTTATAAATATTCAGTGCATCTCGCTTTTTTTCTTTTTTTTAGATGTATCTTGCGGGTTATTTGTTGGCACCCTAAAAATTTTAGGCTTAGAGGTGTCAATGTCTTGGTCTTCGGGTATATCGCTAGGTATATCGCCGGGTATATCGCTAGGTATTTCATAGTCCTCAAGATCTTCAAGAGTTTCGACCAGCAAAGAGGTCTCGCTTTCTACACCTAAAAGCTTATTAGCTTTAGCTTCTAAATCTGAATTAGTGCTTGAAAACTGCAACCACAACTTTTGGCCCTCAAAAGGGTATTCTTGCCAAACATAAGGCATTTCATAGTCTTCTTCATTATTAAAATAATCTACCATGAGGCTGGCTATAGCATCTACGGCAATGGTAATTTGCCCGATGGTATCTTGTTTGGTGGCGGAATAGTCTATAGAAACTTCAAAATTTTGGTATCTGAGCTCGCCTTTAGAGTTTATGCCAATGCGCATTAAAATTTCGGACGTATAGATTCGGCCTTCTACTTTAAGGATTTTTTCCTGTAAATACGGAGCAAAGTTTTCATCAAATACACTTTGAATCTGTTTAACTAGTTCTGATGGTAGGGCCGACCACTTTTTAGACTCTTTTTTACGAGGATTCATAACTTAGATTCCTTCCGGTTCATGTTGACTGAAATTTGAGTTGTTTCTATAACTCAATCAATGAATGAAAATCAATCTATTGTTAGTCAAGATATCGGTCAAGGCCGCGGTGTATACATATCAACCTATGGCTGCCAGATGAATGTAAATGATACTGAGCGCATGTACTCGCTACTTGAAATGGCAAATTTTTCGGTAGTTAGCGAGCCCGAGCAGGCTTCATTAATTATTATTAATGCGTGCTCAATACGAGAAAAACCTGTTCACAAAGTTTATTCTGAGGTCGGACGCTATAGAAAATTAAAAGAAAAAAATCCTCTTCTTAAAATTGGAGTGGGCGGCTGTGTAGGGCAACAAGAAAAAGAAAAACTGATTAAAAATCAACCGCTGATTGATTTTGTTTTTGGCACAGACAACATTGATATCTTACCAAGCATAGTGGCGCAGACATTTGAATCAAATGAAAAAATAATTAATGCAAAATTTGAACATCGCGCACCTTATCACATTGAAACTTTGGTGCGTAACCCTGGGGTTTCAACATTTGTGAATATTACAAAGGGTTGTGATAATTTTTGTACCTTTTGTATTGTGCCATTCACTCGGGGACGCGAAAAATCCCGCCCACTTGCACATGTTTTGCTAGATATTCGCAGTTTAGTTAAACGCGGTGTTAAAGAAGTCACTTTACTGGGACAAAATGTTAATTCTTATGAATCTGAAGAAGGTTCAGACTTTGCGGATCTTTTGAAAAAAGTGGCCACCGATACTGATATTGAGCGCATTCGTTACACCACATCACATCCAAAAGATTTTAACGAAAAGCTCATGCATGTTATGAATGATCATAAAGATAAAATTTGCGAGTACGTGCATTTACCGGCGCAGAGCGGAAACTCGCGTATTTTAGAACTGATGAACAGGGGTTACACGCGCGAAGAATATATAGATAAAATTAAGCTGATGAAAAAATATATACCTAATTTGGTACTTTCAACTGACATTATTGTAGGTTTTCCCGGCGAAACGGAACAGGAATATGAAGACACGGTTAGTCTTATAGAAGAAGTCGGTTTCGAAACATTATTTGCCTTTATGTACTCACCACGACCGTTTACAAAAGCTGCGACTTTTACGGATCATTTACCAGAAGAAGTAAAAAACAGAAGACTTAACGCCTTATTTGATTCACATGAAAAACAGGCATTCGCTTTAGCTCAAAAATACGACGGACAAATTCTACAAGTATTAGTTGAGCAAATTAATGAACAAGGTAAGGCGCAAGGGCGCAGTACACAAAATAAATTAGTCTATTTTTTAGGAAGCGAAGCTTTGGTCGGAAAAACCGTACCCATTAAAATTACCTATGCCTCGCCAAATGTATTACGTGGGGAGTTAGTGCAGTGCTAAATATTTCGGCCGATATTTTATTTTCTAAACCACAAGAGGAAGACGTTAACTTTGCTCAAAAAGATTTGATTGAGTTGTTTCCCTATGGCCTATCGCTTTCAAATGATGCTCATCGTCCTTTTATGATACTAAAAGACAAATCAGGTGATTTAACATTACCTGTGCCAATCAATCAAATAGAGGCCGGCGTGGCGCTAACTCAGTCGTCGCATTTGGCGGAAAGTACAACTCATAAATTCTCTGAAAAACTACTGGCAAGCCTAGAGATTAAGTTAGAGCGTTGTGTTTTTGTCGAGATTAAGGGCGTACATCAATATGTACGTCTGTATATGGCGGGGCATTCACAATATCAGAGCTTAAAATTTAGGGCAGACGAAGTGATGAGTTTGTGTATTCATTTAAAAGTTCCTATTTTTTCCACCAAAAATTTTATTAATCGATCAAAACTAATGAGTGCAGGAATTGTCGAAATGGCGCAAGGTTTGTTACAGGACCCAATATCGATGATAAAAATACACAACTATTTAATGTAGGATACTATGCCACTAATTACCGTCAGAGGATTTAGTCCTAAGATCGGCGCCGAGGTTTTAATAGCTGAGGGCGCGCAAATAATTGGCGACGTCAGCATAGGAGAGAAATCTTCCGTTTGGTTTAACACCACACTTCGGGGTGATGTCATGCCAATTATTATTGGACATGAAACTAATATTCAGGATGGTAGCACTTTGCATGGAACTTTTGGTAAGTATGCTTGCGTGGTTGGTGACCGCGTAACCATCGGGCATAATGTTATTTTGCATGGCTGTAAAATAGGCAATGTCTGTTTAATCGGCATGGGTTCCATTGTTATGGATGGTGCTGATATAGGCGAATTTTCAATTGTCGGGGCGGGTAGCCTTGTAACTGAGGCTAAAAAATTTCCTTCGAGATCACTAATAGTGGGTAGGCCAGCCGTGGTGAAGCGCCCTTTGAATCAAGAAGAGCTGAATTTTTTGGAGCAGTCCGCCGATAATTATCTTCTATATAAAACTTGGTATAAAAGTTAAACTATTTAGGTATTTATAATAAATTGAAGGGGGCTCTAGTGAACTTTGAACTGGCATTAACATTTGATGATATTCTTCTGATTCCTCAGTACTCTGAAATTGTTCCCACTGACGTGATTCCAAAAACATTTTTTGCTAAAGACCTTTATCTGAATTCGCCATTGATTTCTGCGGCGATGGACACCGTAACAGAAAACCGAATAGCTAGAATTATGGCGCAAAATGGCGGACTAGGTATGCTTCACAAAAATTTAACGATAGAGGCACAAGCTTTTGAAGTTGAAAAAGTTAAAAAATATGAAAGTGGCATGATTCAAGACCCGATTACACTGTCTCCCGATCACTACGTGAGTGAAGCTTTACAAGTCATGAGTAAGTATTCTATTAGTGGGGTGCCGATCACCATGCAAGGCAAGCTTGTTGGAATATTAACCAACAGAGATTTACGTTTTGAAACTAATGTAAACCAGCCAATTAAAAATATAATGACCAAAGATAATTTAGTGACAGCCAGCGAAGGCACTACTTTAGATCAGGCTAAAAAAATCTTACAAAAACATCGCATCGAAAAATTACCGGTCGTCGACAGTGAGGGTCGCCTAAAAGGTTTGATCACAATTAAAGATATCGAAAAAGCCGAAGCCTATCCGCAAAGCACAAAAGATTCTAAAGGTCGCTTAGTTGCCGGCGCGGCAGTTGGCGTTGGCGCAGACTCTATTGATCGCATTGAGGCTTTAGTGGCCGCTAAGGCGGATATAATTTGTATTGATACGGCTCATGGACACTCAAAAAATGTAATTAATATGGTGAAATATGTTCATAAAAAATATAAAGACGTGATCATCGTAGCGGGCAATGTGGTAACCGCAGAGGGTACTGAAGAATTAATTAAAAGTGGCGCTGACGTGATTAAAGTAGGCGTTGGGCCAGGAAGTATTTGCACCACGCGTGTGGTGGCCGGTGTGGGGGTTCCCCAAATTTCCGCAATTATTAAGTGCGCGACAGTGGCAAAAAAATATCAAAAAACTATTATTGCCGATGGAGGAATTAAATTTTCAGGCGATATTGTTAAAGCATTGGCACTAGGTTCAAACACCGTAATGATTGGCAATCTACTTGCTGGGGCTGAAGAATCTCCTGGTGAAACAATTTTATATCAAGGTCGTACCTACAAAATGTATCGTGGCATGGGCTCTATCGGTGCAATGGAAAAAGGTTCAAAAGACCGCTACGGACAGATGGCTACAGATGATATAGATAAATTAGTGCCCGAGGGTATCGAAGGTAAGGTGCCCTATAAGGGTAATGCGAGTGGGATTATTCATCAACTCATTGGCGGCCTTAAAGCTGGCATGGGTTATTTGGGAGCACGTAATATTGAAGAGCTTCAGGCAAAAGCCAAATTTGTACAGATCACGGGTCAAGGATTAAAAGAATCTCATGTGCATGATGTCAGTATTACTAAGGAAGCGCCGAACTATCGGTTAGAATAGAGCAACTAGAATAGAGGATAATATTTTGAGTTTAACTAAAAATGGGTTTTTAATTTTAGATTTTGGTTCTCAGGTAACTATGCTTATTGCTAGGCGTTTGCGTGAGCTGGGCTATTACTCAGAAATAAAACCTTATAATGAGTCCTTAGATAATATTAAAAAATTTAACCCCGATGGGATTGTTTTAAGTGGAGGTCCAAGCTCTGTTTACGATGAAAAAAGTCCGAGACGTAATGCCAAAGAACTTTTAAGCGTAGCCCCAGTTTTGGGAATTTGCTATGGTATGCAACTGCTCGCGCATCAATTAGGCGGAAAAGTTGAAAAAAGCAATACTCGAGAATATGGTTTGACTGAAATTTTTTGGGATGAAGTGACGCATCGCGAGCTTAAAATGTCGTGGCCGTTAACGCATAAAATCTGGATGAGCCACGGAGACGTGGTCACACAAATACCTACAGGTTCAAAGGAACTTTTAAGATCAGGCAAACACATTGCCGGATTTGTTTCTGATAATTTTATGGGATTGCAATATCACCCGGAAGTTTCTCATTCAGAGTATGGCATTGAGTTTTTAAATTTTTTTACCGCATGGTGTAAGGCCAAGCCCACATGGAAGCACGAACAAGTTTTAGCCGCCGCAGAAAAGTATGTACGAACAACTGTAGATGCTGACGCCCATGTTCTTTGTGCGCTAAGTGGCGGTGTAGATTCTTCAGTGGTGGCCACACTGTTAACCCAAGTATTAGGAACAGAGCGAGTTCACTGTGTTTTTGTAAATAATGGCTTATTAAGACTAAATGAATTTGAAAAGGTGATGAATTCCTATAAAAAAATAGGATTAAATGTTACGGGTGTAGAGGCGGAAGAGATATTTATCAGTGCCTTAAAAGGTTTATCGGATCCTGAAAAAAAACGTAAAAAAATTGGCGAATTATTTATTCAGATTTTTGAAGCAACAATAAATAAAGAACTAGTGGCGTATAAAGAAAAAATTAAATATTTGGCACAAGGAACTTTGTATCCAGATGTTATTGAAAGCGTATCTTCGTTAGGTGGTAGCCAGACAATTAAATCTCACCATAATGTGGGAGGCTTGCCAGAAAAAATGAAATTAAAACTGGTCGAGCCTGTACGTAATCTTTTTAAAGATGAGGTTCGTATTTTAGGAAAAGATCTGGGGCTGAGTCAGGAATTTATTTCTCGGCATCCTTTTCCAGGTCCTGGTCTTGCTATTAGAATTATGGGGGAAGTAACGCGTGAAAAGCTTGAAGTGTTAAGAAAAGCGGATGCCATTTTTATAGATTCACTTAAACACGAAAATTTATATTCTAAGATTTGGCAGGCTTTTTGTGTTTTATTGCCAGTGCAAACTGTGGGCGTACAGGGCGATGGCAGAACTTATGAAAATGTTCTGGCTTTGCGGGCGGTTACTTCTATTGATGGTATGACTGCGGACTGGTATGATTTTGATTCTAAATATATGCGAAAAATTTCTAATGAGATCACCAATCAAGTACGTGGTATTAACCGCATTGTTTATGATGTGACCAGTAAACCCCCTGCCACAATCGAGTGGGAGTAGTGGGTGAATAACTTATGAGTTTTGTTCATTTGCATACCCATTCTGAGTATTCTTTACTAGAGGCGACCTGCCGAATAAAGACGATTGCCAAAAAGGCCGCTGAATACAATATGCCGGCAGTTGCACTGACAGATAACGGCAATATGTTCGCGGCCATTGAATTTTATTTTGCTTGCTTAGAAAAAGGCGTTAAGCCCATTATTGGCTTAGACGCCTATATAGCTCCGCACTCACGTTTAGAAAAAAAACAAGATCCTAATCAAAAATTTTCAGAAACTTCTTTAGGCCCAAAAAGATTAGTACTGCTGGCACGGAATATTTCTGGATATAAAAATTTGTGTAAATTAAGCTCAATTGGTTACCAAGAAGGGTTTTACTGGAAGCCACGCATTGATTATGAAATGTTGAAAGAACATAATTCTGATTTAATTTGTTTAACTGGTGGTTTTCGTGGAGAAGTGGTCGACACATTTTTAAAGGAAGGTCCAGAGGCCGCCCTATTGAAAGTTAAAGAGCTAAAAGAAATTTTTGATGACAGACTTTATCTTGAAATGTGCAGAACGCGTACTGAGTGGACGGCTATTAATAAATTTATTTTAGAAGCTTCGCAAATTTTAAAGGTGCCGGTAGTGGCTACTAATGATGTGCACTACATCAGTGGTGATGAACAGATTGCCCAAGAGGTTTTGATATGTATTGGCTCTAATAAAACTTTGTCAGACGAATCTAGATTTCAACTTGGCAGTTCGGAATTTTATTTTAAATCTGCTGATAAAATGCAGGCCTTATTTAAAGACACCCCTGAAGCGCTGGCTAATACACTAGAAATTGCCAACCGCTGCGATATTAAATTTAAGCTAAAAGATGAAAATGGTAAAGCCATCTATCATTTGCCCAGCTTTCCTACTTCTGATGGGCGTACAACTTTAGAAGAAATTAAGTTTCGCTCGCTGATTGGTTTAGAGCGTAGATTTACGGAAGATAAAGTTTCTGATGAGATAAAAAAAGAATATTTTGAACGTTTAGATTTTGAGCTTACGGTAATTGATCGCATGGGCTTTAATGGTTATTTTTTAATAGTCATGGATTTTATCAA
>Ga0105164_10001926_pt1 | contig 13027 bp, 12 predicted proteins | sample VDWuncwatermetaG_FD_89674 | JGI IMG/M metagenome (GOLD analysis project Ga0105164, IMG submission 89674) | Wastewater microbial communities from Netherlands to study Microbial Dark Matter (Phase II) - VDW unchlorinated drinking water | ecosystem: Environmental > Aquatic > Freshwater > Drinking...
CCGTGGGGATGTCCGAAGGAGACTTCGCTAGGCCGCCAGGGGGTATCGCCGGGTGCGCCACGCGGCCAGGACGGCCGGGTCCATGCCGCGCTGACGCAGCCAGCGGGGCAGCAGCTCCTGGTCCACCTGGCGGCTCACCTCGGGGGCCACCTTCAAGCAATGGTCGGCCAGGGGCTCGCTCATGTTCACGCCGCCCACGGCCCCATCGAAGATCAGCAGCCTGTCCGTGCCGCTGACCCTCCGGGCGAACGCCACGGCCGCGTCCAGGTCGTCCGCGATGACCGCGTGGTTCATATAGCCGGTGCTCTGCGGGTCGCGGCGGAACAGGTCCGCCTGCTCGCGGCCCACCACCACCGTGGGCACCTTGGCGGCGAAGAACTCGCTGGGGTAGCCGATCATGGCGTAGTTGTGGACGGTCATCTTGAGGGCCGGGTTGATGCCGGGCACGTGCTCCGTCAGATGCCGGTCGCCGTGGCCGTAGTAGGCCTCGGTGTAGAAGGTGTAGGCGGGAAGGGGTTTCTCCAGGTCGAACAGGTCGTGCCGGGCGCCCAGGAAGTTGCCGTAGATCAGTCCGGCGGAGAAGACGTAGGGCACCGGGGCCGGAAAGTCCAGCACGGCGATGCAGGCATCGATGGACCCCAGCAGGGTCACGATCTTCCCGTAGTACTTCATGCCGGCGATCACCACGCGGTCGTTCAGGGCGTACAGGTCGTTGTCGCAGTCCACGGCCACGATGCCGGTGGGGGCCACCATGAGGAAGGCGGTGCACACGTACTTGCGCTGGACGAAGTCCGAGTCGAAGATGGCCCGGGCCATGAAGTTGGCCGCCCGGGGGCCCAGGTTCTGGTGGTAGCCGGATCGGGTCTCCAGCCGCGCGTAGGACATGCCGAAGGGCTTCACCGCCCGGTCCACCATGCGGTGGAAATGGATCTCGCGCACGTCCGAGTTGTGGGTGTGAATGATCCAGTCCGCGTCGTAGGCCTTCTTGATCCCGTAGAGGGTCCCGATCTCCGTCTCGATGGGGATCCCCATGTCGATGGGCGCGATGGCGGCCGTGTTGGTGAAGTGCGAGTCCAGCTTGAAGCGCCGGATGTACTCCTCGCCCTCGCGATAGCGGAGCCCCTGCCCCACCCGCAGGCTGATGCGCGAGCAGCCGGTGCGTTCCGCCACCACGTCCCGGATGGTGCGGAGCATCTCGGCGTAGGGCTCGCCGCCCAGCAGGGTGAACCCGTGGTGCGAGCAGAGCACGTTCACCGAGTCCCGGGCCTTGATCTTGGAGAGGTCCACCCGGGCCATCATCCGCTGAGTCTCCTCGCGGATGGCCAGCATCCCCTTCTCGCCGGGGTAGATCGTCTCGGGCTGGTCCGGGAACAGGTCCGTGACGCGGAGCGAGCAGATCCCCGGCAGCTCCGCCCCGCGCTTCGCGATCAGCGCCGGGTCGATGCCGTAGGCGGAGACCCGGGGTTCCCGCGGCGGGATCGGTTCTCTCTTCATCGCTGATCCCCCTCTTGATTCGCCTCCCGGGGCAGGCTGCGAACAGAATCCCCGGGGGGCCGGACGGGCCGGGATGAACCCGGCCCCTGCACCAGCAACCGATTCGAAATGTAGGGGAGGGCTTGATGCCCGCCCGCGCCGAGCCCGGAGCGCGAGTTGCATCGGTCGTGGTGCCCGATGCCGGGCATGACCACTGCCAACAAGATCCCCGTGCGACTGCCTGACGACCCGTTTGGACGTAGGTGGGGCAGCTTGTCTGCCCCCCGTCAAGCCCCCAGGCACCGGACGGGCGGCACCGTGGTGCCGCCCCTACGTCCGGAAGGACCACGACCAGATTTTCATCCGCCGTGGTGACCCGCCGGGATCATGAGCATTGCTCAAAAAGATTCAGAGGCAAGGCGGCGCGGGGCAGCCGGCTAGGCCGGCGGGTGCGCCGGCGAGGCGATCACTTCCTCCATCAGGGCGATGTCCTCTTCGAAGTGGAATCCCCGGCCGGCGTACTTCGCCTTCACGGATTGCGGGATGTCCCACACCGTGGGCACCTTCCCGTAAATCTGCCAGCCCTTTCCGCCCAGGGCCGGCAAGTGGGGGATGCCGGCGGCCTCCAGGAGGCGCAGGAGGGGCTGCGAGCATTCCACCGTGCAGCCGCTCCGGATGCCGGTGCGGACCGAGATGTCTTCGGGGGTGAGGGAGCCCGTGAGGATGGCCGCCGCGGCCTCTTCGGCCCGGGAGGAGGTGCAGAAGCAGATGATCTGCTCCGGGTGGAACCTGGCCTTGCGGCACAGCGCCTCGACTTTGGCGTAATCCACCTGCTTGGGATCCACGTAGAGGAACCGGCCCTCCTCGCGGGGGACCATCTTGATGGCGTAGGTGGGGCAGCGGGCCTCGCAGTTCACGCAGCCGAAGCAGAGGGGTTCGTTGAGGACGGCCAGTTTCGTCTTCCGGTCCACGCTCCAGGCCAACGTAGGGCACACCGAGGTGCAGATCACACACCCGATGCACTTCGCCTCGTCCAGCAGCGGGACCGTATTGACCAGCCGCATGAACCTGCTCCCGACGGCCTGCGCCGCCCGATCCGACCTCCGCCTCATTCCGGATGGTTCGTGTCACTCTACTCCCGGGGCATTTCCCCTGTCAACTCGGGAACCGGGCCCATGCCTCACGGAGGCGGTCAAATGGGGAAGGGGGAGGCAGCGCCGACGCAGCGGGGAGAGATGCTGGGCCTTTCTCGGCAGCCTGCTAGGCGGAGCGGATCGTGAGGAGGGCGATCTCGGGGCGGGCGAAGAGCCGAACCTGCAGAAGGAGGCATCCGAGGCCTCGATTCACGTACATGGCTGCCTCCGGCTTCTGGAAGAGGCCGCGCGCATATTTCTGACCGTAGCGGGACGGCACGTAGGGAGGTCCGTAGCCCGGGATGGCCACCTGGCCCCCGTGGGTGTGGCCGGCGAGGATCAGGCCGGGATGGCCTGACGGCCAGTCCTCGAAGGTATCCGGGTTGTGCATGAGGATGAGGCTCGCGCGTGCTTCCGGAACGCCCCGGAATGCGGAGGACAGGCTCACGCCTTCGGTCCACAGGTCGCCGAGTCCCACCACGCTCAGGCGCCCTCCCGGCAGGGCCACATCCGCCCACCGGTTCCGGAGCACTGTGCACCCGTGGTGTTCCAGGGCCCGTTGCATGGCGAAACCATCCACCCACACGTCATGGTTGCCCAGGGAGGCAAAGACGCCCAGGGGCGCCTCCAGCCTGCCCGCCGCCGCGGCCACGGGCGGGATGAATTCTTCCGGTTTCCCGCGGGTGACGTAGTCGCCGGTCAACGCCACCAGGTCGGGCCGCTCGGCGTTTATTCTGCTGAAGCACGATTCCAGGTAGCGGAGAGGCACGATGGGGCTATGGTGCAGGTCCGTGACGTGCGCGACCCGCAGCCCGTCGAAGGCGCGCGGCCAGCCGGGGATGGCAACCGTTCGCCGCGTCACCTCGACCCACTCGCTCTCCACAGCGTACCCATACGTTGCGCTGCCCGTGGCGATGGCAACACCGGCCGCGGCGGTACGGATCAAGAACTCACGGCGGCTGAGCTTCATCTGGTATGCATCCTCCCGTGAACGGCCCTGCCTTCAGGGCCTACCGTCCTCACGCTTTCTGTTAGCTGCCCTTTGCGGTTTCGTCAAGCCCAAAAAACACCATGCCGGGTAGAAGTCGAGGCGCCTTGCCATTTGATTCTCCGACCCTCCGGCTGCTGACCTTGATCTTCACGGATACGGGAAAACGAACCGCCAAGACGCCAAGATCGCCAAGAGGAAGAACGGTCGCTTGGCGTCCTTGGCGTCTTGGCGGTTGACGGCTACGGTTCCTGCGCGCCTGATGCACGTCAGCCCCGGCGGCGCAGCCAGGCCCAGAGGCGGGCCCGGCTCGTGATCCGGCGGCCGTCCGTGAGCCAGCCGCGGCGCGCGAACAGCAGGAGCATGGTCACGGGAAGCCCCACCATCATCGCCAGCACGAACCCGAACAGCCATGCCCGGTTGAAGGGGATGCCGGTGAAGTTCATGCCGAAGAAGCCGGTGAGGAACGAGAGGGGCATGAAGATGGTGGCGATGACGGTGAGCTGCTTCATCACCTGGCCCAGCCGGTTGGAGGTGGCGGCCAGGTAGGCATCCAGCGTGTTGGAGATCAGGTCCCGATACGAATCGACCATCTCGAAGGCGCGCACCAGGTGGTCGTGCACGTCCCGGAAATAGGCGCCCGTGCGCGGGTCGATGTGGGGGAAGTCGCGCCGACTCAGGCTGTTGAACACCTCGCGCTGGGGGCTCACGATCTTGCGGAGGTGCACCACGATGCGTTTCAGATCGAAGATGCGGCGCATGGGGTGCCGCCCCGGGGCCCCCACCACGGCGTCCTCCAGGTCGTCGATCTCGTCGCCCAGGGCGTCCAGCACGGGGAAGCACCCGTCCACCACGGCATCGCCGAGGAGGTAGAGCAGGAAGCTGGTCCCGCGCTCCAGGGCCCGGGGGTCCGCCCGGCACCGGTCGAAGACCCGCTTCACGGCCTCCAGCGGCCGGTCGTGCACGGTGAGGAGGCAGTTCTTCGTGAGGACAACGTGCAGCTCGTCCGTCTCCACGTCGTCGCCCCGGATGGCCCGCAGGGCGTGGAGGACCAGGAAGATGTACTGGTCGAACTCCTCCAGCTTGGGGCGCTGGTTGCGATGGAGGAAGTCCTCCAGGGTCACCGGGTGCAGGTCGAACCGGCGCGCCAGCGCCTCCAGGGCCTCGGCCGGCTCGCCCTCGGCATCCACCCACAGGGTGCAGAGGGGGTCGTTGAGGATCTCGGCCAGGAGGTCGAGGTCCGCCGCAGTCTCGACCGCGCCGTCGCTGTGCCGGATCAGGATCCGCTCCACGGGCCGCCTACCCCTTCTTCTCCTTCACCCGCTGCACGTACCGCCCCGCCTCCATGCCGATCCGCCCCACCTCGCCCGCCCGCATGCACAGGGGCACCGGGATGATCATCCCGTTCTCCAATTGGGCCTCTTTGCAGGCGTTGGTCTCCTTCGCGTGCTGCGTCTCGCCGGTGGCGGCCACCCGCAGATCGAAGGTCTCCGGCACGCGCACCACCGCCGGCACCTCCCCGAAGTCCACGGCCAGGCGCACGCCCTCCCCGCCTCACGCCTTCTTGCGACGGAGGAACCGCCAGGTGAACCCGATCAGGAGGATCACCCCCACGATGGCGATGAAGTGCTCCGCCCGCCGCACGACCCGCAGGACCGTGTGCAGGTGGCTCCCGCCCGCGTATCCCACCAGCGTGACCACGGAGACGTACACCGCGGCGCCCGAGGCGTTGAAGGCGAAGAACTGGCCGAACCGCATGCGCGAGATGCCCGCCAGGGGGCCGGCCAGGAACCGGATGCCGGCGATGAAGCGGCCGAAGAACACCGCGCGATGGCCGTGGCGGGCGAAGAACTGCTCGGCCCGGCGCATCTGCCGGCGCGAGACGAAGCAATACCGCCCGTAGCGCAAGAGGAGGGGCCGCCCGCCCTCTCGGCCGATCCAGTAGCCGATATTGTCGCCCACGACGGCGCTCAGGATGCCCACCACGATGACGGCGGGGAGGGAGAGGGTGCCCCGCCAGGCGAGGTAGCCCGACAGGAGGATGACGGATTCCTCGGGAATGGGGACGCCGATGTTGCCCAGGAGGACGGCCAGGAAGATGGCCGCGTAGCCCCAGTGGGCGATCCAGGATTCGATGCCATCGAACGACATCAGCGCACTGGGGCGAAAGCCGGAAGCCCGGGGCCGGGCGGCGGCGGGCGGCGGCAGCTCAGTCGTAGGCGGCGCAGCCGACACGGAGGCCGGCCCACTGCCCGGGATCGTGCCCGCTGATCACCAGGGCCCCCCGCTCCCGCCGGCGCCGGATGACCTCCACGGAGGCGCGCAGGGGCTCGGCCTGCCACGCGTTGCGGGGTACCAGGTCCGGCTCCTCCAGGTTTTCGAGCAGCGGGATCGTATCGCAGGCCAGCACCACGCTGCCCGCCCGGTCGAGCTGGACGACGGCCGCCATGTGCCCCGGCGAGTGGCCGAAAGATTCGAACAGGACCAGCCGGCCATCCCCGAACACGTCCCACTCGCCCCGCAGCAGCCGGTAATCCAGGGGGTGGTCCCAGTCGGCCCGGAAGTAGCCCTTGCCCTCCTGGGCCGGGTCCTTGGCCCAGGCCATCTCCCGCTCGTGCACGTACACCGGGCAGTGGGGGAAGAACTCGTTGCCCCCGGCGTGGTCCATGTGGAGGTGGGAGTTGATCACCAGGTCGATGTCCGACACGCCGAGCCCCAGCGTGCCCAGGAGCCCGACGACGTCCTCCCCGGGGGCCATCACCGGCACGAAGGCCTTGCCCAGCCCGCCCCACCGCGCCACGGGGTCCTTCCCCGCCTCCGGGTGCGACCCGGTATCGATGAGGACGTTCCCCTGGGGGTGCCGGATGAGGTAGAACGGCACCGGGGAGCGGAGCTGCACGCCGCGATCCCGCCCCGGCGTGAAGACCGACTTGTCCAGGAGGATCACGCCGGCGCTGAACAGGTGCAGCTTCATCCCGCATCCTCCCCTCTCCCTGGATGGGAGAAGGTGTAGAGACCGGGGAGAGGGAAATTCAGAGGAAGACGGCGGTGCCCCGCTACACCACGAGGCGCTGGGTCCCCACCCGGTTGTGCGGGCGACCCGAGTCCCCCACGGCGATGCATACCAGCAACTCGTCGGCCGCCGGGGCGTCCGGCACGCTCACGGTCATGCAATCGAAGTGCGGGAACGACCAGACGTCGTCCTTGTTCCCGAGGGGACAATCGATGGCCGTCCCGGCCGGCCCCCGCTTGGCCGCGGATGGGATGATGGCCGTCCCGCCCCCCACGGCATCCCGCAGGGGCTTGCCCAGCTTCGGATGCATGATGGCGGCGGCGTGCTCCAGGTCTCCCCGCTCGCCCACCACCACGGCCTTGCCGTAGCTCACCGGCCGGCTGCCGCCCAGGGCCGCCACCGCCATCTTGCCCAACAGGCCCCCCAGCTCGTAGCCGTGGTCGATAAGGGGCACGAGGTCTTGCACGAACCGGCCGGCGAAGGGATTCTTCACCACGGCCAGCGCCGCCGCGCGCTTCCCCGGCGGATTCACCGGCATCCCCATCTCGCTGCGGATCTCCTCGACGATCGTCACGATCTTCCGGATCTCCATCGCGCGTCTCCTGTCGGCAGGCCCCAGGGCCGGGGGAGGATTTACGATTATCGACTTGCGATTGTCGATTGGGGACGGAACCTGCAAACCTCACATCACCCGCCGTCCGGCCAAATCGAAAATCGTCAATCGACGATCGGTTACTCGAGCCCGTACTCGGCCCAGTGCGCGTCCACCGTGTCCAGGTCCTCCTTGGGCGGGATGGACCGGGCGGGGAACTTGTGCTTGCGCGTGGCGTCGATGCCGACCTTGGACGAGAGGAGGTCCTGCCGCTCGAACTGGTTCACGTGCTCCTCGGCCAGCGAGGGGTCCAGGGCGGTGGCCGCCGTGTTCTTGTAGATGTGGATGTCCCGCTCCGGCTGCACGTGCCAGGACATGGCCCAGAGCAACTGGAAGTAGTCGCGGATGTCGATGTCCTCGTCCACCACGACGACGAACTTGGAGAACGAGGGCTCGTAGGCCCAGGCGGCCCACATGGCCCGGTGGGGCAGCCCCGGGTGGTCCCGCCGCAGGGAGATGGCGAGGAAGGCCGCGCCGCCGCCCGCCTCCAGCAGGTGCACGTCCCGCACCGGGAGCCTCAGGTCGCGCGTCATGTGCTTGTAGAGGGCCACGTCCCGGCCGGTGCCTCGGATGCAACTCGATTCGCTGGGCGGCATCTGGCTGAAGAAGGCCTGGTAGATGGGATCGTTCCGGTGGGTGATGCAGGTGACCTCCATGATGAAGCTCGGGCCGGACGCCCCCATGTACCCCGTGTACTCGCCGAAGGGACCCTCCTCCTCGCGCACCCCGGCCGGCACGAAGCCCTCCAGCACGATCTCGGCGTGGGCCGGCACCTCCAGATCGTTGGTCTCGCACTTCAGGATCTCCAGCGGCGCCTCCCGCAGGCCGCCGGCGACGCCGAACTCGTCGCCGCGGACGCGGGCCACCGACGTGAGAGGCACGGGCGGGTCACACCCGATCACCACGGCGCAGGGCGTGGGATTGCCCTTCTTCTCGTTCTTTACGATGTGGGGATACATGTCGCGCCAGGTATTGGTGAGGTAGAGGCCGAACTTGCGCGGGCCCTTGAGCATCATGCGGTACGTCCCCATGTTCCGCTCGCCCGTTTCGGGATCCTTGGAGACGACGCACGGCCCGGTGATGTAGGGCGCTGGGTCCTGGTCGCGGGTCCACATGCAGAGGGGCAGCTTGCGGACGTCGATCTGGTCGCCCTTCAGGATGTTCTCCTTCACCGGCCCCGTCTTCACCAGGACCGGCGGGATGGGGTTGCTCTGGGCATGGCTCCACTTGTCCGCGATCTGGTCCACCGTGGTCTCCAGCGCCAGGGCGTACACCTCCGGGGAGGCCCCCAGGATGCCGGCCACCAGGGGCATGCTGTGGCCCTTGATGCGCTCGAACATCACGGCCGGCCGGCGTTCCCGCGGGATGCGCTGGAAGACGCGGCGGGTCACCGCCGCCACCTCCCAGTTCGGGTCCACCTCCTTCTTCACGTGGTGGAGCTTGCCCCGCATCTCGAGCGTTTTCAGGTACGCGCGAAGATCCTTGTACGCCATGTCTCCTCCCGGCTGAGCCGCGGAACCCCGGCGCGCCGGGGAACGCCGGCCGGAATCGTCCGGCATGGGTTCCCTGCCCTGGCCGAGTTCCCCGTGCGGCTGGGGTTGGGTGTGCTACCACTTAGACTCGCCGATCGCGGCGATCACCTTCTTCTGGAACGCGTCGGTTGCCACCTGATCGAACGGCAGCACCTTGGTCTGCCGGCCGAGGCCCACGCTGAGCTCCTGCATCCATTGGAGGTTCTCCCGGGAGATGTCCCCGTTCGGATTCATCAGCCGGTTCTTCACGTACCAGTCGTACACCCAGTCCACCGCCTTCTTGTCCACCGTGCCCAACTCCGCCATGAGCGTCACCGTCTCGTCCTTGTGGGCGATGGCGCAGCGGAGGCCCTTGGCGTGGGCGATCATGGCCTTCACGAGGTCGCCCGGGCGCTCCGCGATCACCTTCTCCGAGGTGACGAAGGTATAGCGGATCCACTGGGGCAGTTCGCGCTGGAAGGAGAAGACGGTGCGGTAGCCCGGCTTGAGGTGGGCCTGGAACTCGATGGCGGCCGGCGCCGCGTCCGCCCGGCCGATGAGCACCGCCCGCATCCGGTCGGCATCGCCGCCCACCGTGAGGTACTGCACTTTATCGGGATCCACGTGGTGTTTCTTCAGCACGTTGGCGGTGAGCAGGTACGGGAACGTGCCCGGCTCCGTCACCGCCACCACGCGCCCGATGAGGTCTTTGGGCTCCTTGATGTCGTCCTTGCCAAAGAGCATGAAGGGCAGGCCGGGCATGAAGCTCGCCACGATCTTGACCTTGGCCCCCTTCTCGATGGCCGTCATCGGGTTGGCCGGTGAGATCTCCACCACGTCCACCAGGCCGCCCAACAGCGTGCGGAACGTGGGGATGTCTCCCGCCTGGTAGATGATCTCCGCGTCCAGGCCCTGCTCCTTGTAGAAGCCCTTGCGGACCGCGATCTCCTGAAAGGCGCTGTCGGCCTTGACGGCCACCACGCCCATCTTCCAGGGGGCCAACCCGGCGGACACGGGCGCCGGGACGGCGCCCAGCAACGCCGCCAGGACCAGCGCGGCCGTCGCGCCGCAGCACGCCGCCTTCCGCGTCATCGCTGCTCTCCGATCTCCGCCAGCATCTTCTTCTGGAACTCCCAGGTGGCGATCTGGTCCAAGGGCAGTGCCTTCTTCTGGCGCCCCAGCTTGATGTTCAGCTCCTGCATCCAGTTCAAGGAGGCGGCCTTGAGGTCGCCGTTGGGGTTCAACTGTTTGTGGGCCAGGAACCAGTCGTACACCCAGGCCACCTGCTTGACGTCGCGCTTCCCATATTTCGCCATGAGCCGCACCATGTCGTCCTTGTTCGTGGGGGTCATGGCGTACCGGGTCCCTTTGGCCTGGGCGATGAGGGCCTTCACGAGGTCGCCGGGCCGCTCCTTGATCACCGCGTCGGTGGTGATGACGGTGAAGCGGGTCCAGTTGGGCAGCTCCTCGCTGGCCACGGCCAGGATCTTCGCCCCGGCTGCCTTCAGCATCTGCTCGAACTCGATGCTGGCCACGGTGCCGGCCAATTGGCCCGCCACCATGGCGCGGGCGCGGTCCGGGTCCCCGCCCATCTGGACCCACTCGATCTTGCTGAGGTCCACCCGATCGTTCTCCAGGATCCCCTGGGCCACCACGTGGGGCAGCGCTCCGAACCCCGAGACGCCCACCGGCTTGCCGGCCAGGTCGGCGAAGCCATTGATGTCCTTCCGGGCGTACAGGACATGCGGGAGGCCTGGCATGAAGGTGGCCACGACCTTCAGGCCCGCCCCCTTCTCGATGGCGGCCATGGTCCCGGACGGGGTGATGTGGGCGGCCTCGAAGGTGCCCGCCGTGAGGGCGCGCAGGAGGTCCGCGTCGCCGGGCATCTCCACCGGCTCGAAGTCGAGGCCCTGCTCCTTGTAGAATCCCTTTTCGGAACCGGCCAACTCGAAGGCCGTATCGGCCTTGTAGCGCACCACTCCCATCCGCCACTTGGGCATGGTCTGGGCCCAGGCCGGCACGGCCACGCCGAGCGCCAGGCCCAGCAGGCCGATCATCGCTGTGAGGCGTTTCATCCAACCCTCCATTGCTGTGAGGCGTATGGCCGCAGCCGCCCGGCCGGAAGCCGCGGGCGGGCTCGCATCCCCCGCGCAACCGCAGGTTCCCCGAAGGCGGAGCGGCGGGTTGCGAGCGACAGGTCCGAAGGGAAAGCCTGCGGCGAAAAAGTGGGCGGATATTATCACAGGGGCCGGGGCTTGCCAAGCCGCCCCCCGAACGGTACCGCGGACGGTACCGGGCACCGTACGAGGCGTAAGTCCGCGTCAGGACAGAGGCGGCCTAAGACTTTTCAGGCCGCCCTTAAGAGCGAACCGGCCCACGAATTCGGGGCTCCCCACAACCGGCAATTCGGTCCATTGGGGGTCCCGCTGCTCCAGGGCTGGGTCTGTGATGGTGGTGACCATCTCCCGGTACTTGCGGCACCGGACCTTGGGATACCGGCTCAGCCCCAGGAACGTCGGATGGTACGTGATCAGGGGATCGGCCTGACCCAGCGCATAGGCAGCGCAACTGGACCACGGGTATGTCGTCGGGTCGTCCACGATGCGGGCACGCACGGGGTTCCGGTCCAGGTACCGGAGGGCAGCGAGGGCATACAGGTCATCCTCGACGACGACCGCTCGATACCGATGCTCCCAGAAGTGACCCCGCCTCTCGTGCGTCCTATGGTATGCCTTCGCGGTCTCCGTGAGGAACCACCGAAGAGGACGCCCCAAGCGTATCCCCTGGGGAGCCTGGAGCAGGAGATGAACGTGATTGGACATGAGTGTGTAAGCGTACACGGTCACCCCATAGGAGGAACGCATCACGGCGAGCAAGCGGAGGATACGTTCGAAGTCAGCCGCATCCTGGAGAAGAAACTGCCGGTTGTTGCAGCGGGCGACCACATGGATGGTACTGCCGGGGGCGGGCAGGCGGGGACCCCGAGGCATAGCAACCCTGGGCAGACGATCTACGCTCGCCTGGGAATCCTGCACAGGTTGATATGTTGTGGAACTGACTTTGCCTCGCCGCATTCTTCAGAACTCAGCTTGAAATCTTCAAGCCCGCCCCTATGAAATCGGGCTCTTAGCCCCCCTCAGGTGCCCGGTACCGGGTGAATGGAATTCTGAAGTGCACCGCAATAAATTCCCACAGTTGGCTCATCTCCGGTGCCCGGTACCGGTTTTCACGGTCCCACGTGGTCGAGGCGAGGCTCGTGAAGGGTCCGAAACGCCTTGTGGCTATCCCTCCATCGCGATCTTCCGGGCGGCCCGGAGCTGCTCGGGGCTCGCGCACGCGATCAGCACGTCGCCGGCCGCGAGCGCGTAGTCGCGCGGCGGGTTGAACCGGTGCGCACCGCCGGCCTGGCGGACGGCGAAGACGGTGATGCCGACGCGCTCGGCGAGCTTCAGCGCCGCCAGCGGCTGGCCGGCCACCCCCGCCCCCACCCCGATCTCCTCCACCCGGACGTCGCCCGGCTCACGCAGCATCGCGTCCAGCACGCTCACCACGGCGGGCCGCAGCATGACCGAGGCGAGGCGGAGGGCGCCGATGGTCGGGATGGAGACGATGGCGTCGGCGCCCGCACGCACCAGCGCCGGGCGCGACTCGTCGGAGACGAGACGCGTCACGATCCGCATCGAGGGGTTCAGCTCGCGGGCCGAGAGCAGCGTGAAGACGTTGTCCTTGTCCTGCGGCATGCAAGCGATGAGCCCCCGCGCCTCGCTCACCCGCGCGCGGCGCAGGAGGTCGGTGTTCGTGGCGTCTCCGAGGATGTACAGCACGCGCTCGCCGATCTTCCGCAGCGCCTCCTCCACGGCGGCGCTGCGCTCGATCAGGACGAAGGGGGCCCGCGTCTTCAGGAGCTCGCCCGCGATGTGGCGGCCGGTCTCGCCTCCGCCGCAGACGACGATGTGATCGCGGAGCTTCGCGATCTGCGCGTCCATCTTCCGTTTCTCCCAGATGTGGGCGATGTCGCCCTCGACCAAGAATGCCGTGATGGCGCTGAGCCCGTAGGCCATGCTCCCGAGGCCGAAGACGATGAGCACCATGGTGAAGGCGCGGCCGGCGGTGGAGAGCTCGCGCGGGATCTCGCCGAACCCCACCGGGGCCACGGTGATGATCGTCAGGTAGAGCGCGTCGAACAGCGAGAACCGCTCGATCAGCGCGTACCCCGCGGTGCCGAAGGCGACGACACTTGCGAGCAGGAGGAAAATC
>Ga0105164_10001928_pt1 | contig 13021 bp, 14 predicted proteins | sample VDWuncwatermetaG_FD_89674 | JGI IMG/M metagenome (GOLD analysis project Ga0105164, IMG submission 89674) | Wastewater microbial communities from Netherlands to study Microbial Dark Matter (Phase II) - VDW unchlorinated drinking water | ecosystem: Environmental > Aquatic > Freshwater > Drinking...
AGGAGAATGACCGCCATCGGGAGTGATCCTAAAAACTGGTAAAGTTTTTTCATCGGCAGTTTCTCATTATAGCAAAAAAGCGGCCCTTATTTAAGGGTCTCCTTTTTGTGAAGGATCCAGCGAATATGAACGTTGCGAATTCTTTATTGCCTCTGCCTTCTTGAATTCTTCTGGCGTATTCACGTTCAAAAACGAGAATTCTTCTGGATCAAAGGTGTGAAGGATATCGGGATTTAAAATCCTACAGTGGACCTTATGGATAAGCGACTCAAGATTCCATCTTTTCTGCCGGATCTGTTCTCCCATGAGATTCAGACATTTCTCCGTATAAAGGGCGTGAAGCGGTTCAAGACCATGACGGCTTCGCGGCAAAAACACGTCGTATCCATTCCGTTGTTGCATCATGAAATGGATAAGAGATGGATTCAAAAAAGGTAAATCGCAGGAGAAGACAAAACAATCCCTTCCGGGGAATGTAGAAAGGGCGGTATAAATTCCCCCGAGGGCGTGTTGTTCTGGAAAAAGGTCTTGAATCAGCTGCACTCCTTTGATCGAGGAAAATTTTTTAGATTCTTTTGAGACAATCACCACCGTCGGGAAAATAGGTAAAAGCACATCGATAACCCGTGTGATCAAAGGGACTCCCCCGATTTCAAGAAAGGCCTTATCGGTCCCCATTCGCCGGCTTTTCCCCCCGGCAAGAATGACGCCGACGGTTTCTTTAGACATCTTTCCTCCGACGGGATGCAAACGCTGAGACGGCGATCGAGATTTCGTAAAGCAAAAGAAGCGGCACGGTCATGAGAATCAGGTTGATCGGATCCTGCGTCGGCGTCACTACGGCTGCGACAACGATCATTGAAAGATAAGCCATTCTCCAGTTGTGCCTTAAAAGCCGCGGTGTTACGATCCCAAGCTTTGTGAGGAAAAAAATTGCAAGGGGAAATTCAAACACAATCCCACAGGCAAGGATCACCGTTAAAGTAAAAGACAGATAGTGGGTGATCGAGATGACCGGCTGGAGGTTTCGACTTCCGAAACCGATCAGAAACTTTAGAGATGACGGAAGGAGGATCCAATAGGCAAAAGCGGCACCGGCGAAGAAAAGAAGTGTTCCAGAAACAACAAACCCAAAACCATACTGTCGCTCTCGAGCAGTCAATCCGGGTCGGATGAACGCCCAGAGTTCATACAAAAGAATTGGAGATGCGATCCCGATGCCAAAAGCGAGTGAAGTGTTGAGATAAGCGATAATCGCCTCGGCGGGGCTAAAAAAGGAAAGTTTCGGGAGTGTGTCTCCAGCCGGGCGCTTGAGCCATTCGATCAGGCGGTCTGAAAGGTAAAATCCGGCTACCGATGTCGCTAGGATGGTAACAATGACAATCCAAAGCCGCTTCCGGAGCTCTTCGAGGTGATCTGTAATCGAGAGTGTTGAGGGGTCTTTCTCTTTAGGCTCTTTGGACGAGAGATCCTTTTTCTGAGACATGAGTTCGGTCGACATATGGTTTTTTCCAAATAGGAACATCTCTTTTAATCGCACCAATCAGAAATTGACACGCGTCAAAGGCCTCTTTGCGATGCGGGGCCTGGATGCCGATGACGACGCTTACTTCACCGACTCCGACACGGCCGATCCGATGACGGACATAGACCCTATGCAAAGACCACTTCTTTTTCGTCTCTTCAACAAGGGCACCGATCTTCCGTTCCGCCATCGGACTATACGCTTCGTAGTCCAGATATTGGACTCGATGACCTTCTTCCTCGCCGCGGACGATTCCCAAAAATTCGACAGAGGCACCATCTCGCGCATCGGTTGCTTGGCGATGCCAAGTTTCAATATCAATGGGGCCCCTTGTTAAATATTCTACCACATCACCCTCCGCTCACCGGTAAAATCAATGCCACCTCGTCTCCATGCTGTAACACATGGTCCCAAGAAACATATTCACAATTGACCGCGAGCCGTGAAACCTGCAGAAGCCTTTCAAGAGATGATTTTTTCTGGAGAAGCCAGGCGATGATCGCGTGGCCTGTTGAACCCTTCGGTAAAGTCATGGAAAGTCTTTCCTCCCCAAATAACTCTTTGAGTTGCGCAAAGAGGACCAACTGCACCGTTATGAACTGAATATTTTTCAGCAGAAACGCAACAATCTGATCGAGTTCGTTTGACGAAAGTTTATCCACTTGAACGCCGATACGGCAAACGGCGTCGTCCATCTCAATGCTTTTTCCCGCTTCGGGCTCTAACAAAATTTTAGAACCCTGGGTCCCTTTGTATCCTTCTGCCAAAATAAGATCCGCATGGTGAGCCATTTGTTGAATGGCTTGACCCAGCGCCATTTCTTTTTCCGTTTGGACGAGCAAAGCCGTCTGATTCGGCGCAACAACTGTAACAGCAGAGGCCCCTGCCTCGGCATGCCGCCAACTGTCTTTCCCCGGCTGGTCGATCTCGCATCCCTGATGTGCATGTTTGATGGTGCCCACACGAAGTCCTTTCCTGCGTAGCCTTGGGATCAACATTTCAATGAGAGTTGTTTTCCCACTATTCGATGAACCTGAAACAAAAATGACTCTATTCATTTCCGAATTGTAAGACATCGACAAGTTCTCCTGCTTCAATGGTATTCTTTTCTTCAGGAACCACGATAAAAGCGCTCGCCTCTGCAAGACTTGCCAGCATCCCCGAACCCTGTTTTTCCGTCGGGGTGACGGTCAGCCGTCCGTCAGATTCCTTGAGGTATGCTGTGAGATAATGGCGCCGTCCATCCTGTTTGGAAACGTTTTTTTGAAGTGTCGCCCGAACCATGGGTAGTTTTGGGTCTTGAATCCCCTTCATTTTCTGAATCGCGGTTTTCACAAAAAGAAGAAAACAGACAACGCAAGAAATCGGATTTCCCGGGAGACCAAACACCCATTGATGATTCAGGCGACCAAATAAAACAGGTTGCCCCGGTTTCATGTTCACCCGCCAGAAAATGGTTTTCATGCCAAGTTCCTGCAAAACGTCTTTGACGTAATCATATTTTCCGACAGAAACGCCTCCTGAAATGACCAAAAGGTCACTGGAAAAGGAGCGTTCCACCAACGCTTTGAGAGTGGCTGGATCGTCGGGAACCGTCCCCAGATTGTGAACAGCGATATTTTCTTTCTCAGAAAGTTTCACAAGAACAAGGTGGTTGCTATTGTAAATCTTTCCCGGGGAGAGATTCTCTCCCGCCTCGACAAGCTCGCTTCCTGTCGTCACTATCGATGCCGAAGGGGCACGATAGACCTGTACGGTTTTACGTCCGAGGCTCGCCAAAAGCCCCAGATGCTGAATCCGAATCGTTGTACCGAGTGTCAACACCCCTTTCCCAACTGAAACATCTTCCCCTTTTCTACGAATATGTTTTCCGACGGAGACTGGCTGCCGGATTTCCACCTGTCCCTCTCTTAGTCGCGCCTCCTCCAGTTTGACAACGGCGTCTGCGGTAGAAGGAACCGGCGCACCTGTCATAATTCTGACCGCTTCTCCTATTTGAATCGGCTTTTCAAAAAGAGAGCCTGCCGGAACTTCACCGATGACTTTAAGCCACACAGGCCTTTCGGCGTTGGCCTCGGCAACGTCGCTTGTACGGATAGCATATCCATCCATGGCTGAGTTATCAAAAGGAGGCAGTGAAAAAGAAGCCACGATCTTTTCTGCAAGTGTTCTCCCCAACGCCTCACCAAGTGGTCGTTCCTCACTATTGAGCGGACCGACCTCGTTCATAATCTGTTTTAACGCCTCGTCGACGGATATCATCTTCCACCTTTTTAACTTAAAAGAAGTTTCAAAACGGAAATCACCAACACAGCAGCCAAGATCCGGCGGAGGATGAGCCCAGAAAAATGATTCGCTCCGAGACGGGAACCGACCCAGCCCCCCAGAAACGCAGGAATGACCAAAAGGAGTGTTCCGCCGAATTGAAATTGACCTCCAAAGAGTCGGCCCAAGAGTCCTGCCACCGAATTGACGAAGATAAAAACCGCGGAAGTCGCTGCGATCCGCTTAGGGTCCCCCCAGTTTTTCAATAAAAGAAGCGGGCTCAAAAAGATCCCCCCTCCCACACCAACAATTCCTGAGAGGAGTCCGATACCGGCACCGAATGGAAGTGCAACGGAAAACCCTGGAATCACGCGAAAGGACTGTTTTGTCTCCGGAACTTGAACCACGAGCCGGAGGGTCGCAAAGAGAAGGACGATCGCTAAAAGGGTCCTATAAAGTGGAACGGAAACATGCCACATTCCCCCGATAAAGGAAGCGGGAACGGAGGCCGCCACAAAAGGCCAGGTTAATTGGGAAGAAAAATAACCCCTTTTCCAAAAAGCCCAAAAGGCGAGTCCCGAAACCAAAAGGTTCAGACAAAGGGCACTCGTGGCCATCTCCTGTGGCGCCATCGCAAACAAAGATAAAAGTGCCAAATATCCCGAGGCGCCCCCATGTCCGACAGAGGCATACAGGAGAGCCACAGTAAAAAAACTAGGAATGAGCCATAAAAGATTTAGAGTCGTGGGATTTGCCCTCTATCATTTCTTGAATGTGAGGAAGAAGCGGTGCAAGTAACACAAGCTGCTCTAAAACAGCTTTTGGGTTTCCCGGAAGATTCACAATGAGTGTCTTCCCACGAAGGCCGGCAATGGCGCGGGAGATGACCGCATTGGGGTTTAGGTAAAAGGTTTCTCTCCTTAAATATTCGGGAAGCCCTGGAATGACACGATCCACAACCGATGCAGTCGCCTCCGGTGTCACATCCCGAGGGCCCAGCCCTGTTCCACCAATGGTTAGTACAAGATCGAGTTGGAATTTATCCGCCATCTCAAGGAGTGCCCCTTTAATTTCCTTGGTTTCATCAGGGACAAGGAGGCATTGGACAATTTCTTCCTCTCCCGTGAAAAAACTGCGTGCAAATGCACCGCTATCGTCGGTTCTTTCTTTTCGGAAACAACTGTCGCTGATTGTAAGAATCCCGATCCGCATCAGCTCACCTCACGCCTCCATCTTCCACTTTTCCCGCCAGACTTTTCCAAAAGCATTACCTCAGAAATGATCATTCCTTTTTCAAAAGATTTGCACATGTCGTAGATCGTTAAGGCCGCCACCGTCACCGCTGTCAGCGTCTCCATCTCCACTCCTGTTTGATCCAGTGCCTTGACTGTCGCGGTCACCGTGATGCAGTTTTTCTGAAGAGAGATATCTATTCCAATATGGCTGAGGTGAAGAGGATGGCACATGGGAATAAGCTCATGAGTTTTTTTTGCCGCCTGAATCCCCGCAACTTTTGCGATCGATAAAACATCTCCTTTGGGAAGAGCTCTTTTTTCGATTAAATGGATCAACTTCGGGCTTGCAAAAAGTGTTGCGCAGGCCTTGGCTTCTCGCAGGGTCGGTTTTTTGGTGCTGATATCCACCATCCTTGCTTCACCCGAACGAGAAATGTGCGTCAACGGTTTCATCGTTAACCTCCAACACCTGCCATACAGCTATGAGGAAGACCTACTTCTCGTCCTGCCATCGTATGCGATTCCGGTTTGATGCGCACCGCTTCCTGAAAAAGGGCGGCGAGTTTTTCTCGATTGACAGAGGGACGGAGTGCGACTTTTAAATCGATATCTTTTTCGTGATCAAGACAAGGTCTTAAGGCGCCCCTTGCTGTAAGTCGCAGTCGGTTGCACTGCGCGCAAAACGCTTGGGTCACCGCCCCGATGATTCCCACCGTTCCTAGTGCCCCCTCCCACATCCATGAACGTGCAGGACCACATCCCCTGAGCCCTCTCACTCCTTTTAACGGGCCGAGCGTCTGAAGCCGCTTAAAGATTTCTGCGGCGGAAACAACCCGCTCCGGATGAAAATAATCCCCGATCGGCATCAGTTCGATAAACCGTATATGGAGGGGTTTATCCAACGATAAACGGGCGATATCTAAAATTTCATCGTCATTCACACCGCGCATCACCACGGTATTTAACTTAATCGGAGAGAGCCCTGCTTTCATCGCTGCGTCAATTCCAGAAAAAACGTCTTCCACTTTGCCAAATCGTGTGATCTCCTGAAACCGGTCACTCCGCAACGTATCAAGACTGATATTGATGCGCCGAAGTCCTGCGCGCGCCAAATGGTTTGCAGTGCGACTTAAAAGGACACCATTGGTGGTCATTGAAAGATCCTCGACGCCCGGAATTTGAGAAATCATTTTTACAAGCGCAACAATACCCTCACGCACAAGCGGTTCCCCACCTGTCAGCCGGACAGAATGGATACCAAGAGATACGCCGACGCGTACGACTTCTTTAATTTCTTCAAGTGTCAAGATCTCGCAGCGGGGAACAAACTGAACCCCTTGTAAAGGCATACAATAGACACAGCGCAGGTTGCACCGGTCCGTCACAGAGACGCGGAGATAGGTGATTTTTCTACCAAATGGATCGGTTAAGGAATGACCGGCAAGGGAGGTGTGAGATGTAGGTAGATCGTTCATATATCTCCTTTCCAAATACGAGGAGGCGCCTTCGTTTCCTAAAAGCACCCGAAACGGTCCTGTCCTCATACCGAAAACGGTTTAGAGGAAGGACTCGGAGACTTTATTTGATTGTCAATCTAACCTTAAGTTTAGCGGAAATTCTATTTATTCACTATGATCTACATCATATTTTAGTAATTTTTATAACTCTTTATTTAACAAATCATTATGATTATCTCCCAGTTCGAGTACAAGTCGAATGGCACCAAGATCGTTGACGGTCCGGCAAGCCTCAACACAGACACCACATCCATTACAACTCGAGGCGATGACGTGTGGCCTACCCCCATCCAGTACAATCGCCTCATCACGGAGTGGACAGTGGAGGTAGCAGACTTGACAGGGACTGCTACCCCAGGCCAAACAGCGTGCACTATCGATGATGACGATTCGTTGCGCTCCCTCCTCTTGACCCACAGGAGTGGTGTTGACATGGCCCAAGAATGTTCGTATCCCACTGAGGAAATGCCTCGGTGCTGATCGAAGAAATTCGCGCCGATTCACCGGATTAGAGGCATTGCTTTTGTCTAGCATCATCTCACCGTGCAAATGCGTGAACGGTAGAGTTCCCCACATTGGGTACAGGCCCCTTGGGTCGGATTCCAGTGTGGGAAGTCCTTTTGGATCGCCTCTGCAACAACAGCCCAAACACCTTCCCACTTCCGAACCCCGTCGCGTGTAGGGAAATGGCAAAGCGGGCAGCGCACCCCTCCGTCTCCCAACGATTGCATGAGTCCCTCATTCTTCGCCAGTTCAAGGAGTTCTTGTTGCATGCACTGCTCGTGCGAGAAGAGTTCGTTAAACACCGCCTGACGCCGTTTCGGTTCCCAAGAGGGGAATGCCCGTTCAAGTTCCCTGCGCCGCGTGGTTTCATCAATAACCGTCCGCCAACCGCACCGGCGCATCCGTCCATCCACAAAGATATTCCACAGCACCCGAAACCGCTCGCGGGCGAGATCTTGTTCAAGCTCGTATATCCCGCCGAGCTCAGGATGTGGCTTGTATCCAAATGCTGGATTGAGCATATCTGAGACATGCATGAGTTCGTGGCGGAGGAACGTGACAAACCGTTCACGTTCGAGTGAACGGCTTGTCTGTAATGTCATCTGGAGCATCCTTGAGGACTCGCGAACATAAAGCTCCACACATTCTTCTTTTCGGCTCCAAGCCCGCCGTATCATTACGACGTGCACCCCAATTCTAACAAATGGAAACTCCTCGAAACGTTTCATGATCAAGTCGCGCAGACCCAATTCTTGAAAGTACCGTGAGGCAGCCTGATGAAAGCGCGTGTCGCGATCTTCGGCCGATCCCTCTGAATCGTAGATTGCGTCCCACGCCGCATGGAATGCTTGAGACAATTGTGCGTCGCCGGAAACCTCACGGGCCTTCAGCTCAAGAAACACCACCTCCTCTATATAGGTTGGGTCAAACCTGATTTCCATCTCCGCCGCCCATATTTTCACTCTGCTTGAACTCACACGCAGCACACCCGATGTCATCTTGTTCTTTCGGTTGCCGAAGCGGTAAATCGTGTGGCCCATAAGGGACCTGCATGCGAGCAGACTCCAGCATCAACCACTCCAAGGTAAGTTGTGCAACCGCCTCTAAGACGCCCCCGTGGGTCACCCGGGAAAGTCTGAGCGCAAATGCCGGGCCCCATCGGCCAAGGTGATCCACGAGAAACTGTTTCGCCGCATCCCTGCCTATTTCAACATGTTCACTCTGTCCCTCGTCGAGCGCACAGGCCTGCTTGTAGAGGAGGTACTGCATGAATTCACATTCCGTGACGACATGATCAACACGCTCATGTGCAAGTGCCGAAAGCTGTAGGCCAAACGCTTGGTAAAACGCAGCAATGTCTCCAAGCTCCTGCGGCTGCCGGTGGCTATGCTCCTCACCATACTCGAGTTCGTAGGGAGGTGCGGCACTTTGGACGGAGTGACCAAAGATCTGTTCGTACTCTTTTGTCCACTCTGCAATGGATGTGATATCCAATGCTTTCGCCAAACGCTGCGTCGCTTTTACGAACGGGCTCTCTGGGTCCTGTGTGAGCACCGTCAGTATCTCAGGCCATCGATGGTGCTCCCCTTTTTCCAACCATTTCACCGTCTCTTGATCGGGATGGCGTAATACCATCGACAACCCGTGATAGAATACGCTACGGGCCAAGAGGTCAGATAGAGTTTTGGTGTACGGCTGGGCGCACATGAAACGGTTCCTCCACCTGCGTACGGACGAGTTCTTTGCCATCCTCTCCGTAGCCGATAATTGTGTCGTTATACTGGACAAACGGTTTTCCGTGAATTTCCGTTTCGTAAACCTTCGGGCCTTCTTTGATTTCGTAGCGGAAGATGATCCGGTTTGTCCGTCGGAAAAGTTGGAGTACGGCCAACAGTTCCCGATCGGGTGTGAGGTACTTTGTAATCGCCTCATCGACGCCGGGCCCGAACATCTGCTTCAAATACCCACGGGGCACCCACCGGGGAGGAATGTAGAATCCGTTGGGTGCTGTGCCGAGCTGCGGGTAAAGGGGCAGAGCCACTTTCGCAACCTTCACGAGGTAATAGATAGGATTGTAGCGATCCTCCGTCCAACTGCCGTCTTTGTTCATCTTCACCAAGCCTTGGAGGCGGATCTGTCCAATGCATGCGGCCATGCAGCGTGTTTCCATCGGCCGCCCGCCGGTCTCCGGATCTTTTCCTTCGATGCGAGGATAGCAGGCGATGCATTTCTCGCTCACGCGCGTACTGGGACGATACATCGCTTTCTTGTAGGGACACCCCTCCACGCACTTTCGGTATCCACGGCAGCGCTTTTGATCGATCAATACAATCCCGTCCTCAGGCCGTTTGTAGATCGCCTTACGGGGACAGGCCGCAAGACACCCCGGGTAGGTGCAGTGGTTACAGATCCGCGCAAGATAAAAGAACCAGGTTTTGTGTTCGGGGAGGCTGGCTCCTTCCTGACTCAACCCCAATGGGCCTCCCTCGTAACCGGTTGAGTTGTCCTCATAGATATTCGGAAACCGCCACTCTTCATCCGTCGGAAGATACCCCAGTACACGCTGCGGTTCCGGCCCAATATGCTTTTCGGCCGCTTCGAAAATGGTTTGCCCCTGATACACACCGTAGGGCTGCCGGTCACTTTTCTGTGATGGATCCCACCCTTGTGGTTCCCCATGACTTGCTTCTTCCAATAACTTCAAAATTTTGACATCCCAGAACTGCGGATAACCGCCATAGGGTTTTGTCTCGACGTTATTCCACCACATATACTCCTGACCCTTCGAGAAGGTCCAGGTGGACTTGCACGCCATCGTGCAGGTCTGGCAGCCGATGCAGCGGTTTAAATTGAAGACAAATGCGAACTGACGCGTGGGGAAACTTTCCGGATAGGGGTAAGACATGTCACGGCCCAATTGCCAGTTAAAGACTTTTGCCATTATGAACCTCCCGAATCAGATCTTCCACATACGCGTCCCCTTTTGCCTTCCATGCCAAGTAGGGCCCACGGTAAAACGGATTTCGAAACATTGCCTTAAGTTTTTCATCCGTCCAGCCGTCGCGAAGAAATTCCTCGATGAAACAGAGCGCCATTTCTTTAAGAGACGTATCGTCCGGGGCAGGGAGTACCACACCGGTCAACTCCAACGGATCATCCGGTTCCGGTTCTTTAAAATAGGCCATCGCCCTCCCCCTGCTCATTCACAAATCCGCCTGCTAAGTATTTACGCATCGTCTCATTCTCTGCGGCTGGCGTATAGCCGGTGGTTGCCGGTGCCCATATCCCTTTGCCGCCAAGGCCACCGTCCTCCGCCTTCGTCACTTTCACGAGCGTCTCCTTCGGCACGGTGTTGACAGCATGGTTGTCCGCCTCACCCCCGAAGATAAAGCTCATGAACACTTTTGCCTTGTGAAAGAGGGAATCGGTTTGATGCATCGGCATATGCCAGTTGCGTGTCACACTTTGCTGAGAGCCGTATCGGAAGTTGGCCTGATAACCGGTATCCGGCGAGAGTGCCCGTCCATCTTTGCGCGTCTCGTGCGCCTTAACCGACTTTTCGGTTGCAATGTAGGTGCCATGTTTCATCATCACAACGTTGTACGGGTATGCAGCGTTATACTTCACCCGTAACATGAGCCGCGCGACCCGGTAGAAAGGATCATCAGGTTTGGCGCCGATGTAGGGGCGGTCCGCCGGATTCGCGTCGACGTAGACATAATCGCCGTCGTTAATGCCGAGGTCCTTGGCCGCTTTTGGATTCATATGGAGTTGGTGTTCACCAACCCCTGGGGCGCGCTTGTCCATCCGGTACGGATCACCGAAATTGGAATCCCAGATCTGGTGCCAATCCACATTGCTCCACATAGAATGGACCCGATGTCGGCTCTTCGGCGTCAAACAATAAAACTGGAAGCCGCGCTCCCAAAGAAAATTCTTCGTCTTTTTGACTTCTGTCCACGGCATCCTGACATTCCGAACGGTCCGGTCATCCCAATGCTCGGCCGTGAGCGGAATACCATAGTCGTTCGGACGAATGTAGGGATTGCTGCTGACGATCACGTTGGGGAGATAAGGAGTGGCCTCGGTCCCTTCCCGATGGACCACGAAATTCTCGCCATATTCGATCGCCTCCGGCACGTCGGCATATGCTTGGAGCCTTCCATGTTCTGTGTAAAACGGGATATCCTCATGGACCTGCTCCCAGAACGGAATCCGTGGATAGGTCCGGAAAAGCATGAGCGAGCCGCCCGGTGGTCCATATTTCCCTGCCATAATCTCTTCGAGCCGGTATCCTGTCGTCGTTGTAGAGGAATCGAGGAGCCGTTGAATGTACACCTCGCGCTTACCGTCCAAGGCGAAGGCCCAGTAGTCCCGAAATCGATGGTCCTCCGTCACTTTGCTCATCGCCTCGGCAATCTGCGCAAGGATCATAAGATCATCTCGGCTATCGAAAACAGGGGGGATGCCCCCTTTCCAGATCTGGAGGAAAGGATTTGAGCAGGATGCGGTTACTTCCAGCCCCTCAAATTCCAGCCAACTGTTCGCTGGTAGGGCGATGTCGGCGTACTCAATCGAGGCCGTCATCTGAATGTCAATCGAAAGGATCAGTTCGATATTCGGGTTGACGTTCTTGAGCATTTCATAAACCCACTTGGCGTTGTTAATGAGGTTCACATTCGAAAAGAGCATCGCCTTCGTGGGGGTCGGCATATGCGTCTGTCCGGTAAAGACCTTGCGCCCTTCTTTTGGAGTGTTGACAATCAAGGGGCGGTCGCCATGGTTCCAGTAGGCCGGTTCCTCGTCTTTAAAATAGGGATGGGCGTGAATCTCTTTCCCATGCGCGGCAGGATCAAGGTTCGGTTCAAAGGGATCCTCCGCAACCCATCCTTTAAATCCCGGCCCGGTCCAGGGAGAACCCTGGAAAAGTGCAGCCTTATAGTTCCCTGCCCAGCCGTAGCAGCCGGCCCCACGCTTGCCGATATTCCCGGTCAGCATGAGCGGTAGATACGCCGCCCGGTTCGCTTCGGTGGCGTGAAAGTAGTGGTGAATTCCCTCGCCCTGATGGATGGCAACTGGTTTGATGGTTGCGATATCCTTCGCAAGCTGTTCAATCAGGGTTTTCGGTGCATGGGTAATCTCTTGTACGGTGTCGAGGCCGTAGTCCTTGAGGTGGATTTTGTAGAGTGAAAAAAGTGTTACAACCTCGACGCTTTTTCCGTCGACCGTTTTGAGAGTGAATGTCCCTTCAAGTGCCGGGCGGATCCCTTTCTGCGCAAGATGCTTCCCCACGTCATCGCGTGTGATCGCGACAGGACTGCCGGAAGATTCGTTCCACACCACGAAGTCACCCAGCTTCGCGTACTGCGCATCTGTTAAGCCTTGAATTTTGTAACTTGGGCCTTCTTTGGAAAGGCGTCCCTTGTAATCAGGGAAGACTTCATGCGCCCGGAGGCGCCTGAGGGTATCGGTCCTCACCAAAAGGGGAAAGTCTGTAAAGTTAAGAACAAATTCCCGGTCGAACCAGTCGCGGTCGATCATGATTCGCGTAATGCCGAGGAAAAGCGCTGCGTCCGTCTGCGGCCGAATCGGAATCCAATAGTCCGACTTGGATGCCGGCGGGCTGTACTCGGGAGAGATTGTCACCAGTTTTGCGCCGCGCTCCATGCATTCGATGAACCAGTGAGAGTCGGTCAGCTTGTTCTCACAGAGGTTTTTCCCATCTTGAATAATCAGTTTGCTAGAGCGTAGGTCGTTAAAATCACAATCTGCATTCTGCAGCCCATGCACCCAGGGATGCCCCGGTGCCTGATCACCGTGCCAGGTATAATTCGACCAAGCACGTCCTCCCTTCGCCTCGCCTTTATCGACGCTGCGAAGCTTTTCATCCAAAAGCGCCATCATGTTACTCAGCCGGTACATTCCATATTTCCCGAAGACTCCGAGAAGTCCCATCCCGCCACGGAATTTAAGTG
>Ga0105164_10001929_pt1 | contig 13015 bp, 14 predicted proteins | sample VDWuncwatermetaG_FD_89674 | JGI IMG/M metagenome (GOLD analysis project Ga0105164, IMG submission 89674) | Wastewater microbial communities from Netherlands to study Microbial Dark Matter (Phase II) - VDW unchlorinated drinking water | ecosystem: Environmental > Aquatic > Freshwater > Drinking...
GACATTCCTTCCCCCGGCCTGCTGCCGTACCCTGAACGGTACCGTGAACGGTACCGGGTTCCACGGGGACACTTAACGAGCCGTTGAACGCCCCTTAATTCACTCACCAGCGCTACCCGCGCCCACATCTTCCTGGGGCCCATGCGGGTGGCCACCCGGCGAACCGGAACCAACGCCGGGACTTTCTTCAGCCACCCCGACCACCTGGGTTCCACCGCCCTCCTGACGAACGCCAAGGGAGAGGTGGCCCAGCGGGTCGAGTACCTCCCCTTTGGGCAAGTCTGGAAGAACGCCGGAACCATCGACCTCCCCCAGAAGTTCACCGGCAAGCCGCTGGATGCCGGCACGGGGCTCTACTACTACGGAGCCCGGTACTACGACCCGGAACTGGGACGCTGGACCACCCCGGACCCCACCATTCCGAACCTTTTCAATCCCTAGCTACGACCCTGAACGTCTACGGACACCTGTTGCCGGACTCGCATCGTGAGGCCGGAAAACGGTTGGATGAGCAGGTTTTCGGATCGCTTCTTACTGAAATGTCTGAGGCGCAGAAGAACTAAGGATGGGCAGTTTTAATCCGGTAATCGCGTTGATCTATGAACTGATCGTAAGTCGCCCGTTCGATTTGTATCCAGTCCGTCCTATCGATTCCTCTCTTGTTTCGAATAGTCGGGCTGACTGGAAATGCACAGGCAATTTTGATCCAACGACCTTGCTCTTTAGCTATTTGTCGAATCTCCGCTGCAACTTCCGACAGATCCTGATCCTGACTGAAAATAAGGGCCACGTCGTATTCTTTGCTATGTGCCCGTCGAATAACATCGAGTGCAATGCGTACATCGATTCCCTTCTCTTCCCCCGTCAGAAAGGTGTGCCGCGTTCCATCCGGCAATTTCACTGTCTTATTTCTGTAACGAAGAGGCCTGGAGAACACCTGCACACCTTGCCTACCCATAACGGCCAGCTTAGAGGACCAGAATTGATGCCAGAAAGGATCATCTGTTGAATCTGGGATACCCGTGTAGAATCGTGTCTGCGTTAGTTTCCACACCCTGGCTTGACAGATGGCGCCGCAGAGGGGAAGGATGTCGTAGTTGGGATAGGAGTATCCAAAAGCTTCACGCGCAGCATGGAAGAGATTCTGTCCGTCTACGAAAGCAATGGTGCGTTTGGTGGAAGGCTCTATGGGCATGGGCTGCTCGAAACAATAACCCCGCCCGAGGCCTTTCGGCATGTCGAGCGGGGAGCAATTCTAATCATAAGTATACTATGCGCCACCAGGGTCAACAAGGAAGAACTTTACCACACTTGTCTGTTTCTCCGCAAACGCTTTGCAAACGCACCGCGCACAAACAGGGCAAAACGGGACAAATGAAGGAAAAGCGGGATTAGCGATAACTCAAGCTGACGCAAATGGATAACAACGAATCACAAAACCCGCTAAAATGTCAGTGTGGGCCCGTAGCTCAGCGGTTAGAGCAGGTCACTCATAATGACTTGGTCCGAGGTTCGAATCCTCGCGGGCCCAAATTTCAATCCGGCGAACCGAGGACCAAAGGGGGTGTGGGGGAGACTGTCCCCCTTAAACCCAGCCGACCTCGTCGCCCAGGGCGCCCATTTCCAGGAAAGATTTGAGCCGCCGGGACCGGGTGGGATGCCGCAGCTTCCGCAGCGCCTTTGCTTCGATCTGCCGGACGCGCTCGCGGGTGACGCTGAAGATGGCGCCCACCTCCTCGAGCGTGCGGGGATAGCCGTCCCCGATTCCGAAGCGCAGGCGCAGCACCTGCGCCTCCCGCTCGGTCAGGGTGTAGAGCACCGTCTCCATCTGCTCTTTCAGCATCGAGTAGGCGGTCGCGTTGGCCGGGGAGATCGCCCGTTTGTCCTCGATGAAATCTCCGAAGTGAGTATCCCCGTCATCGCCGATCGGCGTCTGCAGCGAGATCGGTTCCTGGGCGATCTTCAGGATGCCCCGGACCTTTTCCACCGGCATCCGCATCTCGGAGGCGATCTCTTCGGGCGAAGGCTCCTTGCCGTTCTCCTGGACCAGCTGCCGGGAAACCCGGATCAGCTTGTTGATCGTCTCCGTCATGTGCACGGGGATCCGGATCGTCCGGGCCTGGTCCGCGATCGCGCGCGTGATCGCTTGCCGGATCCACCAAGTGGCGTAGGTGGAGAACTTGTACCCTCGCTCGTACTCGAACTTGTCCACCGCCTTCATGAGACCGATGTTGCCCTCCTGAATAAGGTCCAGGAAGGAAAGTCCGCGATTGGTGTACTTCTTGGCGATGGAGACCACCAGCCGCAGGTTCGCCTCCACGAGGGACTTCTTGGCGCGGGTGTAGATCACCTCTTTCCGCTTGAGCTGGAGCATTAACTCTTCCAGATCTTTCCGCGGCTGGTCCAGGGTCCGCTCCGTGGCCCGAAACTTTTTCTTGAGCTCGATCAGTTTGGCCCGCCATCCGGCCTTCTTGCCGGCGCGGACCCGATCCATCTCCCGCTCCAGGCGGCTGAGCTCAGCGACGTGACCTTTCAGTTTCTTGGTGATCTCCTCCACCACCGGGCTCATCAGCCGCATCTGCAGGATGTGCTGGATCCGTTTCGCGTCCGAGCGGGTCACCCGCAGCTTGGCGACGAGCCGGATCATCTTCGGAAGGAGGCGCTCCTTCCGGCGGAAATCCTCGGTGACGTACTCTTCCGGGTTGACCTTCTTGGTGCGCATCCGGTCCACGAGATTGAAAAGCTCCTGGCGGGAGAATGCCGCAGAGAAAACCACTTCCCGGAAGCGGGCCTCCGCCTCCTTGATCTCCTTGGCCAATCGAAGCTCGTTCTCCCGGGACAACAGCGGGATCTGGCCCATCTGCCGCAGGTACATCCGAACGGGATCGTCCACCGGTTCTGAGCGAACCGCCGCCTCCTCGGCCTCTTCTTCTTTCTCCTCGGCCCGTTCCTCGGCGCGCTCCTCATGGCCCTCGGCAGCCTCCGCCTCCTCCCCGTCCTTCTCCTTGGGGGCGTCCGCCTTTTCATCCTCGGCATCCACGATCTCGATGTTCTCGTTGCCCAGGATCGTGAGGATCTCGTCGATCTCATCCGAAGAGGTGACCGCCTCGGGCAGCATGTCGTTCACCTGCTCGTAGGTCAGCTTCCCCTTCTCCTTGCCGAGGGCGATCAGCTTCTTGAGCTCATCCAGTCTTTTAATCATCTTGATCTTCTTCAATTAAGATTGCCTCGCTGCTTGAACTTTCACCAACCGGTTAATTTCCGCAATCAGCCGATTTGACTCCGTTTCGTTCCCAAGCTCTTCCGCCTGCCGCAGTGAAACGCGCAGGCCCTCCACCGATTCCTGGCGCCTGCTCGCGTGGATCCGGGCCACGAGCTCATCCATCGCCCGTTCTTTATCCTCGATGGAGTCGGCCTCCGCCAACCACCGGATCATCCGGCTTTCCTGTTCCGCTTCCTCGGATCCCCGATGGAGCTGCTTCCACAGATCCCGTGGATCGCTTGGAAGGTTCCCGTCGCGCAGTCCGCTCAACAGCCTCTCGATCACCCGGCGAACCTCTGGGTCCCGGCAATCCTCCAGATCAACCCGGCCCTCCACCTGCCCCGTGCGGGTGGGATCCTCCAGCAGAAGGCCGGCCAGTACTTCCTCCGGACTGAGCGGAGCCGACTTGAGCGGCGCCGGCATCTCCGCCATCACGATAGGCTTCCAATCCTGCGCTTGAAGCTTGATGCGTTCCATCTCTTTCCAGAGCAACATTTCCGCGATCCCCAGGGCCTCCGCCAGGCGCCGCACGTATTCCCCCTTCTGGATCGCGTTGGGGACCCGCTTGATGGTCGGGAGCATCTCCCGGCAGATCCCGATCCTGCCCTCCAGCTCCTTCGGGTTCATCTGTCGGGTGAGCAACCCCAGCTTGTAATCAAAGAGCTCCTTGCACTCCTTCAGGACCTTGGCGAACGCTTCCCCGCCTTGATTGCGGATGAGCGAATCGGGATCGGTCCCTCCCGGCAGGACCGCCACCTTCACGCGCATCTCTGCCTCCAGGAAGAGATCCAGCCCCCGCAGCGTGGCCGCCTGGCCGGCGGCATCCCCGTCGTAGAGGATCACAACGTGTCGCGTGATCCGGCGGATCAATTTCACCTGGGCTTCAGTGAGCGCGGTCCCCATGGAGGCCACCACGTTGCGAAACCCATGGCTAACGGGGGTGACCAAGTCCATGTTCCCCTCGACCACGATGCAAAAATCCTGCTCCCGGATCCGGGGCGCCGCCAGGTGGAGCCCGTAAAGCACTTTCCCTTTGACGTACAGCTCCGTCTCGGGAGAATTCATGTATTTCGGGCTTTTCGGATCGTCCTCGATCAAGCGTCCACTGAAAGCGATCACGCGCCCCCGTGCGTCCCAGATCGGGAAAAGCACCCTGCCCCGGAAACGGTCGTACCAACCTTCTCCCTGTTCCCGCCGGATCGCCAAGCCCCCCCGCTCCAGGAGCGCAGGATCGAATCCAGCCTCACCGGCGCTGCGGACCAGGTGATCCCACCGCTGCGGCGCGTAGCCCAACTGGAACGTTTCCCAGGCGGGCGGCTCCAGGCCCCGTTTCTCCAAGTAGGCCCGGGCCTCCTTCGCCTCCGGTGATTGGATCAAGAGCTCGTGGTAAAACCGGGCGGCCCACTCATGCAGCCGGACCAGCCCTGCGCTCGCCTCGGAGGAAGCGGAGGACCGCCCGCCCAACCGAGGGGTTTCCACGCCCGCCTTCCGGGCCAGCAGCTCCACCGCTTCGGGAAACTCCAGCTGCTCATGCTTCATCACGAAGGTGATGAGGTCACCCCCCACCCCGCAGCCGTAGCAGATGAAGAACTGCTTGTCCGGATAAACCACGAACGACGGCGTCTTCTCCGGATGAAACGGGCAGAGCCCCTTGAAGTTCCGCCCCGCCTTTTTCAAAGAGAGATAACCGCCGACCAGATCCACGATGCTCAGGCGGTCCTGAATCTCCTGCAGCGCCGGATGAGAGATCATTCGGAGCCGAGATTGGCCAGCAGGCGCCGCGGCAGCTCCCTGAGGCGATCGTAGACCGCCGGCGCTATCCGCGAGACCAGCCGGCCGCTCATCGAGTGCTCCTGGATCGATTCCTGCAGGGCCGGCGCGGACAACTGTTGACAGGCCACCAGCGCCACGCTGGTGATCAAAAGCCCGCGGACCAACCCCGCCAGCAGGCCGCCCACCTGGTTCAGCTTCTTCTCGAAATTAATTTGAACCAGCTTCTCCAGCAATCGCATGATCCGCGTCACGACGAAGTAGACCCCCATCACGATCAATACCATCGTGAGGACGGAGGCCCAGTCTATGGAGAAGAACGCCCTCTGCGCAAGGAAGTCCCCCGCCTCCTGGTAATACCGAAAACCCACAACCAACCCGCCGATCAGCCCCGCCAGTTTGACCAACTCCGCACCAAAACCCAGACGGAAACCGATGTAACCCATTCTGATTAAAAGGATTACACCGATCACGTCCACCCAGTTAATTCGGTTAAAAGGAGTCTCTGCCACGATGAGGTAGGAACTTTAAAGCAAGTATACACTGTAAAAAGTCAGGGTGTCAAGGGAGGGTGAAAATTCTTATTCCTGCTCGAGGCGCCTTCCGAATTCAGCCAGATCCTCCGACGAGACCTGGTGCACGAAATGCAGATACTCCCTGCGGGCTTGGGACAGGATCGTCAGGTATCGCTCCGTTCTTTCCGACAGTTTCTCCTGGATTTCCGCAACGGCGGTGGGTTTTCCATAGATCCTCCTCTGACACTCGGAGGCGCAGGCATAATACTGTTTGATCCTTTCCATCTGCGGTTTTTCCTCCTGCCAGAGCCGGTGAAACAGCCCCAGAGAGACCAGCAGGTCGTCGGCGTTGACCTTGTAGATCCGGTACATTTGGACGCGGTCCGCCATCGCCCGATCGATCGCTTGGTGGACATCCATATCGTACTTGGAGAGAACCTCTGAGATTTCCTGCAGGTAGCGGGGGTCGATGTAGGAAACCAGCACTCCCCCGAGGTACGCGTTCACATCCTCGTCGTACAGGTCGGAGTCGGCCTCCATATGGAGATCCAGCCGGGCCTTCAGCAACATCCCCAAGATGGCGCCGAACGTCCCTTCCGGATGGAAGCCGGGAATAACGTAATAGGGTGTGTTTAAGCGAAATGCCATCGCATCACCGCTGCACTGTTACGCCAGATCACTCCTCGCGCGAAAGTAAGCCGGCCGGGAGGCAGGAGGAGAACGCAATACCTCTTCCTGTCTCGGTCCGCTCACTTTCCCCGAGAGATCGGCCTTCGACGCCGTTTCAACCAGGCCCAACCGCCAGTTCATCCAGAGAATCCCCAAGGTCACTCCCAATCCCAGCGTGATCCATGGGAGGACTATCCCAAGCAGGCCCGGCCGGGAAGACAGGACCTCGTGCTTGGGAAATCTCCACGGCTCGGCCGGGTTCCACCGGCCCATCGGAACCGGGAAATTGTCACCGTACTCGAGAGGAGTTCTCACGGCTGCCCTCGATCAACTCGGCTGCCAGCCGTTTCGCCTCGGGAGCCCCGCCGGACAGCTTCTGCAGCAGCCTCTGCTCCAGATCCAGATCGGTCCGGAGCCCTTCTCCGCTGACATTCATCTTCCTCAGCAGGTCGATCAGGGCCGAGATAACCCGGGTCCTCGGGAACTTGACGCCCGTCGAGAAGAGAGCGTCCTTGCCCATCTTATCCAGATAATCCACCTGGGTGCGATCCAGGAAAGTCACCACCCGGTGAACCTGCTTTGCCTGCGCTGCTGGTTCCACAGCTTGGTTTGCAGTTTTCATCGGCACCCTCCTTATATTCTCTTTAATTTGCCCGCAAAAAAACGCCCGAAGGCTACCAGCAAGACAGCCTCCAGGCGTTCTTCGGTCCCTTTGGCAGCTCAGCCATCCCATCTTTCCGCCACCATGCTTCGGGCGGATGCGGGACCTGTAGCTTTGCGCCCTACCGTTGCCGGTAGTTAGCCCCCCGCCTCACCTTCGATCCACTCCAGCGGGGCCCGGCTCAGCACCGGGTTTGTCACTGGTACCTGTTCCAGATTGTACTTCCAATCAAAGGGTGGCACAGGATGTGTCATTTTGTCAAGGGCACCAGGGAAAATTTTAGCCCTCAACCCCTTCCCTCAATACAAACTGAACGATGCTCAAAGCCGCCACCACCGCCGTCTCGCAGCGCAGAACCGAGGGGCCCAAGCCGATTCGGCAGGCGCCCGCTTGGGACCCCTGCCGAATCTCTTCCGGGGAGAAATCCCCCTCGGGGCCGATTAAGAGAAGGATGCTCTTTGGTACCGATTTGAAAAGGGCCTCCCCCAGATCCCCATAGGGGCCTTCCACCGTTGCCATCAAAACCCGATCGTATTCGCTAAAAGCAGGAAGAAGCAGCCGCCATGGTGTGAGCGGCAGGATCTCCGGAAGATGGCTTACCCCCGATTGCTTAGCCGCCTCAATGGAGACCTGCTCCAGGTGGGCTTGTTTTCGGGCAAACCGGTCCGGCGTGAGTTGGACGACGCTTCGTTCGGTCAGGAGAGGCAGGATCCGGCGGACGCCGAGCTGCGTGGCGGAGTTCACAATTTCCTCCAGCTTGCCCTGACCAGGTACGGCAATTCCTAAACTAACGGAGGTGGGAGAGGCTGGAACCTGCTTCGCGGGACCCATCTTCAGAAGAGTCCCTTTCGGCGTGATCTCCTGGACAACGGCCTCGGCCTCGTTACCGTGACCATCGAAACAGAGGATAGTATCCCCCTTCCGGATCCGAAGGACGCGGGCCAAATGGTGAGCCTCCCGACCGGTGAGCCGGACCTCAGGACCGGCCGGCCAAACCGCGGATGGAAGGAAACAGCGTTCGCGCACTACTTCTTTTCAGGTGAGACCGGCTCTTCCGTGCTCCAGCGGGTCAGATTATTCCCCTCGAAGAACAAGTGCTTGGTCCTGGAGACGTACTCGTAGTCGATCGGAAGGCTCTGCATGCGGCCGTGGTAGATCCACTCTTCCCGCATGTTGCCCAGTTCATCCGTGCCGTGCGGGATGACGACATCCGGCTTGCCCCAGTCCTGAAGAACCTTCGCCTTCAGGGTTCCCCGAGTGAACGGGGCGGCGGTTCCGAGTGGATGGGTCATCACCTCGGCGACCGTGGGGGTCTTGATCTCGCTGCAACCGGCCAAAGAGAAGAACAACACCGCCGTCATTGCGAGGAGTCCCCGCAGGGAGATCCCTCGCCTTGAGATTGCTTCGGCCTCCGGCCTCGCAATGACATCGTTTGCTGTGTCGAACAACGGGTTTTCTCCTCTTAAAGTAAGGCCCCCGCCAGGGTTACTGGCGGGGGCCTTTTGTCCTTCCAAGCCGTCAGGTTATGACGCTTCGGAACAGTTAGAACTTGACGGATCCGCCTCCACCGACTGTCCAGGCGAGGTTGTTGCCGCGGGTGTTCGACTCGGGCTGATCATAGTAGGCGCCCGGGAAGAACCAACCGCCGAAAACATTCAACTGGACGTCCTCGGTGTAGTCGTACAGCGCCTTGAGATCCACCTCATCGCCGGCGTGATGGCTGCGGCCGGGACGGGGCGCCTTGTCGAACCGGGCGTGCGTGTAGCGGGCCCAAAGCGTGACATCCTTCATCGGGACCAGCTTTGCGTCGCCGTAGAGCAGGTGCCGGTTCGTGGACGCGTTGGTATCGTTGGCATCGAACGTGGTGTACAGGTTCCCTGGTGCATCCGCGCCACTCAGGAAGTCCTGAATGAACGTGGTGAACGAACCCCGGTACACCGGATCCCACGCGTTGAACGTGTCATTCCGGTCACGACCATCGGCCGCGAAACTGGTCCCGCGCGCGGTATTGCCGGAGTAGTAAGTCCAACCTGCTCCGGTGGCCGGTGTCCAAGGAACCCGCGCCCAGGTGTAGTTCGCGTAGAGATTCGCAGCCCACGCGGACCGATTTCTCTCCACCCAATTCGCGCCGGCGGTCGTGTCGATCAGGGTCCCGAACTGATGGGCACCTTCTCCCGATAGTTTCAGATTCTCAACGGGAGAGCCGGTCAACCGCAGACCGACGGTGTGAACACGATTCACTTCGTAGGCGCGAGCCGTAGCGCCAATGGCGTTGGCATCGTTGACCGTCACCGTTTTGGCGCCCGACTCATCATCCTTGTAGAACCAGTACGGCTCCACAGTAGCATCCCAGCGATCCGCTTTCCAGGTGCCGTAAACGCCGAAGAGCGTTTCGTCGTTGTCGGGCACATTGGTCTCGTTGACCTTCGCGTACACACCCTCGATGGTCAACGGAGAGAAATCCAGGATCGCGCGAACCGCGTCGAACGCGTTGAACGCGCTGAACTCCCGGCCGTTGAGCTGAGACTCGGCGCCAGGCGTGGTATCCGGGAAAACACCTTCGGGGTCGTTCAGCAAACCATCGCCCACGATGAATTGGCTGCCGTAGTGCAGGTTCTGGCGGCCAACCACGAGCGTCAAAGGAGAATAGAGGAACTCCTTCAACGTCACGTAGGCGTTGTCGATCGTGATCTGGTCCACACCCGCCGCGAAGGCATCCCACTTGCGCTGATTGAGCAAACGGACGGAGGTGGAAACATTGTCCGTCAGATCAGCGTCCACGTTGATGTGCAGCGTGGAGAGCAGGAAATCTTCGTTATCGTCGTCGGAGATGCCATTCGACGTCCCAACGATATGCCCGTTGTTCTGCTTCCGCTTCAGGTCGTAGTCATGGTGAGTGATCGTCTTCATATTAAAATCACCACTGACCTTGATGTTCTGAACCTCGGCGTAGGCGGTCCCGGTCAGGGCCACGGCAAACGCCAGAAGTCCCACGAGTATTAATCGTTTCATCGTGTTTTAACCCTCCCTCCCTTTTTTGTGTTGAAACAACCTTATGGCCAAAGTCAGGGGAGCTATCGACTTCCTGATTCACCGTTGCCCCGGTTTTCGTCGGGTTACATACGGCCTTTGGTGCTTGTAACCTTCTTCTCCCCCATCGGCCAGTCCCCTAACGAAAAACCCAGGGCTGCCGTGAAACTTCGCAAATGATAAACGATAAGGAGTTACGTGTCAAGAAATTTTTCTAAAGCCAGATACCCGCTCGACCAGGCGGCGGGCGTTAAGGTAGAGTCGCTCCGCCTCTGCGGCCTTCAGGCCCGCTCCCAGGGCCACTTTCCGGGCCTCAGCGATGGTCAGCAGGTCGTCCGGCCCGTGAGCGTCGGTATTCAGCACCAGCTGGGCGCCGGTCTCCTGCGCCATCCGGACCACATGGCCGTTGGAGAGGCTGTGCCCTCGCCGGGCCGACAGCTCCAGACAGATCCCCCGCTTGGCGGCCAGGGCCGCCTCCTCCCGCGTGATCAGGCCCGGGTGGGCCAGCACGTCGATCTCGAGCTGCAACGCCGCCTTGTTGGTGCCGGGAGCGACCGGCTCCACCGTGGTCTCCCCGTGCACCACCACCATCTGAGCGCCCGCGGCCCGGGCCGAGGCAACCACCGCCGCCAGATCAGAGGGCGGCACATGAGTCACCTCGACGCCCGGAACCACCACCACCTTCTGGTGCTCGTTCAAGCGCTGGCAAACCTGGACCAGCTGGGGAACGAGGATCTCCACGTTGGAGGCATCCACGTGGTCGGTGATGGCGATGGCCCGGTATCCCTTGGCCCGCGCCCGGCGGACCAGCTCGGACGGGATCAGGACCCCGTCGCTCAAGAAAGTATGTGTGTGCAGGTCGATCATCTTCTTTGTTCACGCGCCTGGGCCGATTCTCCGCCAGGGGCGGATCCGCCTCCGGCGGAGAACGGCATTCGCGCGCCTGGCGGGATTCGAACCCGCGGCCCCCTCCTTAGGAGTGAGGTGCTCTATCCATCTGAGCTACAGGCGCAAGAGTCTCCTCTCTATTAGGGCTGAGCATACTTGATCAGGGAAAAGAGATCGACCCCCAGTTTCTCTAACCGCTGGCGGCCCTTCAAGAACTCCAACTCCACCAGGAAGGCGAGGCCGATGATCTTCCCCTCCAGCTTGCGGACCAGCTGCACCGCCGCCTCCGCCGTGCCGCCGGTGGCCAGCAGGTCATCCACGATCAGCACCTGCGCGCCGGCCGGGAATGCGTCGGAATGCAGCTCGGTGGTCGCCTGGCCGTACTCCAATTGATACGTCGCCCGCACCGTCTTCCAGGGAAGCTTCCCTTCCTTTCGGACCGGGACCAGCCCGGTCTTTAGGGTGTAAGCCAGCGCCGAACCGATGATGAGGCCGCGGGATTCGATGCCGGCGATCACCTCCACCTGAGCCGAATGGTACGGCTCGGCCAGCTGATCCACCATGGATCGGAACGCGGCCGGGTCCTTCCAGATGGGGGTCAGATCCTTGAAGAGGATCCCCTTTTTAGGGAAATCGGGAACGTCCCGGACGAATTCCTTCAGGTTCACCCCGTTAGATACCTTGTCCATTGTTATTCCTCCAGTATCTAACGGGGTTCACCCCAGGCTCACTGGGAGATCGCATTGATCTTCTCCTGCGAGGCCAAGAAGGCGTGCAGCTTCTTCTCGGCCGAGTTCTGGATCTGCCGGACCCGCTCCCGGGTGATCCCCAGGTGCTTGGCCGTCTCTCCCAGCGTGTAGGTGACCCCGTCCTTCAGGCCGTACCGGAAGCTCAACACCTGCCGCTCCCGGTCGGTCAGCCGGCTCAAGAGATCCTCCACCTGCTCGTGCGTGAGGAAAGCCGCCAGCTCGTCTTTGGCGGAACCGGCTTGGGATTGCTCGATCAGGTCAATGAACTCGGTAGTCCCCTCATCTCCCAGCGGGGCGTCCAGGGAAGCCGGTTGAAGCGTCATCCGCTCGATCTCATGGACTTTCTTGACCGGCAGCTTCAGCGCGTGGGCCACCTCGCCGGGGGTGGGGCGCCGGCTCAGCTTCTGCGTGAGCCTCTCGGTCACCTTCCGGAAGCGGGAGATGATGTCCACCATGTAGACCGGGATCCGGATCGTCTTGCCCTGGTTGGCGATGGACCGCAGCACGTACTGCTTGATCCACCAAGCCGCGTAGGTGGAGAAACGGAATCCCTTGCCCGGGTTGAACTTCTCCACCGCCCGCATCAGCCCTAAGTTCCCTTCCTCAATGAGGTCGGAGATCGGCAGACCCAGGTTGTTGTACCGCTTGGCAATGGAGATGACCAGCCGGAGATTCGACTGGATCATCCGGCGCCGGGCCTCCGGGTCCCCCTTGCGGATCCGCTTGGCCAGAGAGATCTCCTCTTCCGGCTTCAGCAGCGGGATGTCCTTGATGTCCTTAAGATAGAGCTTCAAAGCATCAGCCATTGGGGTCCTCTCAAAAGGGGTCAGGCACTTCTGTACACGCTATCGGCCCCCGGGTACAGAAGTGCCAGACCCCAGGGCCGCCTGGGCCGCCGCCAGCCGGGCGATCGGGACCCGGAACGGGGAGCAGCTCACGTAATCCAGACCGATCCGGTGGAAGAACTCCACGCTGGACGGGTCGCCTCCATGTTCGCCGCAGATGCCTACTTTAAGCTTGCTTCGGACTTTTCGGCCCTCCTCGATCGCCAGCTTCATCAGTTTGCCCACGCCAGCCTGGTCCACCGAGGCGAACGGGTTCGCCTTGAAGATCTCCATCTCGAGGTAAGCCGGAAGGAAAGAACCGCTGTCGTCCCGGCTCATGCCGAGAACCGTTTGCGTGAGGTCGTTCGTTCCGAAACTGAAGAACTCGGCATCGGCGGCGATCTCATCCGCCACCAACGCCGCGCGCGGGATCTCGATCATCGTGCCGACCAGATAATTGATTTTCTGCCGGGTCTTTGCCTGAACCTCGCCGGCCACGCGCCGGACGATCTCCAGCTGGAGCTGCAGCTCCTTGGGGAAACCGACCAGCGGGATCATGATCTCGGGATGAACCTTGATCCCTTTCTTCTGGACCTCGGCCGCCGCTTCAAAGATGGCCCGCGCCTGCATCTCGGTGATCTCCGGAA
>Ga0105164_10001930_pt1 | contig 13013 bp, 12 predicted proteins | sample VDWuncwatermetaG_FD_89674 | JGI IMG/M metagenome (GOLD analysis project Ga0105164, IMG submission 89674) | Wastewater microbial communities from Netherlands to study Microbial Dark Matter (Phase II) - VDW unchlorinated drinking water | ecosystem: Environmental > Aquatic > Freshwater > Drinking...
AGTGCCATGCGAACAGTATACCACGGACTATAATTCCTCCCCGCACTAAAAGTGCGCGGTTTCAAATCTCATAATGACAAATAAACGTAATTTAGCCCAGTGCACAAAATTTTGCCTAAACTCGTTTATAATCATAGTCTTGGGTAAATTACGTGCCATAAACTTGAGAAGGCTTCGAATTCTGGAGCAGTCTCTTGCGGCGTATAACGGCAGCAGTAAATATTCCCCGCCATTCATAACGAGGAATATTTAGTACATATTGAATTTAGTATTGATATTTTCTTTTTTTTCGCTGGGAAGGTCCTTCTCAATCCAATTGGCGCTTTCAGAAGTTATGTCAGAGCAGGTCCAAACTTTTCCTTCTTCTGTATCCAGCACAATTGCCGGTATTTTAAGCTCGTAACCCGAATATAGCGGAATCTGAACGGTATATTTTTTCTGGGAAACCTGTTGAGCAAGGTTTTTAGCCAGGTCTGTTTTAATCCATAAAGGTTTTTCGTCTTGCAGGTCTTGGCATCTCCAAACTATCCCTAAATAAGTATCCAATATTATAGCCGGCGCCTTCCTTGGTAAGGACCTGGCAGATATCGCTGTATTGTTTAAGGTTATTAACTCATACCTTCCTTGCGGGGCCGCGGTTGTGCTATATTGCGCAAGCGCAGAATAATCAGCATAAAACGCACAAAAGATAGATAGCGTTAAAATCAATATCCCTTTTATCTTCATCATTGCTGCCTCTTAAAATATTTTTCCTCCTGCCCTTCTACTTATTGTATGCCCACGGGCAGCGAGAAGAAGAACCGTCCCCTAGCTTATTTTACCAGTTTTCTAACTTCGTATTCAAAATATTTCTTTACATCACTCCACTCTACTTTTTTTAACATCTTTGGCATTTCATCAGGTTCGGCATCATCGAAATAGATAAGGCTTTTCATAATATGCATCTCTGTAGCGGCTAAGTTTTTATATTTTTTATCGTAAAGTTGAATGGCGTTCGGCAAAGATACGATCTCTTTACAAATAAAATAAAGGTCTACAAAATCTCTTTTGGTTCCTCTAGATGCGATAGCGGCAATTTTCATCGCAGCGATATCGCGAATTTCTGTAATCTTAATCATCCCAAATTTCTTCGCCGCGTAAAGAAGGGGGTACTTGTAATAAAATATGCTGAATTTCACATCTGCAAATTTACCCAGTATCGTCCTCCAGGCAATTTTCTCTAATTGAAAATTAGATATTTTCTTAATTTCTGGCAAAAGCATCTGCTCATCAAATTCTTCTTGAGTAAAGAAATCTAAATCATATGATATACGATGGCCGAGTTGAAGCGATAGGGCGGTACCTCCTGCCAGATAAGCCTTTTGTATAATCTCGCTTTTTTCTAATACGGCCAGAATTGCTTTTGTGTTTCCCGGAAGGACTTGCTCAAACACTTTACATCCTCCTTTTTAATATTGAGTAGAAATGCCCAAAAATTAGCGGTTTTTAAAGAGTATCCTCGAAAATTGCATAAAGTATTTTTTATTTCTATTTTCTTAAAATTTTCCCGCATCCAAGCCACGGCTTCGTCGTCCCCATATTCCAGAATCCGCTTTAGAATATACACCTTGCGATTCCCGAAGTTAATCCTTTCAAATTCTACATCCCAGAAATATTTTTCTAAAAATTTAGGCAGCTTTTTCACCTCGTTAGAAACCTCCAATCTATCCCCGTTAAAAAATAGTTTCTAACGGGACTCATTAAATACTAATTTCCTTTGGATAACTTGAAATGAGTTTTAATAAATCTTGCGGGTACCTTGCTACTACCTCGTCAAATAAGTTTTTAAAAGTTTGACTCGGTATAGTGCCAGCCAAATTCTTAAAGAAAACTATCAGAAGCTACTTTTACTGGGCACTACTATGCCAGACATAGTCATATAATAATCTGCATCAAATTTTTCTGTCTTCCTAAATGAATTCGTTTTATTTGCCCAAATTCTCTTCATCGCCATTTCTTTTATTATACCATAATTACAGAAAGGCCCAACGATTAAATATTGTTGATTTTAAGTGGAGGTTTCCCCGCTTTTTTGACACCCCCCTACGATATCGTCGGGATGCTTCTAAGAGTTGAACTGTTGCTCTTTTATTGAATTTTCGCATTCCTGATTACGCAATTCCTAAGCGTGGTAAAAGTAATTGAGATAGGCGCATAACGCACTTTGGTGGGAGAGGCGGCATTTTCTGTCCAGATGGCATGGATGGTATTGGAGGCAACAGTGGGGGTAACATTAGCCCAGTTAATTGCCGGGATATCATCAAATTGGGTAGCAACCGGTGCGGTAGTGAAACTGCCGGTCAACCTGGCCCTGATATAGTAGTAAGCAGTGGCTTCGGAGTTGACTGTGGTGGTAGCCCAATCAACAGGCGGGGTAAAAGCTCCCGAGCCGGTGCCGGTAAAATCAGTTTTGGAGGAAGCGGTAAAAGTTAAAGTTGTCCAGATAGAGCCGTTCCAGTATTCCCAAACTACAGTCCCGCCCACGCCGTTGGTAGAGAGGGTATCAGAAATTGCGTCAAAGGTGGTATTTTTTCCAAAGTAGATAATATCTCCTGAGGCAGAAGGCATAGTCACATCAGCCGTGGTGGTATCACCGGCAGCAGTAGTGACATCAGTATAGCTTGAGGAAATATAGGTCCAGACTTTGTCAAAAATACCATGATAGGAAACAACAGCAGTAGCATTGGTATCAAAATTAGCAGCAGCAAAAGGAGAGACTCCTTTTTTGTAAACTAATTTCGAGGGACCGGAAAAACTGAAAGAAAGACCGGCGGTGTCTCCATAAAATACCCAGACATTGGTGTTGTCAGTAGAAACGGAGGCAAAAGCTTGGATCATACCAGTAGAAAACGTGACAGGCGAGGACCAATTAGAGCCATTATAGTAAGCGAAACTTACACCTCCAGTCCAAAGGCTGACTGCCGCATAAATCTTGCCGGAATTATCCGCAACTACACTCAGTTGGGGAAATACAGGGGTATTTGCGTTAAAAGTGTTACTTTCAACAACCCAACTGGTCAACCCATCGCTATCTGCCCGATAGCGCCATTTAATAAATGCCCCCGCGCCTCCTGCATTCCAATACATAATCCCAATTTTTGTGCCAAAGCGGACAATAGCTGGATAATGGTAGTTGGAACTTGTGTCTGCCGTATCCAGCGTTGCCACTGATTGAGTCCATAATGGGGCAGTACTTAATCCATCTGAATAATAGACAGAAACCTGGTAATTAGTGCCATCATAATACCTGGTGGCCAGCCAGATTCTGGTGGTGCCTTCCAGTTCTAAAACAGAATAGGAATAACCAATTGAGGAAGTGCTGGTGAGAACGGTTTGGGAAGCGTTTAAAGTCCAGGTGGAACCTGTGCCCTTGGTTAGTTGCGCATAGTAAACATTATAACTGGCACTGGCGTCGGTGGTGGCATAAGAATAGACTGCATAAATATTATCCGAGCTATCCACCCTGGCATCAGCGTATACATTGGTATTGGAAGAAAGCTGGTTTTGGCAGTTCCAGGTGGCACCGGAGTCAGTGGAGTTAAACCAAAGCAAACCTGATTTGCTGCCGCCAACCACACAGGTAGCTGTCTGGGTGCCTATTTGGATAAAAGAATGGAGGGTGCCGTCAGAAGTGCGGACAATATGCCTCATAGTGGAAGACTGGGTGGCACGAGTAGTGGAAGAAGTATTAATAATCACTGTGGGGTCAATGACTACCGGATAAGAAGCTTGCAGCAGGTAGCTGGCAGGGAGGGAAAGGGTATAAGTGTCATTCTGGTTTTTATTTTTGTCATTCTGAGGCGAATTCTTGTCATTCTGAGCGGAGCGAAGAATCTCTGAACTTGTTTCAGATTTACCGGCATTCGCCGGAGATCCTTCACCCTTCGGGTTCAGGATGACAGGAAAAAAAGCAGAAGTGACAGGGGAAAGGGTCCCTTTAATCTCTCCCTCTTTTCCTTTAGCATCTTTAAGGGTAGGAGGTTGGATCTGCCAGAGAGTTTGACCCTGGGAATCAGTAAAAGTATATCTTCCCTGGCCATCATCTTTTACCTGCAAACCTTTACTTTCTACAGCAAAGGGAATCGTTAGTTGGTTAGTTTGTGCATCGTTATTCGCCTGTGAACCGTGAACTATGAACCATGAACTATCTGGCTTTTTATCCATGATAAATTCTTCTTTAACCCCTGTTGGGGAAGCGGTGTGGCGCAGGATCATAGGGATGCCCTGGATAGTTACAGAGTATTCTACTGTGTCACCTTCTGCTTTGAACACCTTCGCATTTTCATCTAAAGTAAATTTTAGGGACAGGTTATCTTTTTTAATCTCATAAGAGGGCTTCTCAGACCCCTTTTTCATAAAGAAAACTGAGGTATTCTCCGGTATTTTGTATGAGTATGAATAAATGCTTGCGGGATCCTTAGAGATATCTTCCAGGCTTGCTTCAGAGCTTGTCCTCCCAATGCCAACTTCACCGTAAGGCATGGTTAGAAAAGTATTGTTTGCAGCGGATGACTGATTATAACTTACATAAGGCGCAGGATAGTAAGGAATGATGTTCAGCTGTTCCTGGGCATAAGCTGAGGAAGCAAAAAATAACAGCATACCAAAGGCTAAAATCTTATTTAACATTTGCCAGCTCCTAAAAGAAGTTTAAATTTACCTGTGTTTGCGGATAACCTCGTAATCAAAATTCTTGACTTAAACGGGGTGGCGTGTTATAAACTAATCTATGAATTCCAATATAAATATTGATAAAGAGCTCTTCAAAAAACACAAGGTGAAGCTTGCCTATCTGTTTGGTTCGCGGGCAAAAGGCAATGCTGCGCCAGAGAGCGATTTTGACCTTGCTGTGCTATTTGAAGAGCCGCCGTCTGATTCGCTCGCGCTTAGAGAAACTATGAATTTATCTTCGGATTTATACGGATATTTTCCCGCTAAAATTGACATCGTAAGTCTCCATTATGCGCCGCTTTTGCTAAAATACGAAGTCGTAGCCCACCACCGGGTATTATACTGCAATGACGAAAAAGAAAGAATAAATTTTGAAGTCGCTGTAACAAAAGAATATATAGATGAACAATATGTGCGCGATATCTATTATAACGCTTTAAAAGAACGCATAGAAAAAGGAACGTATAAATGATAAATCCCGCTATTATCAAAGTCCGCCTACAGGAAATCGACAAAAATTTGGAAATTCTTGTAAGATTAAAAAAAATCAATGAGAAAAAATTTATTACTAACCCAGAAATTTTTAAACTTGCTGAGCGTTGTTTAGAAACCAACATACAGGCCATCCTTGATATTTGCCACCATATCATTGCCGACAATAACCTAACAAGACCTCGGGATAACAAGCATGCTCTTGAAATTATCGCCAACCAAAAAATAATCCCCAGCGTATTTGCTAAGCGCATTGAGCCGATGGTTGGTCTGCGAAACATCCTTGTGCATGAATACATCGAAATCGACCCCAAACAAATCTATCAGCACATCCAAAACCTCGACGACTTCCGCGCTTTCCAAAAACATATTATTAAATATCTTGAAGAATCTAAAACCTGACAAATACAACATCCTCCCTTGAGCTCAATAAACTCTATCAACTCATAAGCGCCCTCTTTATCATCTCAAGATTCAGGCCTGTTTTTATTTATTTATCTCGCGAAAGCCTATAGCAGGATATATTTTAGCGGGCAGATCATCCAGCATCTGGATTTTAGCCTTCTTTAGTTTTGCGTGTCGCGTTAGTCTTATAACGTTTCGCAGACTTACATAGTCCGCAGGTACCTCGGCGAAATCTCATATTTTAAGCCAGCATCATCTTCATAGAAACAAGCTCGCGCTTAAATGGGTTTAACACTAACCCTAATGTTTCAAGAGTCAACGCCCCCAGAAGGGCTTCATCGCCTCTTTCTCCAAGAATTACCGGCGTCGTGCCATGCAACCCTTTATATGAAAAGTGTATCTCGGAAATTTTTCTTTTAATAGTTGTCCCGTCGGCCAAAGTAAATCTGACTTCCCGCATCGGCTTTAATCTGAATTCCTTGCAAACATTCTCAGGAAGAAGAGTATAAGTTGCTCCGCTGTCCACCAGAAACTCTACATCCCTGCTCTTGCCTGCTTTGCTGACTTTCGCTAATATCTTTGTCATTCCCATGTCTCTCACCTCCACAATCAAGACTACCACATTCTCGGATTATTTGCCATATCTTCCCAAAAATAATTCTGACCCCCTTGTTCCGTTGCGGCCGGTGTAACTTCGGCAGATGTCATTCTACTATGCAAACACCAAGCGGCCCTTTGGTTCAGGAACCGGACGGCCTAATTCTTTAGCGGTTTCAATCCATTCTTTGATTACTGTTTCAAGATTAGCCAGCGCTTGGCGATGCGTTGCCCCATCTGCCATGCAGCCAGGCAGTTCAGGAGCTTCCGCAATAAACGCTTCGTCTTCAACGCTCCAGTAAATGATTACTTCATAACGAACCATTTTTACCTCCGAGTTTATATTTTAGAATCAGATTACGGACCTGCTTAACTTGATAGGGTTTAGCCTTTGGGCCCTTGGGCTGTAAATTTATAATCTCTTCAACCCCTTCTTTGCTAAAAATATGATGGCTCCCACGAATGCGTTCTTCAAAACCAAACTTCTTCAACAATTGACACATTTGTGTAAAAGGAATATTGGCGTCAGAAACTGCATGTAAAATACGCTCTAACAGTTTGAAATGTCTATTCATTTAAAGCTTTTCACCTTCCATTTTGGATTTTAGCATAATCCCAGGCAAAATCAAGATAAATGTCCTTATTTTCCCCAAAAATAATTCTGGCCCCCTTGTTCTTTTTGTCATTCTGAAGCCGCGAAGCGGCTGAAGAATCTATGCTTAAAGAGAGATTCTTCGTCGGGCTTTGCCCTCCTCAGAATGACTCGTTAAACCACATTCCTATTTATAAAACCTTTCCTGCTTTGCTACAAATTCGGGAAGGCTTCGGATTTTGTCCATTATCCACGATCCATGATCCATTATCCTAATTGCAGGTGCAAGCGCCGGTTACATCTACAACGCTTGAGCAATATCCTAAGACATTACCGCTCTTCCAGCATACTGCCTTATTGCTTGAACCGCCAGAGCGGATAGTCGCTACTCCGTTCACATCAAGGGCAGTAGCCGGGCTGGTCGTGCCAATGCCGGCGTTGCCACTTGCAGTTACCACTAAGCCCGGCGTAGGCGAGGTGCCGGCTTGAAAGAAGGCGACAGGCAAGGTATTGCCCGATATTAAAAACAATCAAAACCCCGCATTTTTCAATGAAACTTCTTGACAAAGAACAGCTCTATGCTATACTTCCTCTTGAGATGGAAATAAATGAATACCAGCGTAAATTATATGCTGAAAAGACTATGGACCTGGCTAATCTTTCTTTGGTAGCTTTGACTTTTGCTTCGTTTTTTGCCTCGACATTTAAAATCGGTCTAGCGTTAAGTGGAATCATTTTATTTGTGACTTTCTTATCGCTGAGTTATTTTGCTTCAAAAGGAGTATAAAACTATGGTATACGGAATTGCTGCACTTTTTACCGCAGCCATCTTCTTGGCTATTTTCGTCTATTTCGGAACACATAAGATACATCCCACCAAACACTAATTTATCTTAATTCTTTATATATTGAAAAGTGCGGGCCGCCCCTTCCTTGCTCAACGCCGACATAAAAATATTATCTAATGTGTTTAAGGGTCAAAGGTTCATAGCCATAAAAAGCCCTGAATGGTTCTATTCAATTTCCGGCAATCTCAGCTCTGGGTCCTGAGATTTAATACTTGCAATGTCGGGATCGAGTTCACCTTTTCTCGACGACGAACCACTAACAGCTCTTTACCTCCACAACCAAGACTACCACATTATCGGATTATTTGCAATATCTTCCCAAAAATAATTCTGGCCTCGTTGTTGCGTTATGGGTGTTTTTAGCCATTGGTCATTAATTGCAAGTGCAAGCGCCGGTTACATCTACAACGCTTGAGCAATATCCTAAGACATTACCGCTCTTCCAGCATACTGCCTTATTGCTTGAACCGCCAGAGCGGATAGTCGCTACTCCGTTAACATCAAGGGCAGTAGCCGGGCTGGTCGTGCCAATGCCGGCGTTAGTGCTCAGGTAGGTGTTGTGGGCGATGATGCCTCCGAAGAAATAATTCTGGCTTGGAGCTTAAAACTTAGAGATTGGTTGCCATCCAAGTTCCAAGTTCTGCTCCAAAGGAGCAGTAATCCAGCGCCCAGCCACAAAATTATGCGTGCCCTCAACTTCTGGCAAATTTCACTTGACATCCTAACCTCCTTATGTTAAATTTCTGTCGGAGGTACAAACAAATGACTGCTAAAGAAAAGGCACATTTAACAGAAATTCTCATACAACACCGCGTGCGCGACCGTAAAAGGATGTCTGAGGCTTCTCATAACATAGATAACTTACGGCGCAAGGTAAAGGGGTCAAGCGCTATTGAGATAATCCGTAAATTCCGGGGCGCTATATAATGGTTATTGATGCCTCCGTAATCCTAAAATGGTTCATTGAAGAAAGTGACTCAAATAAAGCCGCGGCTATCAAAAATAATCACATCGCAGGACTATATTCCATTACCATTCCGGACATAGCGATATACGAAGTAGGCAATGCCCTACGTTACAAATCCGAATTCTCTATTAGAGAAATCGCCAGATGCCTCGAGGAGCTATATGCATTGAGTTTAGATATCATTTCGCCTTATCCGGATATAGGCTACTTGGTTGCAGAAATTTCTCGTCAGAATAATATTACTTTCTACGATGCATTTTATGTAGCCCTAGCAAAGGAACTTGGTCTGGAATTTATCACTGCTGATAGGCAACTTTACGAAAAGACCAGCGGCTTTCGTTTCCTCCATCTCCTCTAATCCTCTCTCTGTCAAAGACCGGCAACATATTATGCCATATCTTCCCAAAAATAATTCTGACCCCGTTGTTGCGTTATGGGTGTTTTTAGCCATTGGTCATTAATTGCAAGTGCAAGCGCCGGTTACATCTACAACGCTTGAGCAATATCCTATCGTTATCCCATCCGATTTCCAACAAGTCGCTTTATTCGCTGAACCGCCAGTGCGGATAGTTGCCGAGCCTGTTACATCCAATTTAGTCGCAGGCGATGTATTACCTATGCCTACGTTGCCGGCTGCGGTAACAAAGAGCCCTGGAGTAGGTGAGGTGCCTGCTTGTAACAAAGCTATGGGGTTAGTGTTACCAATACCGACATTACCGGCGGCAGTAACGACTAATCCTGGCGTAGGTGAACTACCGGCTTGCAGAAGCGCTACTGGCGTAGTGGTGCCAATGCCGACGTTGCCGTTTATTAAAGACATAACGTCAACAAAAGTACCGGCTCCGGTTGGAGTCTGAAAAGTTAGTCTTCCGCCGGCATAAGTAGTGTTGATAAACGTAGCGTAAATCCTAGCCGTGTTGTAGGTGACACCTCCAGCATTAACACCATTGTAGAAAATAATGCCGTTTGCTGATAATACCGGATTAGCCGGATCTGTGTTTATGCTTAAAGCATTAGCAATAGTGGCGGTAGCTACGCTTTTATATATTGTTAGCAGAGCTGTAGGGGCAGTCGTCCCAATGCCGACATTACCTGCAACTGTAACTACTAAACCAGGCGTAGGCGAGGTGCCGGCTTGTAAAAGAGCTACGGGTAAGGTATTACCTATGCCCACATTCCCTGCAGCGGTAACTACAAACCCAGGAGTGGGCGAAGTGCCGGCTTGTAAAAGAGCTATAGGGTTAGTATTACCTATCCCCACATTACCAGCTGCAGTAACTACCAATCCAGGGGTAGGTGAGGTGCCGGCTTGCAAGAGGGCTACCGGAGAAGTGGTAGCAATGCCTAAGTTGCCGCCGGATGTTAGACGCAAGAGCTCAGTGCTGCTTTGATTAGTGACCACTAATCCTCCCTTGATGGTAGAAAGAGAATAATAAACTGTCCGAACACGAGCAAAACTATCGTTAATACCTCCAATCACCCAGATCTTGCCATCGTAAACTAAAGAAGTGTGCGCATAAGTGGCTACGGGCAGGGCATTGGTTCCGGCTTCAGTCCAGGTAATGCCATCAGTGGAAGAGTAAACTTTACGGACAACAGCAGTGGTGTAACCTCCAATCACCCACATCTTGCCATCGTAAACTAAGGAAGAGTGACTATCAGTAGCTACAGGCAGGGCATTGGTTCCGGCTTCAGTCCAGGTAATGCCATCAGTGGAAGAGTAAACTTTAGGGATAGCGTTACTACTAGGGTCAATACCTCCAATCACCCACATTTTGCCATTGTAAACCAAGGAAGAGTGCGCATAAGTGGCTACAGGCAGGGCATTGGTTCCGGCTTCAGTCCAGGTAATGCCATCAGTGGAAGAGTAAACTTTACGGGTATTAGTACTACCATTAATAATACCTCCAATCACCCACATCTTGCCATTGTAAACTAAAGAAGTGTGATACTGAGTGGCTACAGGCAGGGCATTGGTTCCGGCTTCAGTCCAAGTAATGCCATCAGTGGAAGAGTAAACTTTAGGGACAGCGCTACCAGTATTACCTCCAATTACCCACATTTTGCCATTGTAAACTAAAGAAGTGTGATCAAAAGTAGCTACTGGCAGGGCATTGGTTCCGGCTTCGGTCCAGGTAATGCCATCAGTGGAAGAGTAAACTTTACGCGTATACGTAAGACTAGCGGTGACACCTCCAATCACCCACATCTTGCCATCGTAAACCAGGGAAGAAAACTCTTCAGTGGCTACGGTCAAGGCATTGGTTCCGGCTTCAGTCCAATTATCTCCTTTGCTTCTTCCGCCGATTTCATGGTGCGCCCTGATAAAATAAGTATTGGAAGATTCTAACAATTTATCTGTCCAGAGATTATTCGTGATGGTGGCGCTGCCTGATACATAGAGTCTCTGGGTAGGACTGGTGGTGCCGATACCAAGGTTACCGGCAGCGGTGACAACAAGTCCTGGGGTTGGTGATGTTCCGGCTTGAAGGAGGGCAACGGGTGAAGTATTGCCTATGCCCACATTGCCCGCAGCTGTTACCACTAAGCCCGGAGTGGGTGAAGTGCCGGCTTGAAAGAGGGCGACGGGTGAGGTATTGCCTATGCCTACATTACCTGCTGCTGTAACTACAAGGCCCGGCGTAGGCGAAGTGCCGGCTTGCAAGAGAGCGACGGGCGTTGTAGTACCCAGGCCAAGGTTGCCACCCAACACGGCAAGAGCCGCGGTGCCGGGTGAGCTGACACCAATGCCAATGTTAGAGGCATTGGTAATTTTATGGCCTTGCATATCTAAGTCCCCGCCAAAGGAAAGGGTGCCGTTGGTAACCGTAATGCCGCCGATGTAGGTGTCGCCATTGACATAGAGCTTGTAGGCGCCGGGGTTAGTGATGCCTATGCCTACGTTGCCGGCTGCAGTAACAAAGAGTCCTGGAGTAGGTGAGGTGCCTGCTTGTAACAAAGCTATGGGGTTAGTATTACCAATGCCGACATTGCCGGCTGCAGTAACTATAAAGCCTGGAGTGGGTGAGGTACCGACTTGCAAGATAGCTATAGGTGAGGTATTGCCTATGCCTACGTTGCCGACTGCAGTAACGACTAAGCCTGGGGTTGGTGAAGTGCCGGCTTGAAAGAGGGTAACGGGTAAGGTATTACCTATGCCGACGTTCCCAGCTGCGGTAACGAATAAACCAGGGGCAGGTGTGGTGCCCACTTGCAGGAGCGCAACTGGTGAAGTATTGCCTATGCCGACATTGCCATTAAAGTAACTTATTCCTGTCTGCGTTGAGCTTATTGCTCCTGCTACCTCAAGTTTTTGTGCAGGAGAGGTCGTGCCAATTCCAATATTCCCGCTTGCCTGAACTAATAACAAGACATTTGGAGACGTTCCTACTTGCAATAATCCTATAGGAGCGGTGTTAGATATACCTACATTTCCCGACGCTGTCACTACCAACCCTGGGGTTGGTGTAGTCCCCACTTGCAGAAGCGCAACTGCTGCAGTATCTCCTATGCCTACATTCCCTGCTGCTGTAACTACAAGACCAGGAGTAGGCGATGTTCCGGCTTGCAGGAGTGCGACGGGCGCTGTGGTGCCAACGCCAAGGTTACCGCCTAACACTGCCAGAGCAGCGGTGCCGGGGGAGCTGACACCAATACCAATGTTAGAGGTGTTGGTGATTTTATGGCCTTGCATATCTAAGTCGCCGCCAAAGGAGAGGGTGCCGTTGGTAACCGTAATGCCGCCGATGTAGGTGTCTCCATTGACATAGAGCTTGTAGGCGCCGGGGTCAGTTGTGCCAATACCGACATTGCCGCCAGTAGTTACCACTAAGACATTATTATTCGGGGATGTGCCGGATACTTGCAGCACTAAGCCGGATTTAGGCTGAGTGGTACCAATACCTACTTGGCCACCTGCGGTAACTACTAATCCCGGGGTTGGCGAGGTGCCTACCTGGAGTAAGGCAATAGGAAGAGTGGTGCCAATACCCACATTACCTGCACTTGCTTCAGTCACCAAGGCATAAGTGTTTGTTACTGAGGAGCCACCATTGGTGACAGGCGCAGCAGCGTAGATGGTATAGAGACTACTCACCACTGTGGTTGTTCCCACGCCAATATTTCCCTTAATATAGTCAATAAACAAATTAGTCAGTTGAGGAGAAGTACCACCGATACCAATGTTAGGAACATTATATAAAGCATAGATAGAGCTCACGGGCGTAGCAGAACTCATTGTCCCGGAGTAGGTATTATCTAACTTAGCTTGGTAGTAAGTCCCAGCTGAAGCGGTAGTGACACTTTGCGTAATTTCTAAAGTCCCTCCCGGTGCTGTTGTGCCGACACCGAGGTTGCCGGCGGCGGTAACGACTAAGCCGGGATTAGGTGAAGTGCCGGCTTG
>Ga0105164_10001931_pt1 | contig 13004 bp, 8 predicted proteins | sample VDWuncwatermetaG_FD_89674 | JGI IMG/M metagenome (GOLD analysis project Ga0105164, IMG submission 89674) | Wastewater microbial communities from Netherlands to study Microbial Dark Matter (Phase II) - VDW unchlorinated drinking water | ecosystem: Environmental > Aquatic > Freshwater > Drinking...
GTTTACCAACCTATTATTGCCATGGGAAATAATCTTTGGAGATTTACGGACAGTGAAGGTAGTTTTGAGTCTGCGGTTGCTTGCAAGATAAAATCATTATATTTTCCGCTTGCCAATGAGTCCATCATGTCCTCTATCTCCCCGGATTTACACGGGGATATAAAAAGAGGGCAAAACTCATTCCTTCTGAACCCTGTTTCAAGGATAGACCTGGTTAATTCCCGGGCCTCGAGGAATTTCTGGGTATACGCAGGTAAAGATAAGATATGGTCTGCTTGCGGTGTATCCAGGGACTTAAAACAAATTGAAGAAGATAAGGTTACTCTTTGCGCCGGACTGCTTTGGCATAAAGTAACCAGGCGCAACAAAAGAGTCGGTTTAGCCGCGGAAATACTTTCGTTCATTCCATCTAGCGGGGAACCTGCTGAAATTATGCAAGTTACCCTCACCAATATTTCCTCAAAAAATATAGCCTTTACGCCTGTTGCCGCTATACCCATATACGGCCGCAGCGCAGATAGCTTGCGCGACCACAGGCATGTTACTTCCCTTCTGCAGCGTATAGAAAAACATAAATTCGGTGTAATTGTTAAGCCCACGCTTCTTTTTGATGAAAAAGGGCAGAGGCCTAATCAGGATATTTATTTTGTTTTAGGTTGGGACCAAAATCGCCTTGCACCGGAATGTTTATATCCTACCCAGGAGATGTTTTGCGGTGAGGAGGGGGATTTAGAAGCTCCGGTGAGTGTTTTAGAGAATAGACTGCCTGAAGATAAGCAGATTGACGGCAAAGAAGCAATGGGAGCCTTGCGTTTTAGGAGCTGTGTTTTAAAGCCAGGCCAGGTGCGTTCCTATATTATTGTTATGGGTATAACAGAAAAGAGACTTGCCCTTGAAAAAATCATCCGTAAGTTTTCCGGATTAAAAGAGGTAGCCGATTCTCTTGAACAAACTAAACTTTACTGGGAGAAAATCAGCCGTCAGGCAAGCGTTTCTACATCTTGCGTTGATTTTGATAATTGGTTTCGCTGGGTGAGTATCCAGCCGACATTAAGAAGGATATTCGGCTGTTCTTTTCTGCCTGATTTTGATTATGGCAAAGGGGGGAGGGGTTGGCGTGACCTTTGGCAGGATTGCCTAGGGTTATTATTGAGTGAGCCTAAACAGGTGCGTCAACTTTTGGTAAATAGTTTTTCCGGGGTGCGCATCGACGGCTCAAATGCCACGATTATCGGTAAAAAAGCAGGGGAATTCATTTCCGACCGTAATAATATCAGCCGCGCATGGATGGATCACGGGGTATGGCCACTCTTGACCCTAGATCTGTATATTAATGAAACAGGGGATTTTGATATATTATTCGAAAAAGCCTCTTATTTTCGTAACCACGAACTCTGCCGTTGCCGTCAGATTGATAAGGATTGGAATTCCTCTTATGGCTTGAAACTGAAGACGCAAGCGGCAAAGGTATACCAGGGGACGATATTGGAGCACCTTTTGGTTGAAAATTTAGTACAGTTCTTTAATGTCGGAGGCCATAACTATATCCGCCTGGAAGGCGCGGATTGGAATGACGGCCTGGATATGGCTAAAGAAAACGGGGAGAGCGTTGCTTTTAGCGCTATGTATGCGCATAATCTTCGGCTCCTGGCAGGTTTATTAAGAAAGACCAATGCGAAACAGGTAGAACTTGCCAGAGAGATAGCCATACTTTTGAATAAAATAGATTACGACAATATTAAATCTAAACTCGCGCTTTTAAATAAATATTTTGATAAAACAAAATATGCAGTTTCCGGTAAAGTTATTAATCTCGATAAGGAATTCTTGGCAAGAAACCTGGAGTCTAAGGCAGACTGGCTAAGCCAGCATGTAATGACCAAAGAATGGCTAAAGCAAGGATTCTTCAATGGGTATTACGATAATAAAAAAGAACGCCTGGAGGGGTATAAACATAAGGCTATGCGTATGTGTTTGGCTTCCCAGGTGTTTCCGATTATGAGCGGCGTAGCATCAGGCGAACAGATTCAAAAGGCCTGGAAGAATATACAAAAGCACCTTTTTAATAAAAAGCTAAAAGGTTACCATTTGAACACTGATTTTAAAGAAGAACAGCACAATATGGGCCGGGCATTCTCTTTCGTTTACGGAGATAAGGAAAACGGGGCTTTCTTTAATCATATGGTTGTAATGCTGGCTTATGCCTTGTATAAACAAGGTTACCCTGATCAAGGTTGGCAGGTATTAAGTTCTATTTATAAGATGGCTATAGATACTCAAAAGAGCAAGATCTATCCCTGTTTGCCGGAATATTTTAACCTCCAAGGTAGGGGTATGTATGCTTATCTTACCGGTTCGGCAAGCTGGTTTATCTTAATCTTGTTAACCCAGGTTTTTGGAGTCAGGGGCCAATATGGAGATTTGCTTATCGCACCGAAATTATCAGCTGAACAATTCCATGATGGGCATAAAGTTAGCCTAACGCGCATTTTCGCAGGAAGGTATTTAAAAATTAATTTTTCCAATAACAAACGGCTATGTCCTAAAAAGTACTGTATTCTTCAGACTTCCTTGAACGGGCGGTCTTTAAATCTCAAGAAATCCTCAACTATACTTATAAAACGTGGTATAATCTTAAAGCTGCCTCTGAACAAGCTCAATATAGTGGATATTTGCTTAGGTGAATAAAAAAGTAATGAAAAAAAAGAATAACCACAATAATGCTGAGAAAGACTTAAGGTTAGTCCTGCAGGAGCTCAAGGATAATCCCTACCGTAAATTTAACCTCGCCTTTTCTCTAATGAGCATCATCCCACTTCTGGTATTTTTTTATATCCTGGCAGCAAAGTTGTTTACCTTCCATATCCTTGTCGGCGATATCGGGTTCATGTTACTGATATGTATTCTGATTAGTATTTGCGGATTTTGTTTAGGGTATGGTATTATTAGAAGCGCTTTGAATAAAGTGCTGTTTTATGCTGCTCAGGCAAAACATAGCGATGAATTAAAATCCATATTCGTCGCTTCTGTTTCTCATGAATTAAAAAACCCGCTCTCTGCGGTAAAGACGAATCTATTTAATTTCCTGGAAGGCTTACTTGGGCAGATTAATGATGAGCAAAAGAAAGTTGTCCAGCTTTTATACAACATAACTGAACGCATGGGCCGTTTGGTAAACGAACTCCTTGACCTGCATAAAATAGAAGCGGGCATGGTTGGTTTAAAGAGGGAGCTTTGCAATATTGCGGATGTCCTGGAAAAGCAAGCCGAGGAGCTGGAAAATATGTTGAGCTTAAAGAAAATCAGGCTTATCAAGGAAATATTAAACAGGGATTTATTTGTTTGGGCAGATCGGGATAGCCTGCACCAGGTGGTAAATAACCTTTTAAGTAATGCCATAAAATACACCCCTGAAGGAAAGTCAATAACTTTAAAAGCCTACTTTGTAGATGGATACGTGAGGCTTGAGTTTATTGATAATGCACAGAATATCCCACCTGAGAAAATAAATAAGATATTTGATAAATTCCAAAGACTTGATGAAACAAAGGAAGGCACAGGGTTAGGGTTGGCTATTGCCAAGGATATTGTGGAGTCGCATAAGGGCAAGGTGTGGGTGGAGCCTTTATGTCGGGAGGGGAATAAATTTGTGGTTGTCCTGCCATGTGACTTAAGGAGTTCGAAAAGATAGCCTTATGGGAGAAAAAACTGCCAAAAAAATACTTATTATTGAAGATCAGCAGGAATTAATGCTGGGGTTGGCTACATTTCTTAAATCTCAAGGATTCTTAGTCTTTTCCGCTTATGACAGCGTGTATGGCATAAGTCTGGCGCATAGGGAGAAGGTAAACTTGATTATTTTGGATTTGGGGTTACCTGCCGGAGGAGGATTTTATGTTTTAGATAATCTGAAGCATTCGGTAGATACCAACACCATACCGGTGATTATTTTAACGGCAAAGCAGGAAAAAGAGCTGGAAGATAAGGCTTATCAGATGGGTGTATCAGCCTATATGCATAAGCCTTTTGAACCAAAAGAATTAGCCGCCAAGATTAGAGAGCTCTTAGAGAATGGGTAGTTTATAATAGTTTTTTTAGAGTTTTCTACCTGACTGATTATGCTTTAAGTCAGGGATTTTTTTTGTTTGCCAAAAGAGAACTATTTTGTTATAATAAAGATCTACTTCAAGGAGGAAAAATGATTGCACGTTATAGCCTACCCAAGATCAGCGAAATCTGGCAGGAGGAGTTTAAGTTTAAAACCATGCTGGATATAGAGCTCTTTACCCTTGAAGCCCTTTGTCAACAGAAGCGTATACCTAAAGATGCTTTAAGGCGTATCAAGAAAAAGGCAAAATTTAACCTAGTTGAAATCAGAAAGATCGAAGAGAAGACACAACATGATGTAGTAGCTTTTGTTAGCAATGTAGCCCAATATATTGGTTCTGATGCTAAATATCTGCACCTTGGTTTGACCTCTTCGGATGTCTTGGATACTGCCCTGGGAGTGCAATTAAAAGCAGTTTCAGAGGTTTTGATTGATGACTTAAAGGTGCTGCTCAGGTTGCTTGGCCGTAATGCCAAAAAATATAAGGATATGGTTTGTATTGGCAGGACCCACGGTGTACACGCTGAGCCTACAACCTTCGGGCTTAAATTTGCCCTTTGGTATGATGAGACAAGGCGCAATCTGGAGCGGATGGTCCAAGCCCAGGAAGAGGTTTGCCTTGGTAAAATTTCAGGGGCAGTTGGCACTTTTGCCAATGTCGACCCGTCAGTTGAAGCTTATGTTTGTAAAAAACTGGGCCTTAAGCCCGCAAAGATCTCCACACAGATTATACAAAGGGATGTATATGCACAATATATGACTACCCTGGCGATAATTGGCGCAAGCCTGGAGAAGTTTGCTACTGAAATCAGGCATTTGCAAAAGACTGAAGTGCTTGAGGCAGAGGAGCCTTTTGCTAAAGGTCAGAAGGGTTCTTCAGCCATGCCGCACAAAAGAAACCCGGTTATCTGCGAAAGGATATGCGGCTTAAGCCGTCTTTTACGCGGCAATGCCATGGTTGCTATAGAGAATGTAACGCTTTGGCATGAGCGGGATATAAGCCACTCTTCGGCAGAAAGAGTGATCCTGCCGGATTCTACCATTGCCCTGGATTATATGCTGAATAAGTTTATTCAGGTAATCGATGGATTAATCGTTTACCCGGATAATATGTTAAAAAATATGGTGCGTACCCGTGGCCTTATATTTTCACAGAGGGCACTCCTTGTACTAATGGAGAAAGGGCTTGCGCGTAGCCGTGCTTACGATCTAGTGCAGAGAGCAGCCATGGCTAGCTGGCGCCAGGAAGTTGGTTTTAAAGACATGCTCTTAAAAGATAAAGAGATAATGCGGTATCTTACATCTAAAGATTTAGATAGAATCTTTGATTTAGATTATTACCTGCGTAATGTGAATAAGATTTTTTCCCGCCTATCTCTTAAGTGATAATATAAGGGGCGCATAGAGTTATTAATATGCGAAAAAAGAGATTCGGGTTATAAGAATTATAAAGCTAGAGAACCCCGCCTTAAAGTCTGCTTAAAGTAATGTTAATATGGTTTACCGCATAGAAATAAAAGAAAAGCCCGGGATTTTTGATGCCGTAGGTAGAGGCATAGAAAAGGATATTTATGACCTTGGTATACATAAGAGGGTAAAGGTTTTCTTTATCCAAGTTTATAACCTGGAAGGGGAATTATCTGAAATCCTTCTTAGGAAAATCTGCGAAGAATTGCTTGTAGATAAAGTCAGCCAGGATTATTCTTTAGGGGAAGCGGATATTAATGCGCAAGATAGAAAAGAAACCTTTGTAGTCGAGGTCGCCTATAATAACGGCGTGATGGATCCCGTAGAAGAATCTGTATTAAAAGGCATAAGGGATTTAGATATAAAAGGCGCCTCCGCTGTAAAAACAGCAAGAAAATATCTTATAAAAGGAAAATTGTCCTCCTCCGAACTAAAAACTATTTCGGAAAAGCTGCTTTATAATAAGCTTATTCAACACATCGTTAGTTCGTCGTCCGTAGTCCGTCGTCCGTCGTCCGTCCAAACAGGTTATCAGTTTAAACTAAATTGCGTAGATTTATTAGGCGCATCCGATAAAAAGCTGCAAAAAATAAGCAAGGCCGGGCAGTTGTTTTTAAATCTTGATGAAATGCGCCAGATAAAGAATTATTTCAAGGGATTAAAGCGAAATCCTACTGATTGCGAATTGGAAACTATTGCCCAGACATGGTCTGAACATTGCTGGCATAAGACTTTCCGGGGAAGGATAAGATATTACGAGAAGCTATCGGCTATCAGTCATCAGCTATCAGCCAAGAACAGGAGGCAGAAAGCAGGCATCCTTAAGCCGAAGTTGATTAATAACCTTCTGAAATCAACCATAATGAAGGTAACCAGGGAGTTGAATAAACCCTGGTGCGTATCGGTTTTTCAGGATAATTCCGGGGTAATAAAATTTGACGATAAATATAATGTCTGTTTTAAGGTAGAAACGCATAACCATCCTTCGGCCTTAGAGCCGTTTGGCGGGGCTAATACCGGAGTAGGGGGCGTGATTCGCGATCCTTTAGGCACAGGCCTAGGCGCAAAACCGATTTTAAATACCGATGTCTTTTGTTTCGGGCCTGTGGATTATCCATTTCATAAATTGCCGCAAGGCACTTTGCATCCGAAGCGAATAATGAAGGGGGTTGTTTCCGGGGTGCGCGACTACGGAAATAAAATGGGTATTCCTACGGTAAACGGTGCGATATTATTTGATTCAGGTTTCGTCGGCAATCCTTTAGTTTATTGCGGGACGATAGGGATTATGCCCAAGAGTAAGTCTTTTAAACATACGGCTAAAGGCGATTTGATTGTTTTAGTCGGAGGCAGGACAGGAAGGGATGGTATCCACGGAGCGACATTTTCTTCTGGTGAATTGACGCATGAATCAGAGACAATTTCTTCCGGGGCAGTGCAGATCGGTAACCCTATCCAGGAGAAAAAGATGCTAGATACTATACTGGAGGCTCGCGATAAAAACTTGTATAGCGCTATAACTGATTGCGGGGCCGGGGGATTATCTAGTGCCGTAGGTGAGATGGGGCAGGAGTTAGGGGCAAGGGTGGATTTAGATAAGGTGCCTTTGAAATATACCGGATTGTCTTATGATGAGATATGGATTTCGGAATCCCAGGAGAGAATGGTCCTTTCTGTATCAGAAAAGAAAATCGCCGCGCTCCTTAAGGTATTTCAGAAAGAAAACGTAGAGGCAACAGTAATAGGGGAGTTTACGGGGACAAAAAGGCTTAAGCTTTATTACCAGCAGAAATTGGTGTGCGACCTGGATATGTACTTTCTTCATAAGGGTTTACCGGCAACAGAGAAGAAAGCGGTATTTGTGCAGCCGAAACACAGGGAGCCGCATTTTTCCTGTGCGCAAGACTTAACGGTTTATTTATTAAAACTACTTTCGCGTTATGATATCTGTTCCAAGGAGTGGGTAATCAGGCAATATGATCATGAGGTCCAGGGTGGTTCGGTCTTAAAGCCATTAGTCGGTGTATGTAACGATGGCCCGTCAGATGCTTCGGTAGTCAGGCCTTTGTTTGGATCTTGGCGTGGTATCGTTGTTTCCAATGGTATAAATTTCAGGTACGGATTTATTGATCCTTACTGGATGGCTGCCTCTTGTATTGATGAAGCCCTGCGTCAGGTTATTGCCGTGGGTGGCTCTTTGAAAGAGGTAGCGATTCTGGATAATTTCTGCTGGGGTAATCCGGATAAACCTGACCGTCTAGGGGGTCTGGTTCGGGCATCTCTGGGTTGTTATGATATTGCCAAGGGCTTTGGCGTTCCTTTTATCTCCGGGAAAGACAGTTTAAATAACGAATATAAGGTAAAAAATAAATCCATGGCTATTCCGGGGACTCTTTTGATTTCGGCATTGGCAGTGATAGAGGATGTTAATAAGACGGTTTCTATGTATGGCAAGGAGGAGGGCGATTTAATCTATATTGTCGGCCAGACTTATCCGGAGTTGGGAGGCTCTCATTATTTTGCGCTTTTTGATTCCATAGGCAACAACTCTCCGAAGGTATTTCCTGAAAAAGCTAAGGCGACATTTGCGGCATTAAGTAAGGCTGTTTCTTTAGGGTTAGTCAGGGCTATGCATGATTGTTCGGAGGGTGGCTTAGGGGTTTGCGCCGCAGAGATGGCGTTTTCCGGAAATCTTGGTATGGATATATTTTTATCTGAAGTTCCCTTCCGAGATAACGCCGGTTTAAGGACAGAAAAAGTAAAAGCTTGGCGTAATGATTTTATTTTATTCTCGGAATCAAATTCCCGTTTTGTAGTGGAGGTGAAGAAAAATAAACAGAAAGAATTTGAGCAGGTTCTAAAGGGCTTAGATTTTGGCTTAATAGGTTGCTTATCCGGAAATAAAGAATTCAAGGTTTACGGTTTAGATGGAGGATTATGCGTTAGGAAAAAAATAGAGGCATTAAAGAATGCCTGGAAGGAGCCCCTGCGATGGTAAGACATAAAAAAGTTGACGATGCGGATAAAATTGTCAAATATGATTTTACTCAGGAGGATACCTGGCGGATTTTTCGTATCATGTCGGAGTTTGTCGACGGATTCGAGGTGCTTTCTAAGCTGGACAAGGCAGTATCTATTTTCGGCTCAGGCAGGTTTAAAGCAAATAGCAAATATTATAAATTATGCGAAGAGACTGCTTATCTATTGGCCAAGGAGGGTTACGCGATCATTACAGGCAGCGGCCCCAGTATTATGGAGGCGGCGAATAAAGGGGCAAAAAGGGCAGGCGGGCACTCTGTGGGTTTAAATATCCAGATTCCTTTGGAACAGGTACCGAATAAATATGTGGATACGCTTCTTGACTTCCGCTATTTCTTTGTGAGAAAAGTGATGTTTGTAAAATATGCCAAGGCCTTTGTAATTATGCCAGGAGGTTATGGCACACTTGATGAATTTATGGAGGCGATTACACTTATTCAAACCAACAGGATATCTAAATTTCCTGTAGTGGTTATGGGGAGCCAGTATTGGGATGGTCTTTTGCATTGGCTCAAAGATACCCTTTTAAAACATGGTAGTATTGCCAGGAAGGATTTGGATATCTTTACGCTGGTTGATACTCCGGCGGAAGCCGTAAAGGTGATAACTAAGTTTTATGCGAAAACCTAAAGTATGTGTCTTAAGGACTGCCGGGACTAACTGCGATCAGGAGACTGCCTTTGCTTTCTTTGAGGCAGGCGGCCGGCCTGAGTTACTGCATATTAATACTTTAATCAGCGGGGAAAAGAATCTGGAGGATTACCAGATCTTGGCAATACCAGGGGGATTTAGTTATGGGGACGATGTAGCTGCCGGTAAGATTTTAGCTAATGAACTGCGCTTTAAATTAAGGCAGGAGTTGGGGAACTTTATCCATGGAGGGAGACTCATTATAGGGATATGTAATGGTTTCCAGATTCTGGTAAAAAGCGGATTCCTGCCGGGGAACCCTGAATTAAAGCAAGAGGCCAGTCTTATCATTAATGATTCTGCTAAGTTCGAGGACCGCTGGGTATACCTGAGTTCGAAAGTTCGCAAGTTCGCAAGTTCGCAAGTTAAATGCATATGGACAAAAGACTTGCCGGAGATAATCTATCTTCCTGTTGCGCACGGTGAAGGAAAGTTTATTACGAAAGACAAGTCGGTATTGAAAAGATTAAGAGAGGGTGGCCAGGTAGTTTTTCAATATTGCGATGAGCGTGGCCGCTTCAGCGGGTATCCTGATAATCCTAATGGTTCAGAAGAGCATATCGCCGGGATTACTGATGCAACCGGAAGAATCCTCGGGCTGATGCCGCATCCGGAAAGGCATATTAGCGCATTCCAGCATCCGCGCTGGCAAAAGATGAGAAATAAACAAGATGGCGATGGGATGAAGATTTTTATAAACGGTGTAGAATACGCCAGGGAAAACTTATAGAAGGAGATGATTATGAGCGGTATTTTCGGAGTTGCTGTAGAGGGTAACTGCGTTGAGGATTTATTCTACGGGACTAATTATCACTCCCATCTGGGTACGCAATTCGCCGGCTTGGCAGTATGGGGTCAGAATTTGATCCGCAAGATCCATGACATAAGCGGTAGCCATTTTAAAACCAAATTCCACGAGGATTATCAAAAGATGCAGGGCGCAAAAGGTATAGGCGTCATCAGTGCTACTGATGAGCAGCCAATCGTGATAAATTCAAAATTTGGGCAGTTTGCTTTAATTACTAACGGCTTTATCGATAACGCTGATAAGTTAGCGCAGGAGTTGTATAAAGATGGCCAGTCCTTTAGTGAGGTTACAGAGAGCAAGGTGAACATGACAGAGTTAGTCGCCAAGCTTATTATCAGCGGCGATACTATCATTGATGGTATTGATAAGATGTTTTCTAAGATCCAGGGATCCTGTTCGCTGCTTCTATTGAATAAGGAAGGCATTTATGCAGCGCGGGATAGGTATGGCTATTCGCCATTGATTGCAGGTCAGAGGGGCAATGATTGGGCGGTTACCACGGAGACGTCAGCCTTCACTAACCTGGGTTTTAAAATTATAAAATATCTTTTACCTGGAGAGATTGTTTTGTTAAATGATTCAGGGATGAAATCTAAAAGCAAAGGTAGGAAGGCGAACCAGATTTGCGCATTTTTATGGATATATACTGGTTTTCCAGCTTCTAGCTACGAGGGCATAAGCGTGGAAGTAGTCAGGGAAAGGTGCGGCAGGTGCCTGGCCAGGTCCGATAAGACCAAGGCGGATATTGTTGCCGGGGTGCCTGATTCTGGTACGACGCATGCTATTGGTTATGCCTGCGGCTCTAAGGTGGAATTTCATCGTCCCTTGGTAAAATATACGCCGGGATTTGACCGCAGCTACACCCCTCCTTCTCAAGAGGTTCGCGACCGAATCGCAAGGATGAAACTCATTCCCATACCGGATATTATTAAAGGTAAAAGGATAGTAATTTGCGATGATTCTATTGTACGAGGGACGCAGTTTAAGAATTACACTATTCAGAAGCTTTGGGAGCATGGGGCCAAGGAAATACATTTGCGTATTGCCTGTCCTCCGCTTATGTTTCCCTGCAAATTTAATTATTCCACCCGTAGCATACATGAGTTAGCTGCGCGCAGGGCGATCAAGCTTATTGAAGGTAAAGATATTTCAGATGTCAGCGCCTATCTGGACGATAATTCATCAAAATATAAGCAGATGGTGAGTTTGATTACTAAGGATCTGGGCGCGACAACTTTAAAATACCAGAAGTTAGAGGATATGGTTAGGGCTATAGGTTTACCCGAAGATAAGTTATGCCTCTATTGCTGGTCGGGAAGAGAACCCTAAAACTTTCAGGAGAGCGTTCAATATGCAGAAAATAAGCTATAAAAAATCAGGAGTCAATATTGAGGCAGCATCTAGATTTAAGCTACAATTAAAGCCTTTGGCCAGGAAGTCGTTCCGGCCAGAGGTATTAAAGGATGTCGGTGGTTTCGGTAGTTTCTTCGAGCTTCCAAAAGATAAGTACCACCAGCCGGTTCTGGTTTCCTCTGCCGACGGTGTGGGCACTAAGTTAAAGATTGCTATCCTGGCCGATAAATATGATACCGTGGGTATTGACGCTGTAGCAATGAATGTAAACGACATACTCTGCGCAGGTGCGGAGCCGTTGTTTTTCCTGGATTACATTGCTTTTAGTAGGTTGCCTTCGGGGAGGCTTCTGGATATAGTCAAGGGTATTAACAACGGTTGCATGCAATCAGAGTGCTCTCTTGTGGGAGGAGAAACTGCCCAGATGCCCGGGATGTATAAAGTCGGTGAATTTGATTTGGCAGGTTTTTGCGTGGGGGCAGTCGAGAAGGATAATATTATTGACGGATCAGAGATTAAAGAGGGGGATATTTTACTTGGTTTGGATTCAGGCGGCTTGCATTCCAACGGTTTTTCCCTGGTAAGAAAAGTGCTTTCTAAAAAAGAGCTTAAAAGGATGTATAAAGAACTTCTCGAGCCAACGCGTATTTATGTTAAACCGGTATTATCTTTGTTGCGGGAAGCCGCCGGTAGCAAACAGCAAGTTATTAGAGGAATAGCTCATATAACCGGGGGAGCATTTTACGATAAGATTGCGCGTATCCTGCCGGATAACCGGGGCGTTGTTATTCATAAAAACAGCTGGATTGTGCCTAAGATATTCCGCCTTATTCAGAATAAGGGCGCTATTGCCGAGAAGGAGATGTATCATATCTTTAATATGGGTATAGGCATGGTTCTTGTGATAAATCCGCATACAGAAAATATGATTATATCTCGTCTATCCGGTCTTGGGGTTAAATCCCGGGTTATCGGTAAGGTTGTAAAAGGAAATAAATCGGTTGAGGTAATTTAACTTGCAAGGAGGTTAGAAATGAGTATCTTATCTTTATTAATTTTTTTAGCGGTTGTTATCTTTATAATGGGCGTAAGGATAGTCAGGCCTACCCATAGAGGTTTAATTGAAAGGTTGGGTAAGTATGATCGTTTTGCCGAGCCGGGATTTAGCTGGATAATGCCGATTATTGAAGTTTTGTATCAGGTGAATACAACGGAGCAGATGGTGGATGCCGAGCCGCAGGAGATTATCACGAATGATAATCTGAATGCTAAAGTCGACGCCCAGGTTTACTTTAAGGTCAAAGCAGATGAGTCCTCGGTAAAAAGTTCCCAATACAATGTGAATAATTATCAATGGCAGATAGTCAATCTTGCGCGTACTACCTTAAGAAATATTATCGGTACCCTTACCTTAAAATCCGCTAATAGCGAGAGAGGTAAGATAAATCTGGAGCTGCATAAGACGCTTTGCGATGAGACAGCGCATTGGGGTATTGAGGTTGTGCGCACGGAATTAAAAGAGATTGACCCACCCAAGGA
>Ga0105164_10001933_pt1 | contig 12999 bp, 14 predicted proteins | sample VDWuncwatermetaG_FD_89674 | JGI IMG/M metagenome (GOLD analysis project Ga0105164, IMG submission 89674) | Wastewater microbial communities from Netherlands to study Microbial Dark Matter (Phase II) - VDW unchlorinated drinking water | ecosystem: Environmental > Aquatic > Freshwater > Drinking...
AAGTGGGGGTCGCCATCGACACCCTGGCCGACTTGGAGACGATGTTCGACGGCATCCCGCTGGACCAGGTCAGCACCTCCATGACCATCAACGCCCCGGCGGCCGTCCTGGTGGCCATGTACGCGGTCGTCGGCCAGAAGCAGGGGCTGGGCCAGGACCAGATCCAGGGTACCGTCCAGAACGACGTGCTGAAAGAATACGTGGCTCGGGGCACCTACATCTATCCGCCGCGGCCCTCCCTTCGCCTGGCCGCCGACCTGATGGCCTACTGCGCCAAGGAGCTGCCCAAGTTCAACAGCATCAGCATCAGCGGCTACCACATCAGGGACGCCGGCTCGACGGCGGTGCAGGAGATCGCCTTCACCTTCGCCAACGCCATCGCCTACATTGAAGCGGCCCTGGAACGTGACCTGGATATCGACGACTTCGCGCCGCGGATCTCCTGGATCTTCAATACCCAGAACAACTTCCTGGAGGAGGTGGCCAAGTACCGGGCGCTGCGGCGGATGTGGGCCAAGATTATGCGCGAACGCTTCGAGGCCAAGGACCCGCGCTCCTGGATGTTCCGGACCCACGTCCAGACGGGCGGCGCCACACTGACCGCCCAGCAGCCGGAGGTAAACATCGTACGAGCCGCCCTGCAGGCGCTGGCCTCCGTCCTGGGCGGCGTCCAGTCGCTGGCCCTTTCTTGTTACGACGAGGCGCTGGCCCTGCCCACGGAGGGGGCCCAGCGCATCGCCGTCCGTACCCAGCAGATCATCGCCTACGAGAGCGGCGTTACCGACACGGCGGACCCGCTGGCCGGCTCCTACTACATCGAGTGGCTGACCAACGAGCTGGAGAGGCAGGCCTGGGACTACCTACACCGAATCGAGGACATGGGCGGTGCCGTGGCCGCCATCGAGTCCGGGTACATACAACGAGAGATCCAGGAGGCCTCTTACGCCTACCAGAAGGCGGTGGATGAGGGCAAGAAGATCGTGGTGGGCGTCAACAAATTCCGCTTGGAGGACGAAGAGCCCCAGATGATCTTTCGGGTGAACCCTAAGGCCGAGCGCGCTCAGCTGCGGAGGCTGGAGGCGATAAAGAAGCAGCGCGACGAGGCGGGGGTCCGCGTTGCGCTGGCCCGACTGGACGAGGCCAGCCGCAACGGCGAAAACCTCATGTACCCGATCGTCGATGCGGTGAAGGCTTACGCCACCCTGGGCGAGATCTGCGGGGTCATGCGCGACGCCTTCGGCGATTACCGTCCGCCTACGGCGGTCTAGCGAGACATCGTAGCTGCAGGCCTTTAGGCCTGCCCGAACGTACGCAGGACTAGAGCCCCGCAACTACAACGAAATAGCTAGCCAGACGGGGAGGGTCACCAGTGTCGTGTCTCAATAGCGGAAAGGTAGCCATCGTCACCGGCAGTTCACGAGGGCTGGGTCGGGCTATCGCCCGCGAGCTGGCGGACCATGGCTGCAGAGTCGCGGTGAACTACTACCAGAGCAAGGAGCTGGCCGAGCAGCTCGTCGCCGAACTGAAGGACAAAGGCCAGGAGGCCATCTGCGTTCAGGCCGGCGTCGCTCACCCCGACGAGGTCCAACAGCTCATCGATACCACCGTCAAGGAGTTCGGCGGCCTGGACATCCTGGTTAACAACGCCGGCGTCAACCGCGACCGCACCATACGTCGCATGAGTGTTGAGGAGTGGCGGGAGGTGATGGCCACGGACCTCGACAGCATCTTCTACTGCACCTATGCAGCCGTCCCGCATATGGTCGAGCGCGGGGGCGGGCGCATCGTCAACATGTCCTCCATCGTGGGCCAGATGGGGAACGCTGGGCAGTCCAACTACGCCGCCGCCAAGGCCGGCATCGTCGGCTTCACCAAGTCGGCCGCCCAGGAGTTAGCGCGCTTTAACATCACAGTGAACTCCCTCTGCCCCGGCTTCATCGCCACGGAGATGGTGACCAACCTCGCGGAGGAAGTACAACAGGCGCTGCTGGCCAAGATCCCGCTGGGGCGCTTCGGGAAGCCGGAGGAGGTGGCCCGCATCTGCCGCTTCTTGGTCTCCGAAGGCGATTACATCACCGGCGCGCAGATCAACATCAACGGCGGCATGTATCTCCAGTAGGGGCCTGGAGGCTGGAGGTTGGAAGGCGCCTCCCGATCCGTTCGTCCTGCCTGCCCGGCCAGGGAGCATGCCTGCCCTGAGCGCAGTCGAAGGGTCGAAGGACGAGCGTCGGCGCCCTTACCAAGCCGCTCACCCTGAGCTTGTCGAAGGGTGAGCCCTGCGATCTGCGGGCCGAAGGTGGGGCTGAGAGCAATGTCCCGAACAGCCGTTGAACAACTGCTTTACCTCATGGACGAGGCGTTCGACGCCTCCGGCGGCTGGCACTCGCTGATGGGCAACCTTGCCTCGGTGACCCAGGACGACTGGCTGTGGACGCCACCGGGTGGCGCCAGGACGATTCGCCTTCTCACCGCCCACGTCGCCGCGTGCAAGTACGTATACGACAACCACGCGTTCGGCGACGCCACAATAGCCTTCAACGACCCTGCGGGCGACCTCGGCTTCGGGATGGAGAACCTCCAGGCGGAAAGCGTCCTCGACAACGAGCCGCCGATGCACGCCATCATCGGCTGGCTGACCGAGGGCCATCGGGCGCTCCGCGACCACGTCGCGGCACTAGACGACGACGAGCTCCTGCGACCCCGCCGGTCGAACCGGGGCGAAATGCGGGAGACCCGCTGGATCATCACCGTCATGATCGAGCACGACCTGTACCACGCCGGCGAGATCAACCACATTCGCGCCCTGCGCCAGGGCAACAACGGCTGGGCCTGGGAGCCGTCGTGAGACCCGCTCGTCCCGAGCGCCTCGAAGGGCGAGCGGTGACCGGCGGGCAAGCGGCGCTCCCGCTAGGGCGGCTGCTGCTGTTGCCTCTCTTGGCCTTCGCTGCCGCTATCGCGGTGCAGATGTCCCTCAAGGCGGCGGGCCTGCCCTCGACTAGCGCCCTGCGGGTGCTGGCAACCCCCGCCGTCGCCGCCGGCATCGTCTACCTGGGGCTGCGGCCCTACCCGCGGGGCGGGCGCATCCGCCTGGCGCTTATGGTGGCGGTGGGAGTGCTGCTGATCGCGCTGGCCACGTAGGCAGCCGTGCTGACCTACGACCGCGAAGCAGCCGTCGCGCACCTCCAAGCAGCCGACCCGGTGCTGGCCCGCATCATCGATGCCGTGGGGCCCTTCACGCTGGAGCCGCGGGACGGCTCGTTCCGCTCCCTAGCCCGCGCCATCTTCTTCCAGCAGCTGGCCGGTCCGGCCGCCCGCGCCATCCTGAACCGCGTCCTGGCCGCCCTGGCTACGGACGACCAGCGCTTTTTCACCCCCCAGCAACTTCTCGCGGCCAGCGATGAGCAGCTCCGTGCCGCGGGGCTTTCCCGCCAGAAGCTCGGCTACCTGCGCGACCTGTCCGAGAAGTTCGCCTCCGGAGAGCTTAGCGAAGGGGAGTTCACCAGCCTGGACGACGAAGAGGTGATCCATCGGACAACCTCAGTGAAGGGGATCGGGCGCTGGACGGCGGAGATGTTCCTCATCTTCTCGCTGGGGCGGCCGGACGTGCTGCCCGTGGACGACCTCGGAGTCCGCCGCGGCTTCCAGATCGCCTATGGCCTGGCGGAGCTACCCAAGCCGGAGCAGATGCGGCGCATCGCGGAGCCCTGGCGGCCCTACCGCAGCGTTGGCACCTGGTACATGTGGCGCAGCCTGGGCGTGACGCTGCCTGAGCAGGGGCGCTAGCGGAGTGGTATGCTAGCTGGCAGGAGGATCGCCGTGGGGCACGTGTCAGTACAAGTGACGGTGGCCAATCCGGCAGACGCCAACTTGAATTCGACGGTCGAGGCTCTGGTGGACACCGGTGTCACATTGACCGTCGTGCCAAGGGCACTAGCTGTCGCGCTGCGTCTGCCGGTAACGGGAAAACGTCGCGTGCGCACGGCAATGGGCGATGTAGAGCTTGACCGCGGTCGGGCCATCGTCCAGATCAACGGGCAGAGCGAGATTAACCCCGTGCTGATCAGCGACAGCCTAGACAGAGTCCTCATTGGCGTTATTACGCTGGAGACGTTGTCGATGACGGTGGATCCCACCAAAGGCGAATTGAAAGAGGCGGACGCGCTGCTCTACTGAGCCTCGGCCGCCGGCGGCGGTTGACCCCCCTGGCTACGGCCACATACGATGCGAAATGCCCGCCTGCTCGCTGGCAGGCGCGCCAGAACGGAGGCCACCATGAACGAGGTCGTCATCGCCGGGGCCGTGCGCACTGCCATCGGCACCTTCGCGGGCTCCTTCGCAGAGGTATCCGCTATCGAACTGGGGGCCGTGGCCATCCGTGAGGCGCTCAACCGGGCGGGAGTCGGCCCGGAGCAGGTTGACGAGGTGCTCATGGGCAACGTCCTCTCGGCCGGCCTGGGGATGAACCCGGCCCGGCAGTCGGCTCTGGCCGCCGGCATACCTGACAGCGTGCCGGCGACCAGCGTCAACAAGGTCTGCGGCTCCGGCCTCAAGACCATCGCCCTGGCCGCCCAGGCGATTATGTTGGGCGACGCGGAGGTGGTCATCGCCGGGGGAATGGAGGGGATGTCCAGCGCCCCCTATCTCCTGCCCAAAGCGCGCTACGGGTACCGCATGGGCCACGGCGAGGTGATCGACCATATGATCAAGGACGGCCTGTGGTGCGCTCTGAGCGACTGCCACATGGGGAGCACCGCGGAGAACGTGGCCCTGGAACGAGAGATCTCGCGTTTCGACCAGGACGAGTTTTCGGCCCGCAGCCACCAGAAGGCGGCCGCTGCCTGGGAGCAGGGGATCTTCGCCGAGGAGGTAGTCCCCGTCGAGGTCAAGCAGCGCAAGGGGACGGTGGTGGTCGACAGGGACGAGCACATCCGGCCCGATACGACGGTGGAGGTGCTGTCCAAGCTGCGCCCGGCCTTCGCCAGCGACGGCTCCGTGACCGCCGGCAACGCCTCCGGCATCAACGACGGCGCCGCCGCGGTGGTGGTGATGTCCCGCAACAAGGCCGAGGAGCTGGGGGTGCAGCCGATGGCCTCGATCCGCTCCTACGCCACGGCAGGGGTTCCGCCGCGCATCATGGGCATAGGGCCCGTGCCGGCCACCCAGAAGGCGCTGGCTAGGGCGGGCCTCTCTCTGCAGGAGATCGACCTGATCGAGGCTAACGAGGCGTTCGCCGCCCAGTCTCTGGCGGTGGGGCGAGAGCTGGGCTGGGACTGGGAGCGGGTGAACGTGAACGGCGGCGCCATCGCCCTGGGCCACCCCATCGGCGCCAGCGGCTGCCGCATCCTGGTGACCCTGCTGCACGAAATGAAGCGCCGGCAGGCGAAGCGCGGCTTGGCCACCCTGTGCATCGGCGGTGGCCAGGGCATCGCCATGATCGTGGAGGCGGCGAACTAGTAGGGTGGCTGATACCGCTCGGCCTTCATCTCCGAAAGCTGCCAGCCGTCCCCGCTCTGCACGAAGGAGACTTTGACCTGCTGCGGCAGCCCATCGGTGATGTAGATCGGGCCGCAGCACTCTGTGGTGGGCTCTAAGTTGGTCATCCACCGCTGGCCGAGGGGGCTCTGGACCACGCCAAGGGCCTTCGCCGCCGCCAGAAGCGAAGGGTCCACCACCAGCGCCCCGGCGCCAAGTTCATCCCCGGTGCTCAGGCGGTAGACGAACTCCACCAACGTGTTGTAGGCGGAAGGCACCACCCGGTGCTCCAAGCGGACATAGCCGTCTTCCTGCAGGGTCCAGGTCTCCTCGAAGTGCCGGTGCGGGCCCGGGTTGCCCTCGTTGAAGATGTCCTTCTTCTCGTCCGCATAGAACCAAGAGTCGCCCCGCACCTTAATCAGATCGATACCTTCATCTACGAACTCCACTTCTCTATGTGACAGGTTGGCCATGTCCGACTTTTCGCCATCCCAGACGATCTGCCAACCGGCTGCATGCAGCCCGAGTAGCAACAATGAGGCGGAGGGCGCACTGCCGCAGCAGTGAACAGTGTTGATGACGACCAACCGCACCCCGTCGGGGGCATCCAACTGCCGGGCGGCAGGCGTGGATGGAGGCGACGCGAATAGGGTGTAGTCGCACAAGGGCAACTGGGGGGTCAGGTACTGAACCTGCCAGCCACCATCTCTCCACCACGCCAGATACTCATAAGTGAAGCGGCAATCAGGTCCTAGCAGACCTAGCAGCATGACGGGAAGCTCACCTTCCACGGCGAAGGTTCGGGCTCCGTAATTCTCCCCCTGCGCCAGGGACGAGTCGTCTAGGCAGACCTTCATCTCTTGTGCTGCCTGAGTGATCCGCTGCGGGGAGATGCCCGCAAGGCAGCCGCGGACCGCACGTTCTACCTCTTCGGAGGGCACCGGCGTGGGCAGCGGAGGGCGGGTAGGCATGTCAGGTCCCGTGGGAGAGGCAGAGGGCAATACAGGGCTGATCGCCGGAGCCGTCGCCGTTGGCGGCTGTGGTTGGTCAGACTCCCTCTCGCAGGCCCCCGCGGCTAGCAGGAGTAGGACCGCTAGCGGCAGGAAGAGCCGCGTCTTCATCGCACCAGTTGAACGCGAGCAGTGGCGCAGCGATACGGGCGCACACTGGTGGTTTCCCCACCTCTCACTTTATCATGCTTAACGAGGGGCCCCTCATGACCGAGACCGACGTCTGCCTTCAGCTGTTCCTGGCCTGGCTGGCCCAGGCCCACGGCCGCCGCTTCTTGGTGGAGGAAAGCGACTACCTAGAGCCCGCCGGCCTGAGCGCCCTGGCCGCCGACGGCTCTTTCCGGCTGGCCGTAGAGGTACGACCCCTCCTGGGGCCCAGCGAGAATGCCGTCTGGCTGGCCTACCGCGACCAGCTCCAGAACGACATCGCCGTGGACTTGCCCGGGGCCTTCGCCCTGTGGCTCCCCGCCGGTGCCGACCTTCCCTCCGGCTCCAGCGAGAGGCTGGACTTCGTGAAGCGCGTCCGCGAGACGGCTTTCTCCCTGGAAGCGGGTGAGCGCTCTTGCGTCCCGCTCCCCATCAGCGTCTACCTCAAGAAGCTGCGCCAGGACGGGAACCTCATGTCCGTTATCGGCGGGCTGAACGCCTACTGGGCGCGGTTCACCGAGCGCATCCGCGGCACCTACGACCTGGACAGCACCCGGTTGCACCGCCTCCCGGAATCCGAGGAGCATCTCCAGGGGCTCTTGGACAACATCTGTCAGGAGACGGAGCGGATCGAGAACATCGGCCAGTGGCTTGATATCGAGACGATCGACGCCTGGACCATTCAGCGCCTGGAAGACGGCCACGGCGTGGCGATCATGGGCATGCCCCCGGAGGAGATGGGCGACCTGGGGTTGGCCGTCCGCCGGAACTTTCGTCGTATCCTGGCCGATGCGGCGCCGAGGCTCCGCCAGCGGGCCGCCGACCTGCGGGCCCTCGTGGTCCTGGGGCACTACGCCCGCATGGAGCAGGAGGGAGCCACCACCGCCCTCCGCGGCTATGACCCCGCCCTCTACGCCAACCTGGACTTCCTCTGTCTGGCCACCGACGGCCTAATCAAACCTCTAATCCAGGCGCCAGCCCACCTGTTGCCCTGGGCCCGGGGATAGCCCACCGCTTCCCTGTGAGCTGAAGGCCAGCAGCTCCTTCGCGAAGGTCGGGCTTCAGGCCGGCGGCGAAAGGGCGAGCAGTAGAGCCGAGGAGAATAGACAGGCTGAAGCCAGTCCTTCTGTGACGGGATCTGTAGCGGGAGCGGTGCGCCGACCTACGCCAGTTGCGTATAGCGGCCTTGATAGAAGAGGAGGGGCCCTCCGTCATCTAGATCGCCGGCGTCCACCACTTCCCCCACGAATATCGTGTGGTCACCACCGGGATGCTGGTCCACCACCCGACAGTCCAGGTAGGCGACACATCCATTAAGGATGGGGCAGCCGGTCACGCCGAAGCGCAGAGGAAAACCGTCCAGGCGGTGCGCGCCTTCGGTCTCCTTCTTGGCGAAGTGGTTGGAGAGCGCCTCCTGCTCCAGACTCAGGATGTTGAGGGCAAACACGCCCGACCTGGCCAGGATATCGTGCGTATCAGCCGCTTTGTCGACGCATACGAGCACCAGCAGCGGCTCCAGGGAGACCGACGTCACAGCGTTGGCGGTCATGCCGTGTAGTTCGTCGCCCAGCCTGGTAGTCACAACCGTGATGCCGGTGGCGAAGCGGCCCATCACGCGGCGCAAGTCATTCTTGGATGGCACAGCTGCTCTGCTCCTTCGCCTTCAAGTATCGCAGAAGTAGGGCTAGAGCCACCTCGGCCGATGCCCGCTTGTTGTCCGATCGGTCGCCTTGCCAGAGATGCCGCTCATTCAGCAAAGTGCCCGCAGCAGCCAGTGCCACGTAGGTCAGCCCCACCGGCTTGGTCTCCGTGCCCCCGCCGGGCCCGCCGACGCCGCTGACGGCCAAACCAACGTCAGCGCCGGCCTGGCGGCGGACGGCCTCGGCCATGGCGCCGGCGGCGGCCGCGCTGACCGCGCCTTCGCTTTCCAGAACTTCCTTCGACACCCCTAGCTGCTCCTTCAGCCGGTTGTGATAGGCGATGGCGCCGCCCAGGAAGACGGCGGAATCCCGGGCACTTCCGTAATCAGGTGTCCGATCAGGCCGCCCGTACTAGACTCGGCGACTGCCAGGGTGAGCCCGCGCTGGCTCATCAGCCGCACGACCTCAGCCCCCGACGGGTCGCGCGGGTCTCGCTTCCAGCCACTCAACGCTGCGCTTGATCGCCTCCCGCATCGATACCTGCGCCTTCCAGCCCAGCTCGCGCTTGGCCTTGGAGGAGTCCTCCTGATAGTCGAGGGCGATGAGGTTGATGGCGAACCGTGTGAGCGCGGGCCTTACCCGCCGCCACGCCAGGACGCTGGCCACCTCCATAAGGAACGCCAGGCCGTAGGCCAGGCGCAAGGGCATCTTGCGCCTGGGCGCTGGGACACCCGTGGCCTCAGAAACGGCCAGGAACAGCTCTCGCTGGGTGACTTCCTCCGAGGAGGCCACGTTGTACGTTTGTCCCAGACCCTTCTCGCTGGTCGCCGCCAGGATACAGGCCTCCGCCACGTCGCCGACGTACACATAGGGAAGCCGGTTGTCGCCCTTTCCCAAATAGGCGGCGCTGGGGCTGCGGAGGAAAGCCATAAGGCCCGGCAGCATCACCCGGTCCCGTTCCCCCAGGAGGACCCCCGGGCGAACGATGCTGACCCCGATGCGGCCCGACTCCAGGTACTCCCGCGCTATCCGCTCCGCCGCCACCTTGGAGCGCCTATAGTAGTCCCACCGGCCGAAGCGCTCCTCTAGGGGAGACTCCTCGGTCACCCTGCCGCGCAGCCCTCCCAGGGCGTACACCCCGTCGGTGCTGACATCGAGGAAGCGCGACACGCCAGCCTCCGTGGTGGCGCGCAGGGTGTTCTCCGTGCCCCGGATCGTTATCGCCTCGAAGTCGCTCCAGGGGGCCCAGTCGGTGACCATAGCGGCGGCGTGAAACACGCAGTCCACCCCCTGGCACGCGCTCCGCAGCGAGTCGAAGTCGGTAACGTCGCCCACGGCCAGCTCGACGCCGAGCTTCTTCAGGTACGATACGTCGCTGCTGGCGCGGACCAGCGCCCGCACCGAGTCGCCCCGCTCGACGAGTCGGGCCACCAGGTGGCTGCCGAGGAAACCACTGGCCCCGGTGACCAGAGCCTTCAACCCGGGGTGTCCTCTCTAGCGCCCGCTAACGGCGTGAGATACGCTTGACTCAACCAATATACAACAACTGCCTACCGGCAGGCAGGCCGGTCCAACCATGAGCCGATACTCGCTCAGCATAGGCATCGGTCAGGCGGAGGATGTGGCCCGCCTGGCCGGGCGGGCCGAGGCCGCGGGGTTCGAGGCGCTGTGGACATCGGAGATGTTCCACGACCCCTTTCTGCCCCTGGCCGCTGCCGCGGCCGGCACTTCGCGCATCGGCTTGGGCACCTCCATCGCCCTGGCCTTCGTGCGCAGCCCCTGGGTCACGGCCCTCTCCGCCCTGGACCTGGATGTCCTATCGGGCGGGCGATTCCTCCTGGGCCTGGGCACCGGCCTGAAACGGCTCAACGAGCGCTGGCATGGGGTGGCCTACGGCAAACCAACGCCGCACGTCAAGGAGTGCATCCAGCTCATCCGCCTGATCATGGAGCGGGCGCACCGGGGCGAGCCCATCAGGTTCTCCGGCCAGTACTACGACGTCGACATCCAGGGCTGGCGCCGGCCCGTCAGCCCCGTCCGCGAGAGGGTCCCCATCTACCTGGCGGGCGTACGGGAGGGGATGATCCGGACGGCGGCCGAGGTGGCGGACGGGCTGCTCGGCCACCCGATTTACTCGCTGTCCTGGATTCGCCAGGTGGTCTTACCGTCGGTCGCCCGGGGGTTGCAAGACAGCGGGCGTCCGCGCGACGAGTTTCACCTCTGTCTGGCCGTCTGCTGCGCCGTGGGGAAGGACGTGCAGCGCGTCCGCCGCGCCGCCGCAGCCACCATCGCTTTCTACGCCACGGTACGGACCTACGAGCCGCTGTTCGCCGCTTTTCAGCCCCAGGTCCAGCGCATCCAGGAGGCGCTCATGCGCGACGACCCGGCCGCCATGGCCAATGCCGTGAGCGACGAGATGATCGACGCCTTCGCCGTGGCCGGCACCCCGGACCAGGCCCGCGCCAAGCTCGCCGCCTACGCCGACCTGGCCGACACGATATGCCTGACGCCGCCGGACCAGCTCATCGACCCCCAGGAGTCGGCCGAGTACCGGGAGGCGCTGCTGGCCACGTTTGGCGCCTGATCTGCCGATGTAGGTCTGGGTCTTGCGGGGGTCTAAAGACCCCCGCCTACATTCGGGGCAGCGAATGGAACGGCCCCCTAGGCGACCAGGCAGGAGACAAACGTGAACGCGTACAGCGCTAGACCGGCCGTCTCCGTCGATAACGTCAGCTCGTGGCTGTCGAGCTCGCGGTTGTTCACCAGGCGGTACATGCGCGGCGCGTCCACATCGATGAACGCACGGCCATCCTCGCCGAGGCGGACATCGTCCCCGGCGTCGCCCTGCCCCAAGGGAGCGCCGTCCTGGGTCACGTACACCTGGCAGGCGCGGCCCAGCAGCGGGTTCATTACCAGGTTGACTTCCTTCGCCGTGTACTTGATGGTGACCGCGCTCTGGTTGTCGCTGCCTGTCCTGTCCGCCTTGCGGACTCCGATGCTTCGCTCGGAGAGCCCAGTCGAAGGACCCCAGGGCTTCATCACGTACTCTTCATCGGCGTTCCACTCGCCGCTGAGGTAGAAGAAGCCCTCGGCGTGCCTACCCGGGTCGACATAGGTCTCGGTCTGGTTCGGAACGCAGCCCTGCGGGTTGCCGATACGGCCGCGGGCGTATCCCAAGTATAGCTCCGGCGTCACGCGATAGCAGGCCGCGCCCGGGGCGTCGGTGTCGCGGACGGGCGCCACGGGCGCCGGCAGCTCCAGGCCCGGCAGTATGCCGCGTAGCAATCCCTGGATAGCCCCTTCCGTCTCCTGGTAGCCGCCTTCGCCGAAGTGGTAGTAGCGGATGTACCCCTCATCATCTACCAGGTATTTCGCCGGCCAGTAGCGGTTGGCGTAGGCCTGCCAGATGGCGAAGCCGTTGTCCATAACGACGGGATACTCAATACCGAAGGTCTCGATGGCCCGTTTGACCCCGTCCAACTCCTTGGCGAAGGAGAACTCCGGCGCGTGGACGCCGACGACGGTGAGGCCGTGGGGCGAATAGCGGCGGTGCCACTCGGTGACGTAGGGAAGCGTGCGGATACAGTTGACGCAGGTGTAGTCCCAGAAGTCGATAAGCACGACCTTGCCGCGAAGGGAGGCCATAGTTAGGGGCTCGCCGTTGACCCAGTAGCCCCCCACCAGTTCCGGCGCCCGCATTCGCGCCGCTTCTTCGGCCATCTAGCGCCCCTTTCTCGCCAATGAGGTCATCGCTATTATAGAGCCACCGCTCCACCGCTTCGGAAGGGAAGAGGCTCCATGATCCTGGAAGTCGGCGCCATTGCGCTGCCGTTCGCGCTGCTGGGGACCGATGGTCGCGAGTACCATCTCCCCAAGGATCTCTCCCATCAGCCGGCTGTCCTGGTTTTCTTCAAGACCACGTGCAACACCTGCGACCTGGCCTTCCCCTACGTCAACCGGCTGCGCGCAGCCTACCCGGACGGCTGGCAACTGTGGGCCATATCCCAGGACCCGACGGACAGGTCTAGGGAATACGCCAGCCGGCATGGAATCACTTATCCGGTATTGGTGGACGCGCCCGGATACGCCGCCTCGAAGCTGTACGATCCGCCGGCCACGCCAACCCTTGTCCTCATCGATTCCAACGGCAGGGTCGCCTACACGACGCACGGGTTCAGCAAGGACGATCTCAACGCGCTATCGAGGCTGCTGGCGGCCCACCTGAGAGTGGAGAGCGAGATCCTGGCACCTCCTGACGACGGCCAGCCCGCTTTCCGCCCGGGCTGAAGCCCCCGCCACCTCAGGGGCTAGTCTAGCCCTGCTTGTCGCGCTGGAGACCCCGTGATACGATAACAGGCGAAAATATCTCGCGGCCGCGTGGGCGCGAGTCATAGACCGGGTTAAAGTTCCGCATCGGCTCCCCGCGCACACCCCAGCTCGATGAACGGACCTTGACCGAGGAGCAGAAAGGAGCTCATCGAGTTGGCTTACGAAGACCGTACCCTCACCTGCGTCGAGTGCGGTTCGGAGTTCACGTTTACAGCGGACGATCAAGAGTTTCACGCTAGTCGGGGTTATCAGGAGCCCAAGCGCTGTCCCAATTGCCGGCAGGCGCGCCGCTCCGATCGCGGCGGGGGCGGCGGCGGCGGGGGTTACGGCGGCGGGTCCCGCACCATGCACGACGCCGTCTGCGGTAACTGCGGCGCCCAGACCCAGGTTCCGTTCTTGCC
>Ga0105164_10001934_pt1 | contig 12995 bp, 9 predicted proteins | sample VDWuncwatermetaG_FD_89674 | JGI IMG/M metagenome (GOLD analysis project Ga0105164, IMG submission 89674) | Wastewater microbial communities from Netherlands to study Microbial Dark Matter (Phase II) - VDW unchlorinated drinking water | ecosystem: Environmental > Aquatic > Freshwater > Drinking...
CGAGAAGATTGTGCGCTGCCGAACGCCGCTGAATGACCCTGAACCGAAGGATCAAGCCAAATGAATGTGCCCGTTCTACTGGCGGCAGACTATGCCAACGTTGAGCAGAGCGGCAAGCTCAATGTGATGGGGGTCTTTACGGAAATATATGCGTCTAGTTTTCCAGCCAGGCACCCTGAAATGCACCTTGTGGCGAAGCTCATCGCGAGTCCGGCGGAGTTCGGGACAACGCGCAGACTAACAATTAAGTTGTTGAACGAGGATGCAACTGAAGAGGTGGTGAACTGGTCTCGCGATATCCAGGTGCCTATAGGAACAGGCGGCAAGGTAGAAATCAATCAGATCCTCAAGCTTCAGGACGTTGTCTTTCCGACGCCAGGAGTCTATTCGTTCTCCGTCCTCATAGACAACGACGAGAAGGCTTCGCTCCCGATTGCCGTGACGCAGAGGTAACTGGCTCGTTGTGGCGAAGAGAGGCAATAGACTCATTGAGCGCGCGCGCCGTTCGGCAGCGGGCTGGACTCGCGCTGACTTGGACCGCCTGTACCTCAGCTTCGGGTTTGAGATACGACCTGGCGCTAAGCATGACGTTGTTAAGCATCCGAAGTATCCTTACCTTCGCGCCACTCTTGCCCGAAGCGATCCCTTAGCGAAGGGCTATGTGTCGTTCGCAGTCCAACTCATTGACAAGTTGCTCGAGTTGGAGAACACTTAATTCGGGGGAAGGCTTTAATGAAGGACCTGCGCAAACAAGCCAAGCAGCTCGCAGCTGCACCGTATACAGAGTGGGTCGTGAGGGATGAAACCACCAATGGACGTCCAATCTACTTGATGTCCCATCCCGAACTGCCTGGCTGCATGGCGCAAGGCGAGACAATCGAAGAGGCCAGAGCTAGCCTCGGCGATGCCCGATTTGAGTACATACTGAGCCTGCTTGAAGATGGGCTGGATGTGCCTGTCCCGCAGACCCAGGCTACTCAGACAGTATCGACTAAGCCGAACGAGGACACCTATCAAGGGACGGGGTCAGCGGATCGGCGCCAGTCGAACGCCTCGGCTGGCCAGCCGCTTGGCACCATTTCCCTAGTCACGCCCTGACGTTACACCTCAGTCCCCGCGCTGCCTCTGCTGTGCGCCCTCCCTCCCGCTTGCCCCTCGCTTCGCTCCCTTGCTACCATCGAACCTGATGGCGCGCTTCTTCCGCCGCAAGACAGAAACCTCTACCGAGACCGCAGAACCCGTCGCCGCTCCTGAGCCCACCGTCGTCGCTGAGGCCGCCACCGTCGACCAGGCGGTCGAGCGGACACGGCGGACCTGGTTCAGCCGCATCGGCGGCATGTTCCGGCGCGGGCTGGACGAGGCGCTGTGGGAGGAGCTGGAGGAGACCCTCATCGCCGCCGACACCGGCGTCGAGACGACCCTCAAGATCCTCGATGACCTCAAACAGCGGGTCAAGAACGAGGGGATCCGCGACCCGGAGCCGGCGCTGGCAGCCCTGAAGGAGAACCTGACGGCCATCCTGGATATCGAGCCCCGCGGGAAGCTGTGGGGTGGTGCGGATGGCTCGTCCTTCGACAGGCTCAGGACGAGCGGCGAGCATCTGCCGGAGGCTGCCCTTCGACAAGCTCAGGGTGAGCGGGACGAAGGGCCCGCCGTCATCCTGGTCATCGGGGTCAACGGCACCGGCAAGACCACCAGCATCGGCAAGCTGGCCCACGCCTACAAGGCGGAGGGGAAGAAGGTGGTCCTGGCCGCCGCCGACACCTTCCGCGCCGCCGCCATCGACCAGCTCAAGCAGTGGGGGGAGAAGGCGGGCGTCGACGTGGTCGCGCACCAGCAGGGGGCCGACCCGGGGGCGGTGGTATTCGACTCGTTGGTGGCCGCCGAGAGGCGCAACGCCGACGTGGTTATCATCGACACAGCGGGGCGCCTCCACACCAAGGTCAACCTGATGGAGGAGCTGCGCAAGGTGAACCGGGTGATCCAGCGCAAGTTCCCGGACGCCCCCCACGAGGTGCTGCTGGTGCTGGACGCCGCCACCGGCCAGAACGCGCTGCACCAGGCCAAGTACTTCACGGAGGCCGTCGGGGTTACGGGCGTCGTCCTGGCCAAGCTGGACGGCACAGCCAAGGGGGGCGTGATCTTCGCGGTATGCGATCAGTTGGGCCTGCCGGTGCGGTTCGTGGGGACGGGGGAGAAGCTACAGGACCTGGCCCCCTTCCGGCCCCGCGAGTTCGTGGAAGCGCTGTTCGCCTGAGCGGAGACGTATAGCCCCTACTCAAGCAGCGGCCCGCCGTTCATGCCGTGGCCATCTGGGGGTTGGCCTTTAGGCTGACGACAGACTACTAGAGGGCCTTGCCGCTCATGTTGAGCCCAGTCGAAACATGAGCGGAGCGACAACCCAGCGATGTCCTCTCGCTCATCCTTCGACAGGCTCAGGACGAGCGGGGACGGCCCGCGTCCTATCCAACGGGACGCCTCTTTCGCTAGACTGGCAGGCATGACGGACTTCCCCCCAACCTCTGCTGCCATCGCCGGGGAAGCCTCCGTCGCCAGGGGGAAAAGCGGCCTCACAGTGAGCGTGGAGGCGCTAGCCTGGGCGGCCCTGCTCGCCCTCGCCGCAGCGCTGCGATTGGCCAGCCTGGAACGCCCTCCTTTCAGTCTGGCCGAGGCGGGGCGCGCCCTGGACGCCGCTCGCGTGGCCGACGGCACGGTCCCCGCCGGCTGGAGCGGCGACCTGGCGGCGGCGCTCACCTCGTACCTGTTCCGTATCTTCGGGGAGAGCCAGTTCGTGGCCCGCCTGGCGCCCGCCGTCGCCGGGGCCGCGCTGGTGGGGGTCGTGTGGTTGGCGCGGCCGTGGCTGGGCCGCGCCGGCGCCCTGGTGGCCGGGGTCCTGGTCGGCTTCTCGCCGCTGTTCGTGCTGTTCGCGCGGTCGGCGCTGGCCTTCAGCGCCGGCAGCCTGCTGGCGGCAGCGATGGCCGTCGCCGTGTTCGCCTACCTGCGGCAGCCGCGGCCCTGGCCGGCGTTCGCGCTGGTCGTGGCGCTGGGCCTGTCGCCCCTCACGGACGCCGTGGCGGTGACGGGCGCCATCGCCGTGCTGGGCTTCCTGGCCCTGGAAAGCCTGCTGCTGGACAGCGAGCAGGTCGCGGCGGCCTGGAGAACCTTTCGCCGCAGCCCCGTGCACTGGCTGAGCGCGCTGCTGGTCCTGGCGGCGGCCCTGGAGCTGGGCCTGACGCACTTCGGCACGTCCCTGGACCGCAGCGGGCTGCCCGGCCTGCGCCTGTGGACCAACATGTTCGACCTGCCGCGAGACTCGCGCCCGCCAGAGTACCATATGGCGCTGCTGGCGGCCTACGAGTGGCCAGCGCTCCTGGCCGGCGGGCTGGCGTTCGTCTTGTTCGCCGGGCGGGTGCTGCGCGGTGGCACCGGCGCCGTCAGCCCCTTCCAGCGCTTTCTGCTCGTGTGGACGGCCGTGGCTGCGCTGACCCTGGTGCTGGTCACCCGGCGCGAAGCCGGGCAGCTCCTGATGCTCCTGCTGCCACTGGCTCTTCTGGCGGGCGCCCTGGCCGAGGAGGCGGCTTCGGCCATCGATTGGTCGCTCCTGCGGCGCGGGTGGCCCATCGTTGTGGCCTGCCTGGGCCTCATCGCCTACGCGGCGCTCCTCCTGACCGAGTGGTCGAGGACCGGCATCGGCGACGGCGATCGAGCCCTCCTGGTGCTGGCCCTAGTAGGGGTGGCGGCCCTCATCGGCGGCACATACCTCCTCGTCGGGCGCAGGGCCGCCGCCGTCCCCCTGGTAGCCCTTACCCTGGTGGCCGTGCCGTTCCTGGCTCACTCATCGCTGGCGGTGGGCTTCGGCGATGGCGCGGAGTTCACGGCCGACCTGCGCATCACGGGCCGCGCCGAGCGGTTCAGCGAGACGGTGAGCCAGCTGGCCCAAGAGCGGGGCGGTACCGTAGCGCTCGACCGGGCGCTGGGCGAGTCGCTGGTCTGGCCCCTTCGCGACGCACCGCTGGTTACCGGCGACCCCACGAAATCTGCGTCGGCCGTGATAGCCCGCGCCGACCAGACGCCGGCCGGGTTCGAGCCCCTGGGCGACGCCTGGCGGCTGGCCGAGGGCTGGTACCCGCAGGCGCTGCTGCACCCACTATCGCTGTGGCGCTGGCTCGTCTTCCGGGAGCCGTACGGTAGCGTGGACAGTATCGACGTGCGCATATACGTCCCCAAGCCATGAGCGAGCTGGCGCAGCCCCTGCCCCTGGAACGGCCCGGCGAGGCGGCGGTCTTCAGCCGCGGCCTGGCCCTTCGGCTGCGGTTGAGTTGGGAGGCCGTGGGGTACGCCTCGCTGTTTCTCGCCGGGTTGGGGCTCCGCTTATGGGACCTGGGATCGAGGGCCCTACACCACGACGAGAGCCTGCACGGCTACTACTCGTACCAGCTCTTCCTGGGCAACGGCTACGAGCACACGCCGCTGATGCACGGGCCGTTCCAGTTCTTCGGCAATGCGCTGGTCTTCTTCATTGCCGGCGGCGCCAGCGATTACACGGTGCGGGTTTTGCCGGCCCTGTTGGGGACGGCCCTCATCGGGCTGCCGCTGCTGCTCCGCAACCGACTGGGCCGGCTCGGCACCTTCGCGGCGGCGGCGCTGATCGCCTTTTCGCCCACATTGCTGTACTTCAGCCGCTTCGCCCGGAATGACATCTACATCGCGCTGTTCACGCTGGGGCTGGTCATCTGCCTCTGGCGCTGGGTGGAGGAGCGAAAGGACCGCTACCTGTACATCGGCGCCGGGCTGCTGGCCATGAGCTTCGCCACCAAGGAGAACACATTCATCACGGTAGCCCTGCTGCTTGTGTTCCTGGACCTGTGGGTGGCCAGCGACCTGGCCCGCCAGAGCCAGAGACGCATGGGCGAGCGGCGGGCAGTATACGGCTTCTATGTGCTGGCCTACATCCCCTTCGCCTGGGCCATCGCCGCTCTGTGGCCCTTCATCGGCGGCCTGCGCCGGTCGCTGGGGCTGCGGGAGCGAACGCCGGCCGCCGATTTTCTGGTGCTCCTGGGCACGCTGGCCGCGCCTCAGTTCGCGGCGGCCGTCAAGTTGCCTTTGGAGGGCCTGGGCGTCGATATGGACTCGCTGGCCCAGCAGCAGCGCTGGGGCATCCCCACGGTGTCGGTGCTGCTGGCGGGGACCGCCGCTATTGGTCTGGCCTGGAACTGGCGGGTGTGGGCGCTGGCCGCCGCCTGCTTCTATGTCCCTTACACGCTGCTGTTCACCTCCTTCTTCACGAACCTGGACGGCTTCGGCACGGGCATCTGGGACTCGCTGTACTACTGGATGGGTCAGCACGGCGTGCGTCGCGGCGACCAACCGGACTTCTATTACCTGATGCTGCTCCCCGCGTACGAGTTCGTGGCGCTGGCCTTCGCCGGGCCGGCGCTCCTCTACTACAGCCTGCGCGGCGGGCTGCGCTCCTGGCTGCTGACCGCTTTGACGGTCCTGGCGCTGCTGGCCTTCTTCGGGGCGGACAGCTTCGCGCACACCCTGGGCGACGCCCGCTATCTCGGCGACGCCCTGACCAGCCTACCGCTCATCGGCGACAGCGTCGCGGGCATGGACATGCGAACGGCTGCCGTGCCGCTCGTGCCTATCGCGGCCGTAGCGCTCTTCTTCTCCGTGCGCGGCAGCATGTTCGAGCGGTTCCTGGTGTTCTGGACGGCCGGCAGCATCGTGGCCTACTCCTGGGTTGGGGAGAAGATGCCCTGGCTGAGCGTGCACATCTCCCTGCCCGTGCTGATCCTGGCCGCATACACACTGGGCAAGCTAATCGCGACACGAGACCGAGGACAGGAGACACGGCCAGCCCAGCGCCGCCCGTGGAGGGCTGAAGCCCTCCGCTACGCCGCCCCGACCGCCGCCGGCTGCGCAGCGCTGGCGGCGGGTTTGGCCGTCTTCGCCCCGCACGACGGCACCGCCGGCATGCTGCGGCTGGCCGGCATCGGCCTGGGGGTGGCAGGCATTGTGGCGGCGCTTGTTCCGCTGGGGCGGCAACGATGGATCACGGTGGCCGCGGCGGCCGTCCTAGGCGCGCTGGCCCTGTTCAGCGTCCGCGTGTCGGTTCTGGCAACGTACGACCACGGGGACGTCGCGCGAGAGCTGCTGGTGTACACGCAGACATCGCCCGAGGTGCCCGACCTGATGGAGCGCATCGACCGCATCGCGGTCAACTCCGGCCTGGGGCACGACCTGCCGGTGCAGGTGGACAAGACGTACACCTGGCCGTGGGGCTGGTACCTGCGGGACTACGGCCAGGCCAGCTACCCCAAGGTGGGCGAGGGGTTCAAGCCCGAGCCGGGGGCGGTGGTCATTGTGGCCGCCCAGAACCAACCGTACATGAAGCCCTACGCCGACGCTTATGAACCGCCAACCCGCTTCTACCTGCGCTGGTGGTTCCCCGAGGACTATCGCGGCATCGGGCGGAAGGAGAACCTAGCGGTGGCGATCCAGGACTTCGGGGCGGACCTGGGCAGGGGTTCGACCTGGCGCCGCTGGTGGCGCTACTGGCTGGACCGCGACGTGACGCCGCAGGGAGTAGAGGCGGTGGCCTACATCCCGCTGGAGTACTCGCAATCGCCCCTGGCCCCGGCAAAGCGAGAGGGCCCGGCCGCGGACCTCGAAGGCCGGCTGACGATCGGCGGGCCGGGTTCGGAGGCGGGTCAGTTCCGCTCGCCGGTGGGGATCGCCCTGGACGCACAGGGGAACCTCTACGTGGCCGACTCGGGCAACGCTCGCGTCCAGAAGTTCGACGCTGCAGGCCGGTTCCTGGAGACGGTAGGCGTTCCGGGCACCGAGCCGGGCCAGTTCAACCAGCCGGCCGGCGCGGCGGTCGACGCCCAGGGCAACCTGTACGTGGTGGACACCTGGAACCACCGCGTCCAGAAGTTCGGGCCGGATCTTGCCTTCATGGCCACCTGGGGACGGCCCACCAACGACCTGATCAACCCCGGCCCTGACCAGATGTGGGGGCCTCGCGCTATCGCGGTGGACGCCCAGGGGAACGTCTGGGTGGTCGATACCGGCACCCACCGGGTGCGCAAGTTCGCGCCCGACGGCACGCCCCTGGGGGCCTTCGGCGGTCGGGGCCGCCAGCCGGGCCGGTTCCAGGAGCCGGTGGGGATCGCCATCGGCGCCGACGGCTCCATCTTCATCGCCGACGCCGGCAACGCGCGCATCCAGAAGTTCGACGCGGAGTTCAAGTTGGTGGCGGCGTATCCCATCGAGCAGTGGAAGGACCTGGACCCCAGGAACAAGCCTTACCTGGCGGCCCTCCCCGATGGTCGGTTGCTGGCCAGCGACGGCCCCCACGGTCGCATCTTGCTCATCGACCAGGAGGGGCGGGTGACGGCCTCCCTCCACGCCGTCCTCGGCCACGCCCTATCGTTCCCGGCCAGCGTGGCCTTCGATCCGGCGAGCGGCCCTTCGGCTTCGCTCAGGACAGGCTTCGTGTACGTGGCCGACGCGGGAACCGGCGAGGTCCGTCGCTTCCCCCTGACCGACTTCGCGCTGCGCTAGGGGGAGGAGCGTTCCATGCTTTCGGGAAATGGAGGCACGATATTCTACCGCACCGCAGCTCAAAAGCTGCGGCATCGACACCGTAGACGCTTAGATGCCACACCCTTCAGGGTGCGGTCGTGCCCAAGAGCACGAACCGCCGAGACGCCGTCGGGAAGGCCATCAACCTTGCCTGTGTGGCGAGGCCTATGTACCATATGTGACAGCCGACACAATCGCTGGTCAGACATAGATGCCTCACATCACCGCAGGCCCTGCGCATAGCTCTCGCCTGACGCCGGTCGAGCCTCTAGCCGGCAGCAGCGAGCTGACCGCGCGCATCGCCGAGCTCATCGCCGACCTGCGTCCGGACCGCGCCGAGCTGCTGACGGCCTTCCATCGTATCCAGCACGAATACGGCTACGTGCCCCCGCAGGCGATCCCCCTGCTGGCCGGGAAGTTCCGCACTACGCCGGCGATGATTTACGGCGACATCGATTTCTACTCCGAGGTGCGGACGGCTCCGCCGGCCAAGACAACCGTGGAGTGGTGCAGCGGCCCCGCCTGCTTGCTGAAGGGGTCGGCCAACATCCGCCGGGCCCTGGAAGCCGTGCTGGGCTGCCAGATGAACCAGACGACGCCGGACGGGGCCTTCGGGCTGCGGCCGGTGCAGTGCGACGGCAGCTGCCACCTGGCGCCCCTGGTGCGGCTCAACGGCAGGTACATCGGGCCGTTGTCAGTGAGCCGGTCGATAATGCTGGCGCGGGAGCTGAAGGCGAAAGGGGAGGGAGTCCCGTAGAGACGCCCCGCCGGGGCGTCTCTACGGCACAGCCATGGCCACCTACGAGGAGCTACGACGCGCCGCCGAGGAGGCCTGGCGCCCCTTCGCGGCGCCGCAGCGACCCCTGATCAAGGTCGGCCTAGCCACGTGTTCCCGCGCGGCCGGCGCTGACGAGACCCTGGACGCGTTGCACCGCGGTCTGGCCGAGCGCGGTATCGAGGCCGACGTGATGGTCACGGGCTGCTGGGGCCTGTGCTACGCCGAGCCCATCGTGGAGGTGCACCCCGACAAGTCGGGGCCGGCCGTGCTGTACCAGCGCCTCACCGCCGACAAGGTGCCTCAGCTCATCGAGCAGGCGGTAGCCTCGGATGGCATCGCCCGTGAGCAGGCGCTGGGGGTCCTGGCCGATGAGCCCTTCGAGGCCGTGCCGCCCCTGCGGTCGCTGGAGTTCTTCGCGCCGCAGGTGCGGCGGCTGATGGCCAACTGCGGGGTCATCGACCCGGGGCAGATCGACCACTACATCGCGCGCGGCGGCTACGAGGGGCTGGCAAAAGCCTTGGCCCTGAGCGACGAGGCGGTGATCAAGGAGGTGACGGACTCCGGCCTGTGGGGTCGCGGCGGCGCCGCCTTCCCCACCGGCCGCAAGTGCGACTTCCTACGAGGCAGCAAGCGGACCCCTAAATATATGATCTGCAACGCCGACGAGGGCGACCCCGGCTCCTTCGTCAACCGGAACCTGATGGAGAGCGACCCTCACCTCATCATCGAGGGGATGGCCATCGGCGGCTACGCCACCGGCGCCTCTAACGGCTACGTCTACATCCGCGACGAGTACCCGCTGCCCGTGGAGCGGATGCAGAGGGCCGTCGAGCAGGCGCGGGAGAAGGGGCTGCTGGGCGAGAGCATCCTGGGGTCAGACTTCTCCTTCGATCTGGAGGTGGTGCGCGGCGCCGGCAGCTACCTGTGCGGCGAGGAGACGGGCCTCATCGCCTCGCTGGAGGACTCCCGCGGCATGCCCAAGATCCGGCCTCCCTTCCCCGCTGAGGCCGGCGTGTTCGACCAGCCGTCCAACGTGAACAACGTCGAGTCGTACGCCAACGTGCCCCTGATCCTGCGCAACGGCGCCGCCTGGTACGCCAGCGTCGGCTCCGAGAAGCACAAGGGGACGAAGATGTTCTCGCTATCGGGCCAGGTGCAGCGCGTGGGCATCCTGGAGGCACCCCTGGGCACGCCCATGAGCGAGGTGGTGCTGCGAGCCGGCGGCGGCCCGCCGGAGGGGCGCACCCTGAAGGCGATCCAGCCGGGCGGCCCCCTCTCCGGCATAATTCCCGCCAGTGACGTCGATATCCCATTAGAACCCGACGCCTTCCGGGAGCGCGGGATGTTCATGGGCTCCGGCGGCCTGGTGCTGGTGGACGACTCGAACTGTATTCTCGACCTGTGCGTGTACTTCGAGTGGTTCGCCGAGGACGAGTCCTGCGGTCGCTGCACGACCTGCTTCGCGGGGACGCGGCGGCTGGTGGAGATCCTGCGCCGCATCGCCTCGGGCCGCGGCCGCGGCGAGGCGGACCTGGAGATGATACGGCTCCTGGGCGATACGATGCGATACTCCAACTGCGTGCACGGCCAGGCCGCCCCCACGTCCATCATGTCCATGCTCCGCTTCTTCGAAGGCGAACTGATGGAGCACCTGGAGCGGAAGCGCTGCCCGGCCAGGGCCTGTCGCGACCTGGTGCGGTATGAGGTGGTGCACTACTCCGACCGGCTGCCCGAGGCGGAGGCGATCTGCCCCACGCAGGCGGTCGTGCGGGACCCTTCAGCAGGCTCAGGGCAGGCTGGGAGCTACCGCATCGACCAGGCGAAGTGCATCAAGTGCGACGCCTGTCGCGAGGTGGCGCCCTACGCCATCGCCGTGGTGAACGAGTTCGGGCCGTAGCGCGTCCAGAAACCCAGAACCTAGAACCAAGAACCTAAATTGCGCTGTCCGCTGGTTCTGGGTTGTCGGTTCTTGGTTCTCCTCAAGATGAGCGGTGAAGAATCCCGCAAATTTCCATCGCCAGGGGCTTGACAACCCACAAAAGTTGACTATAATGTGGGACATCTAGAGGGGAGTGCGGCGCTATGGCGGGCGCGCCGTCTGATCACAGCATAAGAACAGGGCTGGTTGTCCGACCGGGCAACCGGCCCTGTTCTGTTTTTCTAGAAGGGGGTGCGGCGCGTGGCGCCACTTTTTTCGCGCGTTCCTTCTCTAGCTCGCGTTTCTGCGGGATTATCGTTCTCTTTCTCCTTCGCTTCCCTGCGCCCGCAATCCTCACAAGGGAGTCGCCCATGTCCACGCTAGTCTAGTGTCTCGCCACGCCCGTTACCGAACGCATTAACAAAAGATGGGGGTTAGTCATGAAAGTTCAACAAATCGAGCGCAAGTTGTCGTGGCTGCTAACGCTGGGAGCACTGATGCTACTAGCAGTTGCAGTCTTCGCCGCAAGTGACGCGACGCCGACCCAGGCGGCGGACGGCGCCAATCTGCGGACCATCATCGCCGACCGGACGGGGACCGCGTGCGCAACGACGGTCCCGGGAGATGTCAATGGTAATCACGCCGGTATTGGTGTTGGTATTGCATTTGATGGCACGAATCTGCTGATTTCCTGCTATACCGACAACACCGTGACGAAGGTCAGCACCCTCGGTGTGCAGATCGAGCCGCCGCACGTCATTGCCGGCGCCACTTTCCTTGGGGCGCTGGCCTATAACGGCGCTAACGGCGACCTGTACGGCTGTAGCGACTTCAATAAAGTCGGGAAAATCACCCTGGGCCCACCACTATCGGGTACGGGTACATTCGCGATGGTATTCGATACATCCACGATTTCCTTCGTGCCAGTAGGGGGAAGCGGTAACGGCTCTGGTTGCTTCGACGGGCTTGCCTACGATGGAACGGGTACACCCTCGATCTGGGCGAGTGGCGACGTATCACCGACGACCGAGCACTACACGCTTCTCGGGGGGGCGATCAAGCAGTTCACTAACAGTCTGGGTTCGTGCCCATCAAATACTTTTGGAGGCAACTCGGGTATCGCCGTCGGTGGCGCGAATCTGTACCTGTCGAACAATGGTTGCTCGCAGATCTACACCGTTAACAAGACCTCCTACAGTTCGACGCTCTTCGCGAGCTTCCCCGCACGGATCGAGGACATGGAGTGCGACAGCGTCACGTTTGCGCCGGCGCACGGTGCGATCTGGTCGATTGACGCTCACGACAACATCCTGAACGCCTGGGAGATCGCCCCGGGGCTTTGCGCCTTCGGTGGCGGCGCGCCGGCTGTCGGCGGCACCTTCGACCTCATTTCCGGCGGCTCCGGTTCCCGCGCCAGCTCCGCCGATACCCAGCGTTCTTCGGCTCCGCCTATCGCTGCTCTCGCGGGAGGCCTCGCGGCGGCAGCGCTCGCCCTCGTCATGGGCGGCTGGTACGCCAGGAGGCGGTGGTTGCGGTAGGGGCTCATATGCTATAGTGGCCCCAGCGAGCGGGTGACATGGGGCGGCGTAGTAGGAAGTCCAACAGGGACGGCGGAGACCCGGAGGCCCACAGGGGTTTTCGCCGTTTACGTCTGCCCCTGGCCCTCGTTGCGGTCGTCCTGGCGGCTGCGGCTGTCGCGGCGGCGCTGCTTCTCGCATGGCCCGGGTCGGATGGCGGCCCCAGCCCCAAGAGGGCTGCCATCATCGACCAGCTCAGCCTCACCCAGCCCAACCCGGACTTCGCGGAACAGGCGACGGGCCTGTTACAGCGGGCCGGATACGCCGTCGACTACTATCCGGGAGAGCAGGTGACGGTGGACTTCTACCGCGACCTGCCGGCCCGGGACTACGATCTCATCATCCTCAGGACACACTCGGCCCTGGCCACGGAACAGGACCCCGCCACGGGGCAAACGACGGATAAAGACTACGTGGGGCTCTTCACCAGCGAGCCCTACGACGCGGCCAAACATTCAGGGGAGGAGGAGCAGGGGCTGCTCGGCCCAGGCCACTACTACCAGGGAGGTCAGGAGTGGTTCGTCGTCGGCCCCAAGTTCATCGAGCGCAGCATGCGGGGCAGGTTCGATAAGACATTGGTGATAATGATGGGCTGCGACGGGCTGAAGTCCCCCTTAACAGCCCAAAACTTCCTCGCCAAGGGCGCCAGCGCCTTCGTGAGCTGGAGCAAGCCCGTCTCGGCCAGCCACACCGACGCCGCCACCCTGCGCCTGCTGGAGAAGCTGCTGGTGGGGGCTGTCCCCATCGCTGACGCCGTCGCCCAGACCGCCGCGGAAGTTGGTCCCGACCCGACGTACGGCGCTGAGTTGCGCATCCTGACCGGGGGGTAGCAACGCTCCTCCCAATCCTCTAGCCTCCAGCCTCGAACTTCCAACCTCCTGTTGCCCGCCGCCGCTGTATAATACCCCTCGATAGCGATTGCCCCCGCCAGCCGGAGCCCCGCCCGATGGCCGACACGCCGCTGCGCCGCCAGTACCTGGAGATCAAGCGTCGCTACCCGCACGCCATCCTCTTCTTCCGCCTAGGCGACTTCTACGAGACGTTCGACCAGGACGCCGAAACCGCGGCCCGGGAGCTGGAGATCACTCTCACCTCGCGGCCCGTGGGGAAGCACCAGCGGGTGCCCCTGGCC
>Ga0105164_10001936_pt1 | contig 12988 bp, 13 predicted proteins | sample VDWuncwatermetaG_FD_89674 | JGI IMG/M metagenome (GOLD analysis project Ga0105164, IMG submission 89674) | Wastewater microbial communities from Netherlands to study Microbial Dark Matter (Phase II) - VDW unchlorinated drinking water | ecosystem: Environmental > Aquatic > Freshwater > Drinking...
CAAAAAAATTTCCTGAAATGAAGCTCGGCAACCTGTGAACAGGCTTTTCTTGGCGATTGCGCCCTGGCTTTCGGTCGCGGTGTCAGGCTCTGCCCTCGGGCAGTCCTGGGAACATGTGGGCGGTGACATAGGGGGACAGCGCAGCAGCGCCGCGCACCAAATTACGCGCGATAACGTTGGCCGCCTGTCACGTTCCTGGACCTATTCGACTGGAGATGCTCGTCGGCTAAGAGGCAGCAACGTAAAATGGAAATTTCAAGCAACGCCCATTCTCGCCGATGGCCGTCTGTATCTGTGCACGCCGTTCAACGACGTCGTCGCGCTGGATCCGGGCAACGGGAAGGAGCTTTGGAGATACCAAGCCAAGCTGGCAGACATCAAACCTGCCGGAAACGGCTTGTCGTGCCGGGGTGTAACATACTGGAAGGATCCGAAAGCGGGCGATGGCGAGCCTTGCCAAACACGCATTGTCACAGGGACCAATGATATGCGGCTGGTCGCTTTGGATGCAAGAAGCGGTCGTCCGTGTATCACATTCGGCGACAGGGGCACGATAACGATCGATCCTGGAAAACCGCTGGTGCATCGCGGCGAAGTGCAAATTACTTCGCCACCGGTTGTCGTGAAGGGTGTGGTTGTCGTCGGATCGGCGATTGGCGACAATATGCGGGTCGATGCGCCTCGCGGCACGGTTAGAGCGTTCGACGTTCGCACGGGAGCGCCGTTATGGACGTTCGACCCCATTCCGCATGACCCAGGTGACCCGGCTCGTGCAACTTGGCCGGGAAACAGCGCTGATCTTACTGGTCAGGCGAATGTCTGGTCATTGATGTCGGGCGACGAACAGCGCGGGCTTGTATTCCTTCCAACTTCAAGTCCCAGTGTCGATCATTATGGCGGCACCCGTCCCGGCGATAACCGTTATGCAAATTCGGTCGTTGCACTCGATGCGCGCACAGGGCGCATAGTCTGGAATTTTCAGACGGTGCATCACGACCTTTGGGATTATGACGTTTCAGCTCAACCGACGCTTGCAACAATCGAACGGAACGGCCATCTGGTTGATGCGCTGATCCAGCCCACCAAGATGGGATTGATATTCACGTTCGACCGCGCGACAGGCAAGCCCCTGTTCGAAATTGTGGAGCGCCCTGTTCCTCGAGGCGATGTGCCAGGCGAGTGGTACTCGCCGACCCAACCGTTCCCGACCACGCCTCGGATGCTCGTACCAAACCAGCTGAAACCTAAGGACGTGTGGGGGCTCACGCCCTTCGATCGCGGCGCCTGCCGCAGGCTGGTGCAGAAATACCGCTACGAGGGCCCCTACACTCCCCCAAGCCTGCAAGGGACCATCCACTATCCTTTCATCAGCGGCGGTGTGAATTGGGGAAGCGCGGCGTTCGATGCGCGCGCACAAACCCTTTATGTTGTCACAAACAACGCAACTGGTCTCATGCGCTTGGTTCCACGCGAGAGCGCTGGGCCACGTACTGAAATGGATGTTTTTCGCGACGGCATCGCTCCGCAGACCGGGACGCCCTACGTCCTTGAGCGGACATTGCTTGCTTCACCATTCGGCGCGCCCTGCAACCCCCCGCCTTGGGGGCAATTGCATGCTATCGAAATGCGTACTGGCAAGGTGCTTTGGGAGCGCCCCCTCGGAACGCTTGAGGATTTTGTACCGCTGGGCAACCTCTTCCTGCCACATGGCTCGGGAAACATGGGTGGCCCGATCGTCACCAGCGGAGGGCTCCTGTTCGTTGGCGCCGCGATGGACAACTATCTGCGCGCTTTCGACATGCGCAACGGCGATGAAGTATGGAAGGGGCGATTGCCGGCCGGTGGACAGGCAACCCCCATGACATACATATGGAAGGGTCGGCAATTTGTACTGATCGCAGCAGGCGGGCACGAAGTCCTCGGCACTTCAGCGGGTGACACGCTTGTCGCATTCGCGCTCGACCAGCATGCCTATGCCTGGCAACTTTCCCTGGAGCGCCACATCCATCGTCCAACCACATTCTGGCTGGCCCTGCTCGCGGCGATCATCGTTTCGGGGGTTTGGGCTAGGCGCATTTACCGGCGCAGGCGGACAAGACCCAAGGCTAAACACAGATGACCTGTCCGGCGCACCAATCGCATGCGTCAATTGGTCACACTATGTCATCGATCCGAAACACCGCAATCTGGAGGCAGGTCAACGCAGAAATTCCGCTTTTACCGATGAGTGTTTGCACTCTTTCTGCGTATCGAAGGCGTATCCCTGCGCAACCACCCTGCTTGATAAAACCCCTCATGAGCGAAGAGGAATTATGGTGACCAATATTGACCGTTTACGAGCTGCGCGGCCAGGGCTGCTGTTGATTGAGCTCGCACTCATTGTCGCTACTTTCGTATTTGATGATTATATCCCGCTTTCCAAGACGCCCGTTCTGTTTGCGATCGCCTGGATGTCGATGTGGCTGCGCGGGGTTACGTGGCGGTCGGTTGGATTTACGCTTCCCGCAGGGTGGATGCGCCTTGCGGTCATTGGCCTGATCGCTGGCGTTGCCATGTGGTGTCTCGAGTTTTTCGTTGAGTCGCCGCTCTTGCGACAAATTACTGGCGAACTTCCAGACCTGCATGTGTTCGATGACGTTGTTGGAAACCTGAAATACCTGCTGATTATTCTTGGTCTGAATATTGTGCTCGCCGCATTCGGGGAGGAAATGGTGTGGCGCGGCTACGCGCTGCCGCGCGTCGCAGGTCTGATAGGCGAAAGTCGGAACTCTTGGATCGCTGCACTTGTTTTGGTCAATGTCGCTTTTGGCCTGGCTCATCTTTATCAGGGACTATCCGGCGTTGTTGAGGCAGGGTTCGCGGGATTTCTGCTTGGACTGTTGTACCTAGGAACCGGACGCAATCTGATTGCGCCCATGGTTGCCCATTGGATTTCGAACAACATCGAGTTTGTCTTGATATACTTCGGGTTGCATCCGGGCGTCGGATCATGATCGATCAAGGATCGTGAATGCGAGATTTGGAAGGATCCCTATGATACAAAGGATAGCCCTTTCGGCCTCGTTGATGGCTGTTGGTTTGGCGACTGTTGGACATTCATCTTCATCGGCGCCGCTGGCGCCTGCTAAAATGTGTACTAAAATTGCAACGTCGGGACCCGACGTCGATGATGTCAAGCGACTCGAGCTGCGCGGTGCGGCAAGCAATGTTGATGGCTGGACGATTGAGGAGGCTCGCGCCTTCTTTGCGCCCGAATGGGTTTCGGTCCAGCCCGATGGCTCGCAAGTTGGGCTCGACAAGGTATTTTCGAGTTTCGAAAACGGCCATAGTAGCCCTTGGGCCGCACGCTTCGACCTGACCGCACTCGATATCCGGGTATATTGCGATATGGCAATTGTCATCGGCACTGCGGAAGCCAGTGCCAAAGGAGACAAACAACCGCCACGAACAATACATTTTCGCTATGTCAACATCTGGCGCAAATCCGCTGCTGGGTGGTTATACACAGCGCAGCAATATACGCGCTTCTGACGGATCGGTATTAACATTGTCATTGAAGGCTGCGGCAATCTCGACTGGACCAACTTTGCGCGCAGCCTGCCTGTGAGCCCTGCCACTATAGGGGCCGCTCGAGATACCCCGCATCTCACGGTCGCTTCAACTCACCATCATTTTGAAGGGACCATAGAATGACCAGCAATCGAGCCGATGCGATACCATTTTCCAAGTTAATGGGTGTCAATGTCACAAGTGCAAGCGAAGGCAGGATCACGGGTAAATTGTTGGTGCGGCCGGATTTGTGCACAACAGGCGGGATTTTGCATGGAGGGGCAATAATGGCGTTTGCCGACACGCTGGGTGCGATCGGAGCATTCCTGAACCTGCCCGAAGGGGCGAGGGGAACGACAACGATCGAGAGCAAGACCAATTTTCTCGGTGCTGCCTCAACTGGAGAAACGGTGACTGGCGAAACGACCCCCGTCCAGATCGGCAGGCGCCTTTCCGTTTGGCAGACGCGGATCGCTCGTGCGGATGGCAAGTCTGTTGCGCTGGTGACCCAAACCCAGCTTGTGTTGTGATAAATCGGCACCGATCATGGGCCTGGCCTATTTCCTCACTCCGCCTCCGCCGGGTTTTCGCTGGTGCTGGTCGCTTGATTGGAGCGGCTCGAACCCGAGGTTTGGATCGCCCAGGAGTGAAACACAGCCATAGTGATCGAAGGAAAAGCGGATGACAGAGATGAATGATTTTGCGGCCATCGATAGGGCAATCCGCACCGCATTGTCGGCCCAGGGCTTTATGGGTCTGGTTGGTGCGGAAATTCTTGCAATCGCTCCCGGTCATACGGCACTGGCGTTGGCCCGACGGCCTGAAGTGACGCAACAACACGGTTTTTTTCACGGTGGTGCCATCGCTTTCCTTGTAGACAATGCGACGACATGCGCTGCGGCGACCATGATCGATCGGGCCAACCAAGGCTGCCTTACCGCCGAATACAAATTGAATTTCTTGAGTCCTGCGACAGGTGAACAGCTTGCTTGCGAAGCGAACGTCGTGAAGGCCGGTAGAACGATGAGCGTTGTCGAAGCGAAAGTGTGGAGCATCTCGGAAACAGAACGAAAACTTTGTGCCGTGGCGCTGGCAACGATAGCGGTCGTCAATGTCATCTGATTCAGCTTTGGATCTTGCAAGCCCCAGGCATCGTGCCCCAAAAGAGATGCCGATCAGCACCATTCCGTCATCGAAGCCTGTGGCTCCCTTCGGTTTGTTCGCGCGCACCAGTTTGGTCGTACGTGACGTGACTCCCAGTTTTTCCGCAGCTGGAATTTATATTCGTTGTTTACCGCCAGGATCACTTTTTCTTGAGCGCCAGAGGCGTTACAAGACGGTTAGGCAGCGTGGCACCCAGTGCCCGTGACCTATCTTCTATGTCGACAAGATAGCGCTCGCGCAGCACATTGTTGATTGCGTCAAACAGACGCTGCTCGCTGAGTAAGCTGCGTAGATACATATCCTTCGTTTCCTTGTTTCGAGAGCGTCGCATTCGGCTTGCAAAATAGCTCACTTCTTGTTGAGCGATATCGCGCCTTCCTAATATTTCGTCCCATTCCGCTTTGTTCTCTGGTGTTACGGGATCTACAATGCATACGGTACTCGCGGCAGCCACAACAAGAATGTGACGCTTGGCCAGCGTTGTGCAAGAATGCCAGCGCTGGAATCGCAACGTCATATCTTGGCTATCTTCGGCCAGGGCAAATCGTCACCACAGGTTTCCCATGCGTGCTCAAACTGGGCGAGCGAGCGATAGCCTTGCGCCTTGAGGAGCGGTTGCATTACCTTGCTTGCCTCCTGATAGGCATATTTCTGAGCGGCGCGATCAACGAACGGGGTTGGCATCGCCTCAAGCTTCTTCTGGTAGCGTATGATGGCTGCACGCAGGTCACGAAGCGGCAATTGGTCGAAGATCCGTAGAGCGGTCTCAAGATGGTCGTTTGCGACCTGCCACTTGAGCGGCAGCCTGGCATCATAGGAGACCCACAGGATGTCGAATGCTTGGATCTTGTAAGGTTTGTTTCGCCGCCGCGCATCGAAGGCGGCCATTGCAAAAAGAAAGTCCCGTTGCGCCCGATAATATTCAAACCGGGGCAAATCCCCGGCATCGTATGGGCCGCGAATGGTCCAGGCATGCGTATCGGGATAGAGCAATATGTCATCGGGATGCGGAAACTCTTTCTCCGGTGAGACACCTGTTTCCCTGGCCCGCGCCCATTCCTTTTCGAGACGGTGTTTCCAATCTTTGATCAGGTTATAATCATTCTGCTTTTCGGCTTCCGCTTCCGACGCGCGCATCGCATCGCGCGCCTCAAGCTCTCTGGCCTGGCGCAACAGCTCGCGCTGCGCGATCACATTTCCTTTGAGTGCCGCTGCCGCTTGGGCGCGAGCCGCAGCCTCAAGGATGGTCAGCGTCTTCGAGACGCCACCTTCGACCACTTTGACTTTACGCGTGAGTACAGCGCGAGTGACATCATCGCTGCTAGACTGACCGATGGATTCGGCCTTGGTCGTGGACAATTTCTTCGGCCGCCCCTTGGGATTGCCCGACTGCCCTTTGCGGAATCGGGTCCAAGGGGGCGGCTTCCCATAGCCGGGCGAATCGTCGTCGAACTCCCGGCTCATTGGGCCAGCTCAAGGGGCTCGGATGGGAGGCGCGGCGTCTCCGCCATATCCTCAAACGCCAGGCCCGTCGCTTCGTGCATTGCCCGCTTGCCGGTCAGCTGTTCCCAGCGTCTGACGATCGTGTCGCAATAGAGCGGGTCATATTCGATGAGCCGCGCCGATCGGCCGGTGCGCTCGGCAGCAATCAGCGTCGAGCCCGAACCGCCAAAACAGTCGAGGATGATCTCGCCGCGCCTCGAACAGTCCTTGATCGCATCGGCGATGAGTGCAACCGGCTTGACGGTCGGATGCATCGCCAGCTCCGCGTCACGATTAACGCCGATGCTGCTGATCCCGGCATAGTCCCAGACATTGGTGCGGTAGCGTCCCGTTTCGCCCAGGCCAAAGCTGTTGGTGTGCGGGGCTTCGCCCTTCTTGAAGACGAAGATCAGTTCGTGCTTCGAGCGGTAGAAGGCGCCCATACCCCCATTGGTCTTGTTCCACACGACCAGATTCTTGAACTCGGTGAACACCCGACGCCCGGCGCCAAGGAGTTCGCCCATGTGCCGCCAGTCCATGCAGACAAAGGCAATGGCGCCGTCGCGCAATACGTCGGCTGCGTTACCCAGCGTGCAGCCCAGAAAGCTGGTAAACTCAGCTTCGCTCATTTCACCGCAAGCAAAGGCAAACTCGCGGTGCTGGACTGACCCAAGCCCGCACACATTGCCATCGATCGCGACATTATAGGGCGGATCGGTAAACACCATGTCGGCAGGCGTGCCTTGCATGAGCGTGGCAAAATCCTCGCACCTTTGTGAGTCGCCACACAGCAGCCGGTGCCGACCGAGGATCCAGACATCGCCGGATAGCGTCACCGGTTTGCCGGTCACGACAGGCACAAGATCTTCCTCGGCATCCCTGGCTTTGGGATTGCTGTTCGATGCGTCGTCGAGCGCGAAGTCGATCTCGGCCAGACTGAACCCGGTCAACTCGACCTCGAAGTCGAGATCGATCAGGCCCTGCAGTTCGATCGCGAGCATCTCCTTGTCCCAGCCCGCGTTCAATGCGAGCTTGTTGTCGGCGAGAACATAGGCCCGGCGCTCGACCTCGCTCATGTGCGACAGCAGGATCGTCGGGACCTTGTCGATCCCCAAAAGCCTGGCAGCCTCGAGCCGGCCATGGCCTGCAACGACCGACCCGTCATCGCCGATGAGTACCGGATTTACAAAGCCGAACCGCTCGATGCTCGTGGCGATCTGCTTCACCTGTTTCTTCGAATGGGTTCGGGCGTTGCGGCCATAGGGGCGCAACGTCGAAACGTCGGTGTAGACAATGTTCAAAAGGGTGCGTGCCAATGTGGTTCTCCTTTACGCGAGAAGAACATACTAGCATTCCATCGAAACGGAAGTGTGGGACAGAAAGAATGACGGGGATAAACGTTTGGATAAAAACGCAGAAAACCATCCATTTTGCACAATGGGGTTGAATAATAACTCTAACCGAGCCATAGCGTCGTCACCGCACGGCGGACGCGCCGGGCTGGCCGATCCTGGCGGTGGCGGATCCAAGGCCAGCCAAAAACGCTTGCTCGCGGACAACGTCTGTTCTGCTGACAGTATTTTCATCCCAAGCCAAAGCGCCCCAATACGTCTTGGAGACAATCAGGCGTCAGGGCACAGCCACCCGCTGGCGTCGCTTCGGATGTTTTGTCTCCCGGCGTAGGCGCAAGACAGTGCATCTCTCAGGATGGCTGGGGTGCCACGTCGATATCCAAAGGCCACGGGGCCGTCAATTAGCCAGCTTCCAGGCATCCCTGTTTCGACGTACCCGGTCCTTGTTCTTCGCTTTTGAATTCCCTGTTATGCGCATGACGATTCCCTGTTATTTCAAGTAGGGAATTACCGTCAAAACCCACGCAAATCTGGGCGTTACAGGTGGCTTAGAGCGTCGAATCCGGCCTAGAACACGCAATTTTCCCTGCAAATTCCCTTAAAACAGGGAATATCAGGCAGAGACAGGATCGCTCAGGACTGCGAACACCACCATCCCCTTCCGTGCCAAGAGCGATCTATTCCTGACGAAGCTTTTTCCGTGTTCTTGAAGGAGGCTCGCCAAAGGTTTCGGCATGCCAGCGGGTGAACGATCCCAGCGACGCATAGCCCAGCATCTCGGCAATGTCGGTCAGCCGAAAGTTGCGGTTGTCAAAATAGCGCCGCACCTGCGCCGTTTTGACGCGGTCGAGAATCCGGCTGAAATTTGTTCCGGCTTCGTCGAGGTGCCTTTGCAGTGTCCGCTGGTTGATCCCCAACGCGTTGGCGCATCCCGCAATGGTTGCCCGGCCTGCGGGCAGCAGGATCAGGATCATCTGTTCAACCTCTTCGACGATCGGGCGGTGATGCGTGCTCATCACCGTGTCGATCAGGCTGCGCGCATGCAAGGCGAGCGCAGGATCGAAGTTCAGGTTGCGACGATCGAGATCGCGTGTCGCAACGACAATGCCGTTCATTTCCGACCCAAAGGCGATCGGACAACCGAAGAGCCGCGCATGGACAGCCGCTTCCTGCGGCGCTGGAGCATCATAACCAAAGCAAATCTGTTCGGGCGACCAGTCAGGCCCTAAAATAGCACGGCAAATGCCGAACATGACACCGATCGCAAGATCCGCCGACTGTCGCATTGGTCGCGCCGTGGCGAGGACAAACTCCTCGCGCAGGATCGCGATGTCTCCGCTTTGTTCGATATGGAGGACAAGCGTCGAATTGATCCTGTTGCGATAATGGGCAAGCACGGCGAGCGCGTCCCGCAGTGTCGCCTGGTGCGCGACGAGCAGGCTGATGCGTCCAAGGTCTGACAAACTGCGCCGCTCCGCCATGCGCAGTCCGATTGTAGCGCACCCCGTATCCGCCGCTGCCGCTTCGAGCAGGTCGCCAACCGCCGCAGCGGGCAACATCCCCTCTGGATCGGCGAGCATCGAGCGCGACAAGCCGACTGAACGCAGCAGCGCATTGGCGTCCTTGCCAAGATCGCGGACGGTCTCGACAAACCCCCAAAGCGCAGCGGCGCGGACCAATTCCAAAGGCGATTCCCGATTTATCGTCAATTCATCAGAAAATGACGTGAAATGCGAAATTTGCAACGCAATTCGCGCCTAGGCCACTAAACAGATTGAGGAGAGCGCGATAATGGCGAAGGCAGTTCGCTTCCATGAAACAGGTGGGCCCGAGGTTCTGCGCATAGAGAACGTCGAAGTCGGCGCGCCTGGCCCCGGCGAAGTACGTATCCGCCATGCCGCTGTCGGCCTGAATTTTGCAGATACCTATTTCCGGCTGGGCTATTACCCTGCACCCCTGCCCAACGGCATGGGCGTCGAGGCGGCCGGCACGATCACTGCCGTCGGTGAAGGTGTCGCCGCATTCGCGCCCGGCGACCGGGTGACCTATACCGGCAGCCCGCTAGGGGCCTATGCCACCGAGCGCGTAATGCCCGCAGGCTCGCTGTTCAAGCTACCCGACGCCATCCCGTTTGAAGCGGCCGCCGCCTCGACGATGCGTGGCCTGTCCGCGGCATACTGGCTGCTGAAGACCAATCCCTGGCTGAAAGCCGGCGACACGATCCTGCTTCACGCGGCTGCGGGTGGTGTCGGCCTGATTGCGGTGCAATGGGCGAAGATCCTGGGCTTGCGCGTGATCGGGACCGTCTCAAGCGAGGAAAAGGCAGCCATTGCGCGGGCGCATGGCTGCGACGAGATCATCTTCTACCGGCGCGAGGACGTGCCGACGCGTGTCAGGGAACTCACGAACGGCGAAGGCGTCGGCACGGTGTTCGACAGCGTCGGCAAGGATACGTACGAAGGCTCGCTCAAGTCGCTCAGGCGGCGCGGCGTGCTGGTCGGCTGCGGCACTGCGTCGGGGCCCTTTCCGCCGATCGATGCGCTCCAGCTCGCGATGCAGGGTTCGGTCTATTTCACCCGGCCTGCGCTTGCAGATTATGTCGCAGACCCGACCGAACGGGCCGAACTTTCAGGCGCGCTGTTCGATCATATCGCTTCGGGCCGGATCAGGATCGAAATCAACCAGCGCTATGCACTCGAAGACGCCGTGCAGGCGCACCGCGATCTCGAGGCCGCCAGGACGACGGGTTCCTCCGTCTTTGTAATCGAGGGCTAGCACGATGCGTGTCGAAAAACTTACCACCCATATCGGCGCCGAATTGGCCGGCGTGAACCTTGCCGAAGCCGCGCGCAACGATGACCTGTTCGGGGCCATCAAGGCCGAACTGCTCACGCACAAGGTGCTCTTCCTGCGCGATCAGCACATCGCGCGCGCCGATCATGTTGCCTTTGCCGAGCGTTTCGGCAGGCTTGAGGATCATCCCGTTGCGGGCAGCCATCCCGAACATCCCGGGCTGGTCTGCATCTACAAGGACGAGAATTCCCCGCCCGATCACTATGAGAATGCCTGGCATTGCGATGCGACCTGGCGCGACATGCCACCGATGGGCTGCGTTCTGCGCTGCGTCGAATGCCCTCCGGTGGGCGGCGACACGATGTGGGCAAACATGGCCAAGGCCTATGCCGACCTGCCCGACCATATCAAGGAAACCATTGACGGCCTGAAAGCGCGGCACAGCATCGAAGCGAGCTTTGGCGCGCGAATGAGTGAGGAAAAGCGCCACGCCCTGAAGGCGCAATATCCCGATGCCGAACATCCCGTCGTCCGCACCCATCCAGAAACCGGCGAGAAGGTGCTATTCGTCAGCGGCTTTGCGACGCACTTCACCAATTTCCACACCAGTGCCAATGTCCGTTACGGGCAGGATTATGCACCGGGCGGCGCAAACCTGCTATCCTATCTGATCGGACGCGCGGCGATCCCCGAATATCAGGTGCGTTGGCGCTGGCAGCCCGACAGCATCGCCATCTGGGATAACCGCTGCACCCAGCATTATGCCGTAATGGACTACCCGCCGACCGTCCGGAAGATGGAACGCGCCGGGATCATCGGCGACCGGCCTTACTGATATGGACAAGACACCCATCAGCGACGCGATGAAGGCCAGCGGCAACTGGAATGCCGCGTGGGACGACGCCGCTTCACTCGATGCCGGCTGGATGGAGGATTTCCTGAAAATGGGAACCTCGGCCTGGCAGCGCAATGTGCTCGACCCCAAGACACTCGAATTCATTGCCATCGCCGTCGATGCCTCGTGCACCCACATGTATGCGCCGGGCACGCGCCGCCACATCGCCAAGGCACTCGATCTGGGGGCGACCCCCGAAGAGATACTGGCCGTGCTTCAGGCGGTCGCGGTGCTTGGAATTCACAGCGTCGCCCTGGGCGCGCCGATGCTGGTTGACGAAATGAAGAAGCGCGGAATGCCTGTGCCCGCATCCGCAGAAACAAAGGAGAAAACCCATGCAGTTCTTTGACGACAGCCTGCTTCCCGAAAACCAGGATCCGCTGGTCATTCAGGTTGCCCCCTATGCCCCGAGCTTCCTCCCGCGCGACAGCGATGACATTCCCGTCTCGTTCGCCGAGCAGGTCCAGAAGGCGGTCGACTGCTACAATGCCGGCGCGACCGTGCTTCATCTCCATGTCCGCGAGCCCGACGGCTCGGGCTCGAAGGATCTCGACAGGTTCAACGAGATGCTCGACCGGTTGCGCACCGCTGTGCCCAAGATGCTGTTGCAGGTCGGCGGATCGATCAGCTTCGCCCCGAAGGGCGAGGGTGCCGCAGCCGAATGGCTGTCTGACGACACCCGGCACATGCTTGCCGAGCTGACCCCGGCTCCCGACCAGGTCACGCTTGCGGTCAACACCAACCAGATGAACGTGATGGAACTGATCACCGAAGACGATGCGGGCGGCACCTCGATGTGGGAGCCTGCCTATCGCGAAGCCTATACCGAGATGTACTATGAGGCCGGCCCGAAGTTCATGAAGGAGCACATGAAACGGCTCACCGCGGCCGGAATCCAGACCCATTTCCAGATCGGCTGCGCGCGCGACCTCGAAACCGTCGAGCGGCTGGTCCGCAACGGCCATTATATGGGACCGCTGGTCTGCAACTGGGTGGCAATCGGCGGCGGGCACGACGGCCCCAATCCGCGCAATCTGATGGAATTCGTCAACCGGCTGCCGCAGAATGCGGTCTGCACCGTCGAGGGCCTGATGCGCAGCGTCTATCCGTTGTGCACGATGGGCATCGCAATGGGCCTTCACGTCCGCGTCGGACAAGAAGACAATCTGTGGGGCCGCAAGGGCGAACGTGCCACCTCCGTCCAACAGATCGAGAAGTTGGTCCGCATTTCCGAAGAGCTGTGGCGCCCGATCGCCACCGGCGAACAGGCGCACAAGATCTACAAGATCGGTGAATTCTATTCGAGCGTGGACGAAACGCTCGCAAGGAATGGCTGGCTGCCCAACCGGGTTGCGAGAGGGAGCGGCGAGCCGATGCGTATCGCCGCCTGAAAGGTCGGCCTGACTGGCATCGGCCAGCGGGTCGCCATCGGACGGGGAGTGGCCTAGGCTGCTTCCCGCCCTTTTCATGCAAGCTGGGGACGTCGGGTGGCAATCATTCAGGTGACGAGCGAGACAGGTGCGCCGGACGGCGTGGAACGTGCGACCGCCTATGGATGGATTGTCTTCGCGCTGTCCTTCGGACTGCTTATTTCCGATCACATGGCACGGCAGGTACTCAATGCCGTCTTCCCGCTCCTCAAGGCCGAATGGTCGCTGAGCGACGCCGAGCTTGGCGCGCTGTCGAGCGTCGTCGCGCTAATGGTCGGACTGCTCACTTTCCCGCTGTCGCTCGCGGCCGATCGATGGGGGCG
>Ga0105164_10001937_pt1 | contig 12984 bp, 13 predicted proteins | sample VDWuncwatermetaG_FD_89674 | JGI IMG/M metagenome (GOLD analysis project Ga0105164, IMG submission 89674) | Wastewater microbial communities from Netherlands to study Microbial Dark Matter (Phase II) - VDW unchlorinated drinking water | ecosystem: Environmental > Aquatic > Freshwater > Drinking...
CCTTTACGCTGCTTAACTCAAGAACTTCTGCATTCAAAATGCCCCTGTAGAATTCAGCGGCAGCTTTAGTGGCTTCTTTTGTGATTCCGCCAGCAACTCTTGGAAGAATGTCAATAGTCCATTTCTTGTTTCCCGGATCAATCCTTTCAGGGCAATGCGCCACTAAAATATCATTTTTGCGGGCATCAAATTTCTGCTTTTGCAGTATCGGCAATACAACTTCCTCTATAGTTCCCGGGTAAATTGTTGATTCTATGACCAAGAGAGAACCCTGCTTTATGAATTTTGAAATTGTAGATATCGCGCTCATCACTGCTGTAAGATCAGGAGAATTATTGCGGTCAACAGGGTTGGGACGCAGACAATTACGACATCGGAGTTTGGAATGCATTCCTCAGGCTCAGCAGTCGCGAGAATCTTATTTTTCATTGATTTCAGCTTATTGGCAATGTATTCATCTTCTATTGGGCTTTCATTTCTATTGATGAAATCAACCTTATTCTTATCCACATCAAAGCCATAGACTTTGTGGCCCTTCTCAGCGCACAAACATGCCAGGGGCAACCCGACATAGCCAAGGCCTACTATCGTTACTTTTGACATTTTCTTTTCGATATTCCTGGTTGATTATTTAATTATAGCCAACAAACACAATTGATTTATATAATTTGATTTGTTGGCTATCTTGCGAACCATGGCAATTTTATTAAATATTTGTGTGATTCGTAATATAAGGCTTTCGATTCTGCCTTCATCCAAATCAGTAAGCTTTTTAAATCCTCTATTATATCTTAAACTATCAATAACGAGGGAAATTTGGGGGTTATTTTAATGACAAATTATGAATTTGACATAGCCATAGTTGGCGGCTTGGGTCATGTAGGGCTTCCTTTAGGTCTGGCTTTTGCAGACAAAGGGTTGAATATCTGCCTTTATGATTTGGACAAAAAGAAGGCCGATATAGTGAAAAATGGGGAGATGCCGTTCATAGAGTATGGATCAGAGGAAATACTGCACAAGGCTCTTAAAAGCGGAAAATTGCACATATCCAATGAGACTGGCTCTGTTTCAAAAGCGAAATACGTCATTGTTGCGATAGGCACACCAATTGATGAATACTTAAATCCAAAAGTGAGGCAATTCCTCGAGTTTTTTGAAAACCTTAAAAAATACCTGCATAAAGACCAAACCATAATCATAAGAAGCACCGTTTATCCGCATACATGCCAACAGATACTCAATCTTTTGGGGAAGGATTGGAATGTTGCATATTGCCCTGAGCGGATAATCCAAGGATATGCAATAAAAGAACTAAAGGAATTGCCGCAGATTGTTGCTGGATTAAGTGAAAAAGCAATCACCGAAGCTGAGAATCTGTTTGGAATGCTTTCTCCAAAGATAATAAGGACTTCGATAGGGGAGGCAGAGCTTGTAAAATTGTTTTCGAATGCATGGAGATATATACAATTTGCAGTAACCAACCAGTTTTACGAAATATCCAGGAATTTTGGGGTTGACTATGATAAGGTAAGGCATGCCATGATGGAGGGTTATGGAAGAGCAGCCACACTGCCTACAGCTGGTTTTGCTGCCGGCCCATGCCTTTTGAAGGACACAATGCAGCTTGCGGCTTTCAACAGCAATAATTTCCTTCTTGGGCATGCGGCAATGATGGTCAATGAGGGGCTGCCTAATTTTATCGTTGATGATATAAGGAAGAGGCACGATTTGGGCAAAATCAAAGTTGGAATTTTAGGCATGGCATTCAAGGCAGACATTGATGATATAAGAGACTCTCTGTCTTTCAAGCTCGGAAAAATACTGAGGTTCCACGGCGCTCAGGTTTATTACTCAGATGAATTCGCGAAAAACCCTGATTTTGTCACAAAGGAAAAGCTGATTGAATCAAGCGATGTGGTGATTGTGGGAGTCCCCCATTCTTCATACAAGGGGATACAAATACCTAAAAGGGTGGAAGTTATTGACCTTTGGAATGTAATTAAAAGGCAATAAACGGTTAAATGAAATATAAAAAAATACTTTTGACCGGGGGATCAGGAAGCCTTGGCCACGCTATAATCAAATTAAAACATTTCAAAAATTTTCTTGCGCCTCCAAGCAAAATACTCGACATCACAGATGCAAAAAAAATAAGGGATTTCTTTGAAAAGAATGATTTTGATGCAATCATACATTGTGCTGCATTTGCAAGGATGTCGGAATGTGAGAAGAACCCCGAAAAGGCCATCTTGATAAATGTGATAGGGACGGCTAATCTGGTCATGAACGTCATTGAAAAAGAAAAAAACCTGAAAAGGAGCATAAGATTTATATTCATATCAACTGACGGCGTATATCCCGGAACAAGAGGGAACTATTCTGAAAGCGATGAAACAATACCATACAACAAATATGGATGGACAAAGCTTGGGGCAGAGTGCGCTGTCAATATGCTGCCAAATCACTGCATCATACGCACAAGCTTTTTTGATCCGAAAAACATAAACTTTGAAGATGCGGCCACAGATGCATATTCATCAAAAGTTCCAATAGGCTATTTGGTAAAATCAATATTAGTATTACTTAATAACATTTTTGTCGGCACTATAAACGTAGGCAGAGAAAAAAGATCGGATTATAGGCATTATAAGGAGTTTAAGCCAAACATGAAGAAATGCAGGCTTAAGGATATACAAAAAAACGTTCCTTTTGCTTTTTACAAGGACTGCTCAATGAATATAAACTTGTGGAAAAAAATAGAAAAATAAAATGACCAAGCCTAAACTTTCGATTGTGATTCCGGTATTCAATGAAGGAGACAATCTAAAAGTATTGCTGAGAATTTTAAAGGCAATGGTTGATACAACTCATGAAGTTTTGGTTGTTTATGACATCCCTGATGATGACAGCATTCCTGCTGTAAGACAATTCCAGAAGCGTTACAGTGGATTGAAATTAGTACATAACAAACTTGGAAGAGGGGTGATTAATGCCATTAAAGCCGGAGTGAATGATGCAGTAGGGCATTATGTCTTGATTATTGCTGCAGATGATATTGGGCCAGCATTAATTATAAGCGATATGCTATCCTTGATGGACGATGGCTGTGATTTGGTTAATGCAACAAGATATGCACATGGAGGCAGAAATATAGGCGGGAGCATTATGAGCCGATTTCTCTCAAGAGCAGCAAACAAACTCTTCCACGCATTATCAGGATGCGGATTGACAGACCCTACTTTGGGCGTTAAGATGTTCAGGCGCTCAACGTTTAGCCAAATAAGTTTGGAATCAAAACCAGTCGGATGGGCAGTTTCATTTGAGTTTGCTATAAAGGCACAAGCTGCTGGATGGAATCTTGGGGAAGTCCCATTGATATCTTTAAACAGGGTTTATAGAAAAGGAAAATCCAGTTTTAGGCTGGGACCATGGGTTGTTGAATATACAAAATGGTTTATCTGGGGATTAAGAGAACTTTCTTTGAATCGCAGGAGGAAAGCTAAAATAAGAATTCCTCAAATGAGCTAAAGATCATATGCTACAATTTTTCTCCTTTTGAAATAAGAAATGACCCGTATTTTTTTGCAAATGGAGTTTTATCTGCAATGTATTCTGTAAAGTTATACAATGGTATGGCTAGTCTTGCGATTTTACTATCTACATATTTAAACCCTATATCAGATACAGCACGCACGACAACATGACCAAATCCCGCTTTTTTAAAAACATAATATATTTCTTCTGCCTCAAGCAGCCTTTCATTTTCAGTTTTGCCCTGGGTTGAGTGAACTGGAGATTTTTTGTCCCTGTACAGCCACATGATTGGATTCCTCTTATTGGGATCGTAGCCAAAAACCCGTCCACCTTTCCTTAAGACCCTGTGCGCCTCTTTTACAGCGGAGAAAAAGTTACTGAAGTGATGCAAAACACCGGAGAAAATTACAATATCCGCGCTATTGCTTCTTAGATTAGTTTTTTCTATATCCTGCACTTCAAATTTAATGCCTGGATTTTTTTTCCTTGCATATTCTATGCATTTAGACGATATATCTATGCCTGTGCAATCAAGCCCAAATTTTTTAAGCTTATTGGTAAATGCGCCTGTGCCGCAGCCAAAGTCAATCACAATTTCTCCAGGAATAGGGTTTACAATCTTTTTAAACTCAGCCAATAGCCTATTGTAGCCCCTCTCATTAAAGACATCATACCCATTAGCCTCAAAATTATCAAAAAATTGTATTTCCTTTTGTTTATTCTGCATCTTGCCAGCAAGAGGCATAAATCAATAATATTTAAATATTATCTTAAGTTCTTCATTGACCTATCAGGTATCATCAAATGAAAACCAAAAAATACCTTGTAACAGGCGGAACAGGATTTATCGGAAGCGCATTAGTAAGGAGGCTTGTTAAAAACGGTAATTTTGTAAGGGTGCTGGATAATGACTCAAGAGGCGCAAAGGAAAGGCTTGGAGACGTTGCCAACAAGATAGAATTCGTAAAGGCAGACATACGGGATGCAAAATCAGTGCAGGAAGCATGCAGGGGAATGGACAGCGTAATACACCTTGCTTATATAAACGGGACAGAATACTTCTACAAGATGCCGGAGCTTGTTCTTGATGTTGGAGTGAAGGGAATAGTAAACGTGATTGACGGGTGCATAAAAGAGAATGTAAAGGAATTGGTGCTTGCATCAAGCTCTGAGGCATACCAAACTCCTGAAAAAATTCCAACAGGCGAAAATGTTCCGCTTATGATTCCTGATGTGATGAATCCGAGATATTCATACGGCGGAGGAAAGATAATAAGCGAACTGATGGCTATCAATTACGGCAGGAAGCATTTCAAGAGGACTTTGATATTCAGGCCGCACAATGTCTATGGCCCTGACATGGGATGGGAGCATGTGATTCCGCAGCTTGTATTGAGGATGAAGGAAATCTGCGGGAAAAATAAAGATAAAAAAATTGGCTTTCCAATACAAGGCACGGGAAACGAGACAAGGGCATTTGTATTCATAGAAGATTTCATTGACGGGCTGATGATCATGCTTGACAAGGGAGAAAATCTTGGAATATACCATATAGGCACAATGGAAGAGATTTCCATAAAGCAGGTTACCCTTGAAATCGGAAAATATTTCGGGAAGGATGTTAATCTAGTTCCGGGAAAGCCTGCCGAGGGAAGCACGAAAAGAAGGTGCCCTGACACTGCAAAACTTGGCAAGCTCGGATACAAGCCGAAAATAAAATTTACAGAGGGCCTGAGAATCACGGCCAAGTGGTATGATGAAAATTCCAATAAAATAAAGAAATTAAAGGAATAAAATGAATAAATTAAATTCAGTCACAAAAACCAGCAGCGCTGTCGAGGAATGCCAGGCCTGCAGCAGCAGGAAACTCGTTCCTTTCCTGTTTTTGGGGTATCTGCCTCCGGCGAATACAATGCATCCTGTCGGCGCAAAGCCTATGGAGCAGCCAAGCTACCCAGCTCAATTGCTATATTGCGAAAACTGCACTCTTGTGCAATTGGGACTGATTGTAGATCCGAAAATACTTTTTCCTCCTGAATACCCTTACACAAGCAGCACGACAAAAATACTGAGGGAGAATTTTGCAGAATTATACAGGGAAACCAGGACAGTAATCAATATTGGCAAGAATGACCTTATTGTGGACATAGGCTCCAATGACGGCAATTTATTGAGCAATTTCAGGGACAACCATAAAGTTCTTGGTGTTACACCGGAGCAGATAGGCAGGCTTGCCATAGCAAAGGGAATCCCGACAATAATTGATTTTTTCAGGAAAGAGGTTGTTGATGATATATTAAAGAAGCACGGGAAGGCAAGAATAATAACAGCAACAAATGTTTTTGCCCATATCAAGAATATAAATGAGATTATTGAGTTAATCTTGGAGCTTTTGAGCGATGACGGCATCTTCATTTCTGAATCACATTACCTTAAGCCATTGATTGAGACGCTTCAATACGACACAATTTACCATGAGCACCTTCGATATTACTCACTACACAGCCTAAAGTATCTGCTTGAGAAGCACGGGCTTGAAGTAATACATGCAAAGGAAATTCCAACTCATGGAGGCTCTATACGGGTTTATGCCGCCAGAAAAGGAAAATACAATATAAAAAATACAGTAAATGGGGTACTCGACAAAGAGAGGAATATCATAAATAAACAGAATCTTTTTGATTTCAGCAAAAAAGTCACAATATCCAAGCTGGAGCTGCATTCATTATTGCTCGATATAAAGAAAAAAGGCAAAAGAATCTACGGAATTGGCGCGCCTTCAAGGGCAAGCACTTTGATAAATTATGTTGGAATAGACAGCGGGATAATGGATGCTGTTATGGAAATCAAAGGCTCGCACAAGATTGGAAAATACATGCCCGGTACACTTATTCCTGTCGAGGAAGAATCAAGGCTTTATGAGGGGCAGCCAGAGTATGCCTTGCTGCTTTCATGGCATATCGCGGAAGAGCTCGCGCCAAAAATAAAACAGAGGGGGTTCAAGGGCGATTTTATTGTCCCCTTGCCGCAGCCCAGAATTTTAAAATTAAAATAATACATCAAATTCCTAAAATGAAAATTTCAAGCAGGCTTTTCAGCCAGAGAAATCTGATAATAATGCTGTTTTTGGTTTTCTTATTCTTAAGGTTGTTCGTCAATTCTTCCGAGATTCTGCTTGGGTCTGACAATCTAAAATATCTCATAATGGCAAATAACTTTCCCTACCATACAACTGCCAATAACCAGATGGAAATAAACCACGGGCCTTTTTATCCTTATGTCATACATTTCTTCGCCCTGATCATTGGGAAGGATTACATTACATCTATACTAGTTTCATTATTATCGGCCTGCATAGCTTTTTTCATGCTTTACAGGCTCTTCATGATGCTGTCAGGGAATTTTTATGTCACTTATGCTGCGATGGCTTTGTTTACATTGTCTGACGAGCTTATAATAGCTGCGCATGCGCCTCTTAAAGAGTCATTTACAATCATGCTGATAATCTCTTCACTTTATTTTTTTATCAAAGGAGTAAAATATTATGACAGGAAGTCAATATGGATGTCTGCGCTTGCAGGAAGCATGCTTGCGCTGTCAGTTGACCATGTGATATTTTTGCTTCCTGCATTTGCATTGTCTTATATATTCTTCAATAAGGGGAAGATTGATTTATGGAAATTCCATTTTCCCAACCTCAAATATGCTGCAATCCCTTTTGTGATAACTTTGCTTGTGTATGCATCCTGGCTCGGAGCAAGGGCTTACCAGTATTCACAGGATGAGTCATATCCTGCAGGGCTTGAAGGCACGCCTTTATTTGCGAAGAATTTTGGGATTGTTGAGCTGCTTAATCCGGTATATTTCAAGGACTATGACCCGGGGCTTCCCCATGGCTTTAACACAAGAATAAGGAATTATGCTTTTGGGCTGGGATACATGTTTAACCTCGAGCCATTTGCCATTCCCAGAGGCCTGAACCTCATGACCATGAAATACCTTCTTTTTCCCAGGCATATTGCATATATGATTTTAATATACCTTCCATTGGCAGCCATGGCTGCGTATGCATTTTTTTCCACAATAAAAGATTCCATCAAGACAAGAAAAATCCATAAAAACCCAAATCTTTACCTGATTCTTGTATTCCTGGTATTTATGTTCCCGCTGACGCAGAAAGTAAACTCGCCAAGATACATCTACACAGATTACCTGCTATTGTATTATTTTATCGGATTGGGATTTTTCATGCTTCTAAAAAAAAATAATAAATTAAGATTGTATAATAAGGTGCTGCCGTTGTCTATAATCCTACTTTTTATTTTGCTTCCATTCTGGCATTACCATAATAATCATCTTGCCATCTTTGCAAAGAAGAATGCTGAAACAAGCAATACAGCAGAATTTGTGAGGAATAATCTTGCAAACAGCGCAATAATGGCCCAGCCGGGATATGTATATGACCTGATTTATTTGACTCAAAACAGGGTTCTTGGATTGCCGCCTTTTTCAAAAGACTTACTGTACTTCATTGAGCATTATGATGTGGATTATGTTGTTTTCGGGAGATATTACACTTCTAGCAAATATTTCTACAGCAAAGACACCATAGAATACATCAAGAATAATCCGCAGAAATTCAGGCTTGTCAAAACAGTAAAGGAAGATTATTCAAGATTTTTCAGCCCGGAAGACAATGCAGCCACTGATGAAGTCTATGTCTATAAAGTGATCAGATAGCAGAGGAAGGCGCGCTAAGGTTATTGACAATCATCCTGGTCTTTGCAATCAGGTTTCCTTTCTTTAATTCCCTCAGGATATAGCCAGGCCTTATGTAGAACTTCTTGAACGCATCGTTGCACACCTGCTCGAGATATTCAGGATCTAGCTCGTCGTTTATTTTCATTGTAGATGAATAGCCTCCTAGATTGTCATAGCCTTCCTTTGTTATCCAGTTGTTGGCCTTTGCCATGGTATACAATGCAGTTCCAGGATATGGAGTTGCAATCTTGTAGTCTGCATGGCTTATGCGCAGCTTTCTCGAGAATTCCAATGTCTCCTGTATTGTCTGCCTTGTGCTTCCCGGCAATCCGATTATGAAGAAGCAAGTTGTTCGAATGCCAAGCGATTCGGCATGATGAACTGTGTCCATCACCTTTTCCAGCTCTATCGGCTTCCTATGGATCATCTTGAGGATTTCCGGATGAATGTCCTCAACCCCGAAATTTATGGCCCTGCATCCTGCTGCATAAAGCCTGTCAAGAATTTCATGATTAAGAAGCTCCGGCCTTGTCTCGAATGAAAACACGATGTCAATCTTTTTTTCGATGATTAAATTACACATCTCCTCTATCCTCTTGAGGTTTAAAGTAAACAATGGATCCCGGAAAACAATGCCCCTGAACCCGTATTTCTTGACATCATTTTCTATCTCAGCCACTATATTCTCTGCTGACCTGTATCTCCACATAAGGCCCTGGTTTGCAGGATAAGAGCAGTAGCCGCAGCCGTAAGGACAGCCTCTTGTGCTCTGCAGGGTCGCAACAGGAGTTCTCATCAGCAATGGGTAATAGGAATATCTATGGGAAGGAAACAAGTCCCACCTTGGAAATGGAAGGCTGTTCAGTTCTTCTGATTTCAAAGGAGATTTTTCCCTTCTTACCTCGACTTTCCCATTGTCAAGGTATATTATGCCGTCTATCTCCGACAGTTTTTTCCTGGAGCCGCATATGTCCACAATGACTTTTTCAACCTCGCCTATTATAGCTATGTCAAAAGGCTCCTTGAACTGGTCAGTTGCATGAGTCATTGTGTCCCCTTCTGTTATTATTTTAATGTTAGGGTACATTTCCTTGAATCTTTTAGCTACTATATCTCTCTCGAACAGAAGGCAGCTTGATGAGACTGACATGACAAGAAAATCCGGATTGAAGCCTTCTGCAGCCTTCAGGGTTTGGCTGATGTCCATGTTTTCATTCAGAGCATCTACCACCTTCACTTCAAATCCATTTTCTGCAAGCATTGTGGCTGCGTACACCAGCTGCACGACAGGGAGGTGTATGAAATTGCTCTTCAGCCTGCTTAATAGCTTGGCCTTTAAGTCTTTTCCAAAATTTATTTTCTGCCCCATGCCTCCCATCTGATCCCTGTTTATGTAAGAAGCGTCAGGGCTCGGCGGATTCAATACTATAACTTTTATCTTGTTCATTTCACATCAGCGTCTTTTTAAGTCCTTCCTCAATGCCGACAGGAGTATGCTTCAGCTTTTTAATGGTTTTGCTGATGTCATAAACTCTGCTTGTATTAAGGTTTCTTATCTGGGATGGCTTGATTGCAGGGTTTTTAAATATTTTCCCCATTAATGTGGATATAGGCAAAATAATCCATAAAGGCAAATGTAGTTTTATCCTCTTCACTTTCAATATTCCTGATGCAGTGTCTATAAATTTATCAAAGGTTATTTTTGATGATCCTGCTATAGTATAAGTGCCCTTTACATCATATCTTATTCCGTTGATAATATAATCTGCTACATCCTTTACATATATTGGCTGCATAAGGCTTTTTCCGCTGCCTGGCATCAAAATAACTTTATTTTTTTTGACCTTGTTAATGACTTTCCCCAGGATTATATCACTTCCTTTTCCGTAAATTGCAGTGCTTCTCAAAATTAAGGTATTGCTGAATCTCTTTACTATATCCTCGCATTTCTTCTTGCTTTCCCCATAAGAATTTTGGTTTTTCCACATCACATTCTCGGAGCTTAGGAATATGAATTTTTTTATTTTGGTTTTTATAGAAGCACTTATTAAATTCTCGGTGGATTTTACGTTGAATGAGTAAATCTCTTTTTCATCTCCCAAAATCATGGCAGCCAAGTGGACAACAATATCTATGCTTTCAAGAGATTTTTTTACATCACCTTCATCCAGAAAACTGCCAACAAATATTTCCGCTCCTTCTATCTCTGCTTTTTTTCTCGCGAATATCCTCACTTCATATTTTTTCAAGAGCTTTTCGACGAGAACTTTTCCCACAAATCCTGTGCCGCCGGTGACCAATATTCTTTGTTTTTTCATCTGGAATTAAAGATCATGTCCAGTTTAAGGAATATCCCGTATATCAATGTCTCAGAGGCAAGATAAACCGCGCTTACCTTTGAAACGCTGTTTTTCCTCTCGTAATGGGAAATTGGTATTTCAGCAACCCTGCTTTTGTTCCTGTAATACCTTGCCAAGAGCTCCGTGTCAATAAACCACCTTGTTGTTAAATATTTTAATTTGATTTTTCTGAAGGATTCCTTTTTGAATGCCTTCAACCCGCAGTTTACATCCTTTACTTCTATGCCGAACATAAGCTTGTCAAATGTGTTAAATCCCCAGCTCATAAATTTCCTGTATAAGGAATCCTGCCTTTTCCTTCTGTTGCCTATGCATATGTCATTGCCTTGCCTTACTTTTTCCATAAGCTTGACTAAATCTTTTGGGTCATACTGGTAATCGGCATCTATAAACGACACAATATCGCCTTTCGCTATCCTAAATGAATTTATCATGGTTCTTGTCTTTCCCATGTTTTTCCTGTTTTGGATAATTTTCAGATTATTGTTTTTTATTGACGACAATTCCTTTAGCGTATTGTCCGTGCTGCCGTCATCAACCACAATAATCTCATATTTTCTTGCATAAGAGCTTATCACCTTTATAGTGTCCTTTACAAGTCTTTTTACATTTGCTTCCTCGTTGTATGCGGGAATTATGACGCTTACGGATTCATTAATCATATGATTCAGCCATTCGCATGTGGTATAAAAAGATTTCTCAAGAAATCAAATGTTGAATAGCGTATTTGCTACCCCAAAGTGCTTCTAAAAGCTTAAAAAATGCTCAACAGCGTGCAGCAAGCGAGTCTATGGCAGCAAGTATTATGAGTAGACAAAGAGCGAAGGCGAGGAGATAATAGGCAATAGTCATATAAACCAAATTTTGTTTATGTCCAATATGCCTGTTTATTTTAAGTTGGAAAATTGAAAAAAGTAAATATTTTTAAATATTGAAAGAAATTATTTAAAAAATGATAAATAAAAAATTGCTTGAACTTATTGGAGGGTATATCCTTGCTCTAATTTTAGCTTATTTAAGTAATTTGATTTTTGGTTTTGGGCATTTTATAAAAATGATAATTATCATATCACTTGCCTATTGGGGCGTAGTTTATTTTAGAAAAGAAGCTGAAGAATATGCAAAAAAGAAACAAAATTCAAAAAAATAGCCTACCAATCCGTGATTGCGCTACAGCCTTTTCAGACCACTATAATCACGAACAATAATTTCAAGTGTTGTCAAAAACAATATACAGCCATTAAACTTATCTTGGCAGTTAATGGTACGTAAAGTTCTTTTTGTTAAAAATATAATTTCCCGTCAGAAAAACCTTTTACCAGACCATGAAGGAAGCGTTCATATTGCTCTTAACGAAAGCGGTAATGTCATAGAGGAAAATTTATTCAGCCCATTTGCAGAGCCTTTAGACGCAATACAGGAAAGCAGATTCTCATATGAAGCCAAAGAATATGATTCTTTAGTCAAAGATTATGACTTCCATTTTAGAAAATACCAGCCTGGAGTCGGATTTGCGCAGCCTGATACGTTGATTCAGAATGTTTATGACCCCCAGTTTTTAAATAGATACTCATTTGAAAGGTCAAATCCTCTTTTTTATATCGATGAAAATGGTCATTTTAATTTTAGATTATTTTCATTTGGCGTGTCTATCACTAGTGGAGGAGGTGCTTTGTTATGGGCAGGTCCGTTTGGTGCAGTTATTGGGATTAAAGAAATAGGTTGGGGCACATCAACTATACTATATTCTTTAACTGCACCTAATGATGAGGAAACTACGGATGAATTTACAAAATTGGTAACAGGTGGTTATATTGAAATTGACCCTAAGAAGCCAGAAACATTTATTGCCAAATTTTACGGTACTTTTAGCACAAGTTCCTACATTGGAACGGCATTGAAATTTGCTGATGATGCAATATTTAAATCTCAGCGTGATTCGATAAACTTAAATAATCCAAATATTGCAAACATGGCTGATAATAGTAATAAAGCTGGTGATATTAGCAGAGTTAATGTAGGGTCCTCATCTGGTGGGACAAGCACTTTAGGCAGTAACACACCCCAACAGGCAGTAAAAGCAGCTGGTGGTAGCACTCTTAAAACAAAAGAACAGAGAGAAGCAAGTGAATCTATGGCTGCAAAAATAATTTCAAGACAAAGAGCAGCTGCACAAAAATCCTCAAATAATAAGAGCAAAAAATAGATTTAAAAGTATGGTGAACAAAAATCAAATAAACTTTTTGAAATTAAGCTGGGCATTCTTTCTTTTTATTAGTGTTATTTACATCTTTGGTTTAAGACCTTTAATTTCAACCGAGCTATTTAC
>Ga0105164_10001938_pt1 | contig 12980 bp, 15 predicted proteins | sample VDWuncwatermetaG_FD_89674 | JGI IMG/M metagenome (GOLD analysis project Ga0105164, IMG submission 89674) | Wastewater microbial communities from Netherlands to study Microbial Dark Matter (Phase II) - VDW unchlorinated drinking water | ecosystem: Environmental > Aquatic > Freshwater > Drinking...
ATCCGGCACCGGCGGAAACGGTACCCGTCTTCATTAACGATCTGGGCTGGCACATTTGGAACGCCTCCCCAGTTATTTGGACATGGGTCATTTCGACCCACCTTTGGATTTTGCGTAGCCATTCTTTTTCCGTCACGACATCTTAAAGGTGTTGTATACTATATACAACGGAAGGAGGTGAGTGTCAATGGGGACCTCAAATGTCTTTGGAGAGCTTTTTAAGGAAAAACGACAGGCGCTGGGGCTGACCTTGCGGGAGTTTTGCCTCAAGCACAAGCTGGACCCTGGGAATCTGAGCCGTTTGGAGCGAGGGCTTTTGCCGCCGCCTCAGGACAGGGACCGGCTGGAGGAATACGCCAAATATCTTGGCCTAAAGTCCGGCAGCGATGACTGGTACTCCTTCTTCGACCTGGCGGCGGCCGCAAAAGGGCGCATCCCGGAAGAGATTATGGAAGACAAAGAAGTTATGGCCAAGCTCCCGCTGGTATTCCGGACGCTTCGGGGAAAGCGTCTAACGGACAAAGTATTGGACGATCTGGTGAAGAAGATTAAGGGTTCGTAGTTGAGTAGTGCCTTGCCGTCGGTTCCGCATCTGAGCTATGAACAGTTGCGGGCCCATGCCGGCGAGTTCTTAAAGCGGTATCACCCCTCAGGGAAAATCCCTGTTCCCATCGAGCAGATCGTAGAGTTTCAGCTCAAGCTGGACATCATCCCCTTGCCTGGGCTGCGGGAGGCCTACGAGATAGATGGTTTTACCTCCGGCGATCTGACGGCCATCTCGGTGGATCAATTCGTCTATGAACACCGCTTTCGCCGCTACCGCTTCACCCTAGCGCATGAGGTGGGTCATGTCATCCTTCACGCAAAGCTGTTCAAGGAACATTCGTTTCAGACAGTGGATGGTTGGAAGCGCTTCATCAAGACATTCCCTGATCTGGACTTGAGCCGCCTGGAATGGCAGGCGCACAGTTTTTCAGGGTTAGTGCTGGCTCCTAAAGAGGCCCTGGAGCAGACCGTTCGAGAGAAACTCCGTCTCGTGAAAGCGTCGAAACTGCGGCATGAAGAGGATTTTGCGAAGGACTTGGCTATCGAGATGACGGCGACGCATTTCGACGTTTCCAAAGAAGTCATCGAACGCCGTTTCGGCTACGACGAGATCACGCTGACCCCTTAATTTTTCTCAAGCTCTTGGCGGGCGTTGCCGAGGACGCTGATGCTCAAGCCGGTGCGGGCCGATAATTCCACCAGGGTCAGGGCATTCGCGTCCACCTGTTCGCGTTGGCGCAGGGCTTCCCCTAGGAGGACCAGATATCCGGCCTCCGAAGACTGGCGGGTGATCTTGTCCGAGTCCGTCCACGTACCGGGTATCGGGCGTGAATGGGAGGCGTTCCAAATGTGCCAGCCCAGATCAGTTGGGCGATACTATGTGGGCCGCCTCCGATTCCCCATATGTTTCAGGCCCAATACGGAAGGTATTTTGCGTATTTTTTCCCTTGCTCGCGATGTGGAGGGGACGCTCTGTTTGGGGACAGTCTGATGGAATGGAGTGTCCCTTTTCAGAGCGTCCCCAATAACGCTCCGGTTTCAAAGTCTATAAAGTGAACCGGGAATTCCAGCTGCTTGAGAAACGCTTGGATCGCAGCGCAATCGGCGTGGGTTTTGTTCTCCGAGTGGCATTTGTAAACAACCTGGTGGCTGGCTGATTTCAGTTGTTCCGGGGGCACATCTCGGGCCCGCAAGAACCCGGCATTGATGAACGCGAAGGCCTTGTCTCTCCGTATCCTGTTGAAAACAAAAACGCTGTCCTCCGGGATGTGCTTCCAGCAGAACTCTTTCAATTTGCATTCGTAAGGATCGCCGCACTGCAGGCCGATCTTCACTTCCGGGCACTCGGCCTGCTTCAAAACCTCCATCATCCGCTCCACTTCCGGCTCAACCCGAGCAACCCATTCCCCCATCCCCTCGGTGATATCCACTCGGGTAAACAGGGCTTCCGTATTCAAATCGCCCTCCCGGACATACTCATTGTTGATGTGGACCAGGTAGGTTCTTCCGATCCTGATGCCTGCCCCTTCGTAGCAGTACTTCTGGAACGCCACGTCCGGGTAATAGACCTCTTTGACTTCGGTCGAGCTTTTCACCTCGTAAAGGTCCCATCGCCCACCCTTCCCGGGGACTAACACGTCGGCCCTGGCGTAGGTGTTCTTGTATCGGAACCCCGGCTCAAACAGCGGCTTCTTCAAAGAAAGGGCCGCTTGGGTTTCCTGAATAACCCGGTCAAAGTCATCGGAACCCGGAATCTCGACCCCGCCGGGAAAGAGCGTCTGGAACAGGCGTGTCACTCGGTGGCCCTGGTCGAAGAGGGCTTGGGTCTCAGGATCAGTTGGAGGAATTTGGTCCTTGGCGTGGTACTGCATCCAGAGGAGTTTCGGGCATTTCAGCCCGTCGAGATACTTGCTTTTTTTGGATAAGAATGGTTCTGCTCTTACCCTGACACTCATCATAATCCTGAAACAGCTTTTGCTCTGGTGTGCACAACGATGTCCAGCGTAGGGCCCAGTTTTGTTCTTTCCAACACGTCATCCAGAGGATGCCTCTTAGCCCAGCCCTCATCGTCCTCTGAATAACGTCCGGCCCCCGTAAAGTTCTTTACGGACGGCAAATCTTCTTTGAGCTTATTCCACGATTGTATCCAAGTAGTTTTTTTAATAGTCGTATGCGGATGATGCAAGACTACTGCGGGCTTATATTTTTTAGCAAGCTGCTTGAATCCCGCTCTAATTTCCTTTCGCCAACGTTGCTTGGTGGTTGATTCACCCCGATTGCTATAGATACTTAAGTCGTGGCAGCCAAGGACCATCGTCGGTCCACAGTCCAGTGAAACGAAATGTGACTGCAGATCAGGAATCCTGATAAGTGTTCCTTGCTGTCCAGTAGTGGGATAGGCTTTGCCAGTGACGTGGATTTTCCCTGTCTTCAAGTCAACCAAGCAAACCAGTTCCGAATGGATTTCCTTGATGTGTTGCTGACTCCTCGAAATTTTCTCTTTTTGAGAATCCACACCTACCGTTAGATAACGCGCGCAGCGAAGCAAGGCGCTTCTCAGCCGATCGTCCAACAATCGCTCGCAACACTGGCGTGCAACAGAAAACAACTTGTCAACCGCCTCCGGCGGGGGCTGATAGTTATCCCCAACCGTTGGCAATGCATCCCGATCAAATCTTACAAAAGCACCTGGCGTGACCAGGCACCACACTTTCTGACCCTGAGGCCAATGGCTAGCGATTCGTTCTAGCAAGCTACGCGCTTCACCCACATCGCCAACCCATGGTCCTGCAATCAAGACTCGAGCTAATGCGGGAGCAGAGTCACTGTGAAACTCGATCTCCTGATTGCCTAAGCGTGGAGGCGGCAACCCCAGCAGTTCTCGGAAACGAATCACGTCCGCCGGACGGTTCAAATCTAAACTGCACCACCTAAAAGCTCCTGCATGCAACCGCACGGTTGGAAGAAGCTTCGCCATCGTGGGCCAGAAATCCCTAAGAGTGTCGTACCAAGCCCTCTGCTCGTCCCGATAGGGAGGATCGTGATCCTCCGCCATGATCTGGTCGCACAATGCAATCCACTTTTCTCGGTCAAAACCGAGCTTCATGTCTTTCGGATAAGCCAGCAACGCCGCCTTCCGGCACGCTGTGAAGTGCTGAGACTCATCGAATTCCACCGCGAAACCCGGCTCATGCACGAAGAAATCGCATGGTGGAAGCAACTCGCACCGAACAAATGCGTCAAACCCGCGCAACGAACTCAAACTCGCATAGATGTTCTTAAGGTGCGTCGAACAAGGACCGGACGCATAGTATTCAAGCCGGGAACCCGCTTCCCACCGGTAATTCCTGCTCACCTTCCCGTAGAGACTCCGAAGCAGATTGAAAACCGCCTCCTTACACGCCGGACACCGTTCATTATGAGACGCATCCGTGCGCCCTGCAGATTTTCGGGAGATCGTCGGAGCTTCAACGACGGCGGCAACCGAAGCATCACCTACAGGTTGAATATTGAATCCCAAATTTCTTAAAAAGAGGTTCGTTTCATTCCCGCCGGTAAAATCATCTGGTCGTAACTCTTTACCCGTGGCATGGCGGGCGGCGAGGCTCAAGACATACTTCGGAGGGTATGCCTGCCCGTCTATTACGAGGGTAAACTTCGTGGGCTTTCGAGCTGGAGGCACACCCCGACCATCAATCTCTCGGACTGCTGCCATAACATGTGCCCGCCGTATCTCCTGCGGAATCACTGTGCTTTCTCCTTTGCCAGCTGCCCAGAGACGGGCTCAATAGGAAACTTGATGCGCAACAATCGAACAATCCTTTCCCTTCGAACTCTATACCACCCTCGTTCGTCCTGCTGCCCTGAAAGCACCATATTCGACAACCCTATGAGTTCTTTTGAAGCCTCGTGAATCTCCTGTGGAGTAGGCTTGGATAGGAATCGCTGCAACAACCCGTACCAACGGATAGCCAGCGTTTTCTCCTCCAACTGGCTTGCAAGCTGACGCAAGGTCTCGGCTGCTTTCCGTCTTTCTTCATCCGTAACTTGAGACGGGTCGCTATATACATTCGCATAGAAGGTGAGGGCCCGGGCGATTTCGAACCGCAGCTTCGACTGCTCAAGAATCGGATTCATGATGAAGCTGAGAGCATATTGCCCTATTAGGAACGCTATCAGACCAAAGAAAGCTGTCAACATTATTGTGGTCATGTTCTAGAGTAGGAACAGTATCGCTTCCAAAGTTCTAAGTTCAACCAGAACAACCCCACACCGCCGGAACCAGAAATGGCACGCAATCGAGGATCATGTCTCATTTGGAATTCGCATGTTTCACCCTAAAGACACCTCGCCAGATTCATATCCCCACTCCTCACAATGCCAGCGCGCAAATTCTAAGAAAGCAGTTTCAATCCAATCCATTGATGGCCCGAACGAGAAGAACCTAACGTCATTGCCATAACTTTCCGGAACCTCGTACAAGCGATGTCTCCAGACATGCCCCCGCGCTCCCCATTGTGAGACAACAAATTCGTTGCTGCTTGCTTTTCCTGCGTGCGTAACCCTCTCTCCATCAAAATAGATAACGACACGAGCCAATTTCAGCTCCTCTACTTCGATGAAATAGTTTTTCTTGTTGTGAATCAAGAACTTGATGAAATCCGATTCAAAACCAAGAACTGGTATCACGTCGCGATTGATCGCATTCTTAATTTTTGGCGGAAGAACAACCATATCGAAAGCATGCCTAAAGCAATTAAGCGATTTGGTCCCAGGAGCAACGAAAGTTATGGAGTGCCGATACTCTTGCTGGAGCGATCCAATCTCTCGGATTTGTTGGTCTAGTGTGCCTTGCTCAGTAATTCGAGAAATATTTTCTCGAAGCTTATGGTTATTTTCCATCGATCGAGCGCTCGGCTAGCTCCCACTATTATTCCTTCTCGAAACCGTGGGTCTTGAACTTCAGGGTGCGGCTGTTTTCGGTGACGGTACGTACCACCTGATCAGGAACGCCGGTGGGAATTTCTGCTTCGATCTCCAGCGATACTTTAACCTTCGCACCCACGAGTCCTCCGAGATGGGCGATTACCTCATCGGCGACGCGCCCGGCATCTCGGCCAACCCGGGCAGGATCGAGCGTCACAGTCCCATGGAAGCGTTTCGGCTTCGCTGTCTCCGTAGGAATGGTACCCGAGGATCCATCTGTCGCCACGGCTCCAGAGCCCTCCCCCCCTGGCGTTGGGACCCCAGTTATGCCCAGCGCTGAGTCGGTTGAGGTGGTGGCTTTCTCTGTCTCCTGTTGCCTCCGAACAATAATTGGGTACCGTTTCTAAACGTGCAGGGTTCGGTGATTAGACCTTGTACACCCGGAGATGGTACGCATCTCCCAACTTGACGTATCAGCCGTCCCACTTCGGGAAGTGTTGTTTGAGGCGCTGAACGGTATGGCGCCATTTGGGAGTGGTAGGCTTGCAGACGGTGTTTTGATTTCCGAATAAACCGACCTCCGAAAATGCGTTGGCCAATGGCGTAGTCTGCAACCATTTAACTGGCACGAAATATTCGCATTTCTCAGGATCGTTAACCTGCTCGCGCAGGTAGTACCCATCCTTTAGGACTTCGAGTACTGGCCTCTCTCCTCCATCCACCGTCTTGATCTTGAAGCTGCGGGCGGGCTGTACCGTTTCCGTTACACGTCCAACGCCAACAAACCCTTTCCCAGGCACCTTTACCCACACCAGGTCACCAGAATTCAGCAACTGAAGGGTTTTACTGTGCCAAGTGCCGCCCCCACCGCTGATGAATCCATACTGCCGGGCCTCTTCCCAGGAACGTGTCGAATCAACTCCGTATGAAACGTAGAATTCGCCGTTCCAAGGCTCGCTTGCCCCCATTGCGCCCGATGCCGCGTTAAGTTGGGTTTCCATGGGGTCAATGAGCCAAAGACGGCTGAGCCATTGCTCGGGGCCGTTCTGAAACACCTGAAAACACAACACATTAATCGGAATATCGCGAGCGTTGAGATACTGGACCATTCGTTCCGTACTATCATCAAGCGCTGAGGCAACAATAACAATCTGGTGACTCTGGTTTAGTGAATCCTCGTCAAGATCCTGACCAAAGCGCTTTCGAAAATCACCACGAAGGTCTTGCCCTTGGGCGAATCTGCCGTAAATCGTAGCAATTCGTTCGGACGTTAGCTTCTCAACCCATCCTGCATAATCCAGCGCCTGGGCAACAACATCCCGCGGGGTGCGATTCCGTTTGAGCTCAATCAGCACCAAAGAGCCATCGGGCGCGATCGCGAGCAAGTCGATACGACCACCGAAGCCGGTCTCTTCTTGCCGGCCAATTAGCATCCAATCGTCAGAGAGAATCCGTGGATCAGCAACGATCATAGCCTCCAACTGCTCTTCCTTTCCGAGCGACACCTCCTGCAGTGGAGTCGGCTTGACACCTATTTTCCAAATGGCATGTCGAATCGGCATGTGAACCTCACACCTTTAAGTCCTTCGTAAGGGTTGCAAATCCTATACCAGTAGCACTTCTAAAAGTTCCGGGTTCAGCAGGTCAACCCTGCACGGCCGGAAATGGTACGCCATATTCGCAGCCTCCGGTTCGTTACGTGTCCCCGTGGAACCCGGTACCGTTCACGCGGGCGTTGGCCACCGCCCCCCTCCACCTTCAGCCGGTTGCGGATGATCCCGGCGTCCCGCAGGAGGGAGCGCACCTTCGGCCGGCCGTAGCGGGCCACCTTTTCCGGGTCGAACCGGTCAAACGCCCGCCGGAAGTTCTCCCGCTTGTTCAGCACGCACAGCCAGCTGAGCCCCGCCTGCATCCCCTCCAGCACCAGGAACTCAAACAGCTTCCGGTCGTCGTACAGCGGCACGCCCCACTCGGTGTCGTGGTACGCCCGCATGATCTCCGGCTGCTGCGCCCAGTCACACCGCTGAATCAGCTTAGCCTCGACTCGTTGAATAACCGTGACCCTTCCCCAGAAATCCGGAGCAACCAATCAGCCCGCAGGCAGCACAACTATTGACATCCACTCAACATAAGATGTCACCCGTCCACGATGAAGGCGAGTTCCGACTTTAATCCAAAAGAACAATGGAGCGCCTTACCGTCGCCATCCCAGACAAGTAAGATGCTCCGATCCTTAACCAAATATTCGGACAACCACTCGAGGTTTCCTGGTAGCGGATTTTCGATAACCAGAACGAGTTTTACGGTGGTGCTTTGTTTGAAATATAAGTAGCGATATTCGTAGAGCTGAGAAATCCCCTGCCTGATTTGCTTCAATACATTCTGGGGCGTCGTTGATTTCATCTCAAACACATAGTCGCAGTCTGATATGTGCGCAGAAAGGTCTATCAGTTTATTTCGTTTCGGGATTGCTCCCGCGTCGCGAACCCTGGAAGCCACCATATCCGTTAGAAGACGGTGGCTTTTATTTGCTCGTTCTCGTTTGGCATGATCGATGAGGATAACTACGTCTTTTTGGGATGGACCTACTTTCCTGGAGAGTTCTTGATATTCCTCGAGATTATGCTTGGGGGGCATCAAGGGCTCGTCTGGGACGAATTCAAGAATCTCTACACCGGCGGGAAGACTTTGTATCACGTATTGCCCATTTTTCTCCTTAACCATCCCGATGCTCTGCAGCCAATTCAGGATTGAAGACACACGCCTCGGAATCATTGAAGGGCCTGCCTGCTGTGTTACTTCTTCGATAAATTTTCGAAGCTCATGACGAGATACGCCGCTTTCGCCTCGACCTTCAAAGAAGGGGATTACTCGATGAATTGCTCGCGAGGAGAGTACCGCTTTGGCAACAATCTGATTTTTTTGTTCGTCATTCGCGCGAAGGTACCGACGCCCCAGGGTTGTCAGAATCGATCGATTACCCTGATTTTGAATGAGCCCTAATATCTCCGCAGCCCGCCTGTAGTAGCGTCCTTGTCTTTCAACCTTATCGATATAAACTGACAACTCCTGGAAAGTTCGCTTGCCCTGGTGGACTCCTTCGACCACCTTCAACACATCCGCCAGCACATCTGCTTGTGGAACATCGCGGCTCGGAATTCTCATCTTTGGTTATTCTCGCTATTGAGCAATAAACAGATACTCGGATACGCTGTTGTTATTATTCCCAACCTTGTGTGCGTGATTTCCGTGATGATATCGGTGCGGGACCTCATGAACCATTACGTGGAGTTTCTCTTGTTTCAGCAATTTAACCATCTCAATTTTTGTGGGGATGCAATTGGAGGAATACGAAACAACCAGGATCGATTTTCGGAAGTGATGAAATAACCTCTGAAATGCTTGGGTGGCACCCGCTCTTGTTGAGAAAGCTGTTTCGTATGAGCGGAACTTCTTCGTTATAGTATGCTCCAGAATCTCACAACCCTTCCAATAACGACAATAACCCTCTACAAAATGGTACCGGCGCGTGTAATCACAATCCGAAAATGGGCTGATATAGGGCGTGTCGATATAAACCACGTCGGCAAGATCCGGAGTAATATTAAAGACGTCCGAATTAAATGCCTTATTTTTTTGTTTGTTTGAAAAAACAGCCCCGTTAAATGCGCTGACTGCCAGCAGGAATTGCTCATGCATATTCAATTTCAAGTCTTCCCGTCCATCCCAACCTTTTTTCCCGGTGAAAGTGAACAGCCCCCTTGGCCGTTTCTTCATGCATGCGCGCGACGCTGCCGCTAGCGCCAATGAAATTTTTAAGGGAGACTCTATTCCCTGGATGTTCGCCCACAAGTTATCGAGAAATTCGCAGTCTTGATAATCAAAGAATAAATCTTTGTACGTGTCTCGGACAAATGTAGGAGCAGCAGGGTTTTTGTTCAACAATCGAACAATATCTTCATCGGTCAATATTGTCGAATTGTTTTCGATCGTCGCGCGAGCGATTTGAGAGCAGAAATTGAGAAAATCATTTGCATATACTCGGGCACCAGCCTGCTTCAACGAGTAACCGACGCAGCCGCTTCCGGAAAAAGCGTCCAGCACAGAATCAAATTTTAATGTCGAAATATGGCGGGTAATGAACGGGAGCAGACGCTGCTTGCTACCCATATATTTAGTTCCCGGAAAAGATGGCGCGGGACTGTCCATTACAACCGGGAACATGTCGGGATCAGTAATTTGTGATGAGAAGCTCGTTAATTTCACCCCGGCTTCCGCCTTTACAGTTAATGAAACGCGTGGCTGAAACGGTTCTCAATCGATAATCCCGATAGAGCTCTTTTACTTTCGGATGAAAAGAGTTGCTCAGAAGCACCGCGCAACCCCGTTTGTCTAATACGCGGAATACCTCCGCCAAGCGGACATGGTCCTCTTCATAAAACTGATTCCGGGTATAGCGCTTAAAATCAGAATTAACTGAAACTGGCAGATAGGGTGGGTCAAAATAGATAAAATCGCCTTTCTGGGCTCGTTCTAATACGATTTCGTCGTAGCTCGCACAAAAAAGTACTGCACCTTGCAAAGCTGTACTTGCTGCAAGTAGTTCTTCCTCATTCACAAACCGCACACTTTTGTGAGCTCCGAAGGGTGTATTGAACTTTCCCTGCCGATTGACTCGGTACAGGCCATTAAAACATGTTTTGTTTAGGAAGATGAGCCGGGCGGCACGTTCGATAGCTGTCAGTGTTTCTGGATCTAAACTTCTAACCCTATAGAATTCCTCTTCGCTGACCGAATACTTGCTTAGTTCGCAGAGAAGTTTTCTTGGAGCATTTCTGACCGCTTCGTAACAATTAATTAGTTCGGGATTTAAATCAGATAGATATGCTCTTTCACATCCCTGGTCAAAGAAAAGAGCCCCTCCTCCAAGGAAAGGCTCAAAATAACTACCGAAAGTTTCGGGGATATTAGACCGTAGGATGGGGAGAAGTTGAGACTTACCGCCAGCCCATTTCAGAAACGGTTTAACTCTCGGTGAGGAACTACTTCTTCCTACCTTTTCTATATGCGCCGTGGGTTGTTTTAATTCCAGTCCCTTCATATCCCTCACATCGTACTATACACTTGTCTACTTATCCAGTCCTAAGACGTCAGCGCCTCTTCCACCTTCCCTACCAGCTCCTTGGCGTCGGGGGCGGTGCGGGAACCCCAGCGGGCGGCCACTTTGCCATCGGGGGCGACCAGGAACTTGTTGAAGTTCCAGATGATGGGGCCCGGCTGGCCGGAGTCCTCGGTGAGGTACTTGTAGGGTGGAGGCGTTACTGCGGGTGTCATGCTGGTAGAGAGGCCAGCCTGGTACCTCCAGTGACACCTCCGATTCTCCACATTCTAACACCGCCGTGCCCTATCACCCGCTGGAGCAGACCGACAGCAGCCGGCTCACTTTTATCCCCCGCAGCCACTTCCGGCCTGCAGCACCTTGGGGTGTACCCGTTCGCTGGTCCAGCCGATAACAGCATACGGCCCGTCTGCCTGCATTCTCCGCGGGGCTGGCCATACCGGCTTCTTTCCTAAAAGATCTGCAGTTCCCTGAATTTACGCTGGCCCACAACGGGTCGCCTTTTATCCGTAAATAGCTCCCAATAGACATCCCTATCTACTTCAGCGACACTCTCCAAAACCCTATCGTTGACTTGGTATTCCAGATGGATTTCTGTGTCCCGATCCGACAAGACTATCTTCTCACCAGGGAAAATTCGCTGGCCATTTTGCGACTCGATTTCATAGCACTCGGTCCCGCGTCTTCCCAATCGCTGCCCTTCCTGTTGTTTGAACCCAGCTGCTGAAATTGGGACGCCACTTGGGAAAAAGAGTCGCAGCTTGAAAGCTTCGATCATCTCCAAATCATTATTTGTCAGCACTACGCGCAGTCTGTAAGTGTGCAAGTCGCCGGTTATCTCAACGTCGATCCTCTCGAGTAGAAGCTCTGTTGGGCTTCCATAGTTGTAACCGACCACCGCCGTCCGTTCCCGGCTGGCAGCTGGATACTGATCAAGAATCGACCGCACAAGCTTTTCGTGAGGGTCGTAATGTTTGGGGGCGTGGAAGTCGATAACGAATTTGGCTTGAAGGAGTGTTTCAATCCGATCAAAACCAATGTCGTCAATGCGAATAGGGATAATGACAACTCGCCGTTCCCGAAGTTCCTTGATCATGGCGGTGCTGAGCTCACTCCTGACCCACGACGATGCCACCGCGGCTTTCGAGAAGCAGTAGCAAACAAAATCGCATTTTGCGATCGCTTCACCTATAGCGTTCGGAAGATCCTGACCGCCAAGCAATTTCCTTACATCTTCCCATGTGGAAATCCCCTTACTCTGAAGGTGTCCCCCCAGCTTCGATACAAACCCTTTGTCGGCGGAGGCATGACTGAGGAAGACCATTGGGGAAGGTCTCCCCCCGCCCTCGGCCATCGTTGACGAAGGCTCCTCAGCTTTGGCAAGTCTTTCGATCTCGTTCACAATGTCCTCGGCTTGCCACCTAGCCAGAGTATCCGCCTTGAATTCTTTGGGGTTGGTTTCCCTCCCGTCATTCAAGACTAAACGGAACCAAATCCAAAACCCGTAATCGCGATCTCCAACAATGCAGCGCTTTGCAAAGCTGGCTTGCCCCAACAGCATGTGGACACCTGTCCATAGGACAGTATGCTGCTGCGGAAACGACGGAAATGCGCGCCAATATTCGTCAACGATCATTTTCTTACCATTAAACTTCCCCTTATTTTTGCTCATTATACGCCTCAAACCCCCTGCCAGGCATCGCACTGCTTCCGGTACGGGCAGCTCGGGCAGGTGAAGTTGGGGTTGGGATAGAACAGCCCCTGCTGGATCCCCTTGGCAACGTGGCCCAGGAGCTTGAGGAACCGGGCGTGGTCGGTGGGAGTCCGGGTGGCCGGCAGGTGCAGGACCTTTGGGGCCTTCGTGCGGACCATGACGTCCAGCCGGAGGCCGGCTTCCGGCCGGCCCTGCGTGAGCCGGTGCGCTAAGGAGTAGGCCGTTAGCTGGAAATCCTGCCTCACCTGCTCTGGCGGCGGTGCCCGCTTGGTGGTCTTGTGGTCCACGATGAAGTCGTCGGAGTCCACCAAGTCCACCCGGCCGACGAAGGTGTAGGGGGCATTCTCAAAAGCCAGCTCGAACCGCTCCTCCACCCGCTTGGGCTGGATGGCCGGGGAGACAGTGGCGTGGTAGTGGCCGACGAGACGGACCCCCTCATCCTGGATCTGGCCGGGTTTCTCACCCTCATCGAAGGTAGTTTCCGGCAACTCCGCCTTCCAGGCGTCGCTGAAAGCGTCCGTCACTACGGAAGGGGGCAGATCTTCCCTGCTCTGGATTTTCTGCGTGAAGTTGACTTCCAGCGCCGAATGGACGGCGATGCCTAAGGAGAGTTCCGGGGATTTCGGAGCGGGAAGGCGCTGGACGTACCGGTAGAAATATTTGAGCGGACAGATG
>Ga0105164_10001941_pt1 | contig 12977 bp, 10 predicted proteins | sample VDWuncwatermetaG_FD_89674 | JGI IMG/M metagenome (GOLD analysis project Ga0105164, IMG submission 89674) | Wastewater microbial communities from Netherlands to study Microbial Dark Matter (Phase II) - VDW unchlorinated drinking water | ecosystem: Environmental > Aquatic > Freshwater > Drinking...
GAATAACGCAAAGTAGCATCTTTGAAAATATTTTTTTTATTTTTCTGATTAAATTCGTTACAAATAGAAAATTTTCAAAGGTTCGGTCCCCTCGACTCATTCCTATCTCATTTTTCTTCGCGATTCGAATCATTCTTTTCCTAAAGAATGTGATGCTTTGATCACAATGCTCCTGTGTGTTAAATACAGTTTCAATGAAAGTATCGTCGAAAAAACAAATTCGAGTTTTAGTTACAGCAGGCCCCACACGCGCCTACCTCGATGACGTTCGTTATTTAACTAATTTCTCAACTGGCGAACTGGCATACGAAACAGTCCGCCGCTTCACTCGTTCAAAGAAGTTGGATGTCTCTCTTGTGGTTGGGCCAAGCTGCTTTGATTTTCGAAGTTTGAAATTAAAGCGACTGTCCCATATCCAAACAACCGAGCAAATGCAGCAGCAGGTGCTCCGCGAGTGTCAGCTATTTAAGCCTCAGGTTGCTATTTTCTCTGCCGCAGTTCTCGATTTTACGCCGACCCGCGTCTTAAAAGAGAAACGACGCTCCGTTGGTAATTGGAAGATTGAGCTCAAACCAACGCCTAAGATTATTGATGAGGTGGGAAAGCGATTTCCCCATATCCGGCGAATAGGATTTAAGCTTGAAACAACGCGGCTTTCGCCCGCCCAGGCCAAACGGCTAGCCATCGAGACCTTAAAGGCCAAAAATCTAGATGCCCTATGTTTTAATTTTCTGCCAGATATCCGATTAAATGGGCATAAAGCGCTACTCGTCTCTCGGTGCGGGAAAGTTGGAGTTGGAATGACAAAAAAGGAAATTGCTCAATGGTTGTATGAGCAGACCTTGGAACTCAACTCATTGATTTAGGCTCAAAGCTCAAGATCGGCATTTTCTGAGTGGCACTGCCCGGGATTCGGTTGCGAACCATAATCTGAAATAGGCAGCGCCAGAAGCTGAATTGAGTCACTTCTTTAAGGATCCTCTTTGGAGAAAGGTAGAATTTTCGATACGCCCGCTCAGTCATGGACTTCACTCGATCAGGAGGCAGGTTTGGAAGCCTAAGTGTCGCATCGTAAGATGTGTAGCGATTCAGCTCGACTTTATCTATCCAGCCATTTTGCTGGGCCATCTCAAAGAGTGGCGTTCCAGGAAAAGGCGTGGCGACCTTAAACTCAGCATAGGAAAGAGGCAGCTGGGATGCAAAATCAATGGTTCTCTTGATGGTTTCTAAACTTTCCCCCGGTAATCCGACGATAAAAAATCCCTGGACTCGAACTCCTAGTGACGTCAACCGTCGAACTCGAGTTTCGATAAGACTGGGGTCGATCCAACCCCGTTTGGCGTTTCGAATCACCGCTGGATCTGTCGACTCAACACCAATACTCACGCCTTTTAACCCCGCCTTGACCATATGCTCGATAAGTGGATCATCCAAGCAGTCCACTCGCGTCTCACAACCCCAATCGAGGCCTAGCCGATGCTTCAAAATCCCATCGCAGATTTCATGGACACGCGGTTTTCTGAGAGTAAAGGTCGGATCGCGGAAGAGAAACGCTCCAATTTGATGGGCACGTTTGAGTTGAAATAACTCCAGAACGACATTCTCAGCACTTCGGTAGCGGTATTTTAGCCCCTGGTTTGAGGTGTAGGGGCAGTAAATACACCCGTAGGGACAGCCTCGGCTTGAGAGTACAGTGAGGAAGGGTCCTCGCCGTAGCGTCGGAAAATAGCGGTAATATTGTACGGGGAATCCGTCCCAGCTTGGAAATGGAATTGCGTCGAGCTCCATGAGAGTCGGCGGCACTCCCGTATTCCAAACCTCGGATCCCGTCTTCCCGATCACTCCAGGCGTCTTGCGAAGAATCTCCGCCTCGAGGCTTGGAGCTAACATCAGCACTGCCTCGGGCTCATCACCTTGAATGATATAGTCGATATCATAGTTTGCTAAGACAGATTCCGCCCTGAGAGAAGCGGCATCCCCCAAAAGAATTAGTTTGCACTTAAGAATTTCTTTGGCACTCGATAAAAATTGGACTTCTTCGATTAAGGCGGCAATGGAGGTCGCACTCAGTATGATCTCGGGCTTAAAATCAAGAAGAGATTCCAACACACCTACGGCATCCATATCCATGTTGGCCGCATCGATGATTTGAATCTCGTGATGAGATTTAAGAACTCCCGCCGAATAAGCTAAGGACATCACAGGAAGCCGTATGGACCGGGCTTTTAAGAAATTCATTGCTTTCGATGCCAACCCCGAACGATGCCCGAGGCTCACGCCTAGTCCGCCCATAAGATCGCGGTTGATATACAACGAGTTAAGACTCGGTGGGTTAAGGATTGTGATTCGCATTTTGTAAAATTGGAAAAGGAAGCAGGATTCGCTACTCTATAGAGTATACCGCAAGGTATGATATAGGATCACTACTCGGCGAATCATGAAGTTTTATTTGCGTCATTTTTTTAGCTCTCTCTCTCTGATGGTTGGGTTTGCTCTGAGCGTAGTCTTTGTTTTAGGAGATTCTAAAACCTTCCTAAGAATATTAGCGCCAATCGCTCCCATTTGGCCGCAGTACAAATCGCTTGTTCTGTTTGGGCTTGGAGTTGGCTTTCTTATCAGCTGGTGGCTTCAAAAATTCTACCAATCCTACGAATCTCCTAAGGGCAATCCCACGGCTCTAGTCCCTAAGCAGCCTCCGAATGGCATCTACCTAATTGGTTATCAAGTTTTCATGTCAGCGGTCTTAGTTTTCCAAACTTTTCGTTTCCTTGACGATCCGTTAGACCCCGACGAATGGGAATGGTTCTCGCATGCCGACTTACAAAACGATGGGTTGCCATGGTACCTAAAAGCGCTCAATCCCGCTGTACACTTTCTTTCCGATACGCTTTCACGGTTCAGTATCGAAGCTTTTGGCACTTCCGTTTATACCGCTCGAATTCCAGCGGTCCTCTTTACCCTAGGTTTCTTAGTTTTACTTTTCCAACTCTCTAGAAAATACCTACCTCAGATTGCTACCGTGCTTATTTACGCTCACTTAGCCGTAAATCCGATGCCCTATTGGTACTTTCATTCCATCCGAGGTTACATCTCGATGATGGTGGTTGCCCTTCTTCAAATCTATTTACTCTGGCCCTTCGTCACCTATGGATTACCCCTATCTCGGCGTCATTTCTGGATTTTTACCATCGTTTCGACCCTATCCGTTTTCACTCATGGTTACGGAGGAATTCTTACCATCTCGCTCTTTTTAGCGCTCGTACCTTGGCTAATATGGAATCAGCCAAGGCTCACGCCCCCCGCCCAAAAACAAAGTATTCTCATCGTAACCGCCATGGGTGGCATCGTACTGTGGACGCTGATTATTTTAGCGGGAGGGATTGCTTACTTTCATGGCACCGAGTGGACGCTCAATCAGTCCGAAAGAGCGGGAGGTTGGACGATTTGGGCAGCCTCGATGGTTGCGCTAGGCATTGGCCAGCAACCAATCTTTCGATGCCTTCTCGTAGTCGCCGCAATCCTTCTCATCTCTCAAATCAAAAAACTTCGAGAAGACTTTTGGGGATTAACTCTGATCATCGGACTGTCCTTTGTCGCGGGCATGACGGCATCCCTTAAGGGATACGTTACCGGTAGGTTCTTTCTTGGTTTCCTTCTGATCTTCATCCTGTGGGCGGGGATGATCATTTCAAATCTCCAAAATCGCCTTCTTCGACGAAGTTTATTAGCCGCTCTGACGCTAACCTTGATCCTTCCCCAGGGGATGTACTCACAGCCCACGCTCTTCATTCTCCCTCAGGATGACTTTTATGCCTTTATCCAGGGCGTGAAAGCAGAAACCAAAAAAGCCACCTCCCCTTGTTTTTCCTTCTCCTGGACGGGAAAATACGCGGCGATTCACGCCGAAATGGCAAAACACTTTTACCTGAATCAAGGCGATCTAAAAGACAACTACGTTTGCGTGGATAAATTCCATATCCATCTGGATCGTGGATACCCTGAGGAAAGCTTTCGAAACGATGAGATGCTACTAAAATGGGTGGCTGAGAAGCTTCCCGTCGAACACACCCTCATTTACTCAGATCATAAGGGACGGATATTAACGAGCCTATCGCTCCCCTCGGAACCATTGGCCTTTAGGAAATAATCCTGCCAATACTCATAGAGTCTTAGTTCTAGAGGATCCCCATACGAGATCCATCGATCGACATCAAAACTAATGAATCGATGCCCTTTTGATAGGAGCTGATTTAGGCTGGTACCGACATAGTACTCACCATTCACAGAGTCTTTACTCTCCATCGACGCTCGAATTGCCCAGAATAAATCCTTGGAATGGCGAACCCAGAAACTCCCAATCACCATCGGGTCATTCTCAGGATGTTCTGAAACTACTTTCTTCTCGACGATTTTACGCACTGACTTCCCGTCGGGATCGAGCTGACAATAGGCAAAGGCATGATAGCTGCGAACGGGAAGTGACTTCAGACGAAACGTAAAGATGATTCCATCAACTTCTGGGTCTCTAATCAATCGCTGCCACTTCATGGAATCAAATCCCATTTCATAATCGCACGAAGCAATAAAGACTGGCGACTCTGGGGGAATCTGTGATTCTGCAAGTAAGCAAGTGTCCGCGGGGCCCAACGTGAGTTTTGGGACTGAAATGAATTTCGCATTCTCAATCGAAGAGCGGCCAATCGCTCTCTGAAGACGCTCCCGATTGAACTCATCCTGAGACACCAGATAAATCCAACTTAACGGTTTTGGAAATGAATGAGATGCCTTCACGATCATCGGACAATGATCAACTTGGATAAGGGGCTTAGCCACTCGATAGCCAAATTCTCTAAATCGCATCCCCTGACCCGCCATCGGGATGAGATTGATCCCCTCATGAGAAGATCTTTCGTTAGAGTTCTCTCCAGAAAAATGACTCGCCCAATATTGGTACTGTTCAAGATCCTCAGGGGTGCCCCAACAGATAAACTTGTCGACTTCAAACACGGTAATCTTCTCACCTGATTTCACCATCGGATTAAATAACAAACTCACGTACCCTTCCTTAAGCCGAGGGTCGGGCGTGTTCAGAACCTCTTCTCCATACTGAGTTAGTTGCTCCCACCTTGAAAAATAATAGATTCCAGCCGAGGCAAACTCCTCAGTCCGAACTGGCGTGAAAGACTCCTTCTCCCTCAACTCAAGCATCTGATCCCCTTGAGTCCGGACATACGCATAAAGGGTATGCCCCATCGAGGCCGGATGAAAACCGCGAAACACTGCCATGCTGCCATCCGATTGCCTTGCGATTTCCAAAAATCGACGATAATCCCATTCAACTTTAAAATCGCAGTAACTCACAATCACGGGGGCGTTAGGGTCCTTAACGGGAATCTTAAGCGCGCTATAAACCGGCCCCTTTTCATGGGACGCAATCACATACACTTCAGTACGAGCGGCTAATCGCTTAAGATCTTTGATGAGCTGTGGGCAAGCCTGAACTTGGTCAGTGTTCACAATAAAATGGAATGTGTCTTGAGAAGAAAACATCTCGATAACGTGTTCGATCATTGTCCGACCATCGATATCGATGAGAAACTTGGGCACAGAATAGCCCTTGGCAAGAAAACGACGGGAATGCCCCGCCATGGGGATGATGATATCCATTAGGCGCTCAGTCGTGATTTGGGAAGTTTTAGCCAATAATCTACGGATTCCCGCGTGGCTGGGATCACCTGACTATCTGCGGGTTCTCGTTCTCGGAAACTCAACTCAAAGAGAAGAAATCTTCGACCAAACGGAGAGGGAATGGGCTCTAATATCTCAAGGATCTGAGATGGGATAATTTTACCGTCTTGATTATGTTCTGAGGTGAATGGCCAGTGGCCACCCTTATTCTGACGGCTCTGCTTAATATGAATCAAAGGACTCTGCGATCCAAACTCTTTTAACCAGGCGTGCGGGTTAGTGTCATCCGGGTTACTCGACGACAAATCTCCGTGATCCACATCCAGGCAGAGATAAAATGGCAGAGCAGAGTTTTGGTTCACGTCTTTCTGGAGCTGTTCCGTCTGCTTAAGCGTTTCTCCCTGTTCGCGACTAATCGACATAGGCTCCCAGCATAGGTATTTTAATCCCCGTTGAGCCGCGTAATCGCCCAGCTCATGCCAGGCATCGATATTCTGTCGACGCCTCAATTGCCTCACCTGAGGGTCCGCATTATCCTTCGCCGTAAAAATTCCAAAATGGCTCCCCATGGTTTCGGCACCCAAATCGACACTGACGTCTATAAAGGTTTTAAACCAGTTTACCCAATACCGACGGATATCAGGGTCGGGATGCGCGAGATGATTCACCCGGGTAAAATAGCCCGTAAAGGTTCCAATCGCCTGGATCCCATAACGACTCATGGCTTGGTCAATTTTTTTTACCTGCTTTGCCAATAACTCGGAAGGCAACCCCATCGGGACCAGATCCGCACTGAGTTGGACGAACCTCAATCCCAACTCCTCAGAGACAATCCGTGTCCACTCTTCAGGCTCTGAAAAACGATTCACGGCAAACCCTGTATTAATCCCTAGATAATGCATTACGCAGCCTCACTCCTCTTTGACGCCGAAACAACCTTAATGCCATTAGTCTGATGAAGCGAGTCCTTAAATTGCTGAAACGCACTGGTCATCGACATATCCGATCGAAATAGCCCACTCGATCCAAGTACCAAGTGGTTAGCGCCCTCGTCGACCATCTCTTTGGCCACATTTGGACTCACGTGCCCATCGACCGCGATATTCGTTTTTAACCCCATACCGTGAATCATGGCCTTGAGCTTGCCAATTTTTCTCAGCATTTGGGGAATCATGGGCTGACCTTTGTAGCCAGGATCCACCATCATCAATAAGACGAGATCAACTTCTTCAATCACATACTCCAAAACTTCTACGGGAGTTGCGGGGCTTATCGCGACACCGACTTGAGCCGGAAGCTTTCGAATGGAGAGAAGATCGCGATGCAGATTGCGACACGCCTCCTGATGGATAATGACGCGATCAGTTGGCTTTAACGATAAGGACGAGAAAAGTTTTGCAGGCTCTACCGCCATTAAATGGTACTCATGCCGAAAGTGATCGCCATACTTCTTTAGGATCGTTTGAATAATCGAAGACCCCATGGTGAAATCAGGAGCGAAAACGCCATCGATTATATCCCAATGAAGCGTGTCAATAGGAAGCGCCCTAAGAACATCAAGGTCAGCTTCGGCATGAAGCCAATCCACACACATCACTGAGGCGGATAACTCAATATGATCAATCATGGGGGATCACCATTGTTTTAAGATTTGAAGGTCGAGGGTTCTCGAGAGCCCCCGAAAGTTCGTCGAGTCTGACATACTCCGTAATGAATCCCTTGACTGATATCTCTTTCATCGAAAGCATTTGGACAGCTCTCTTATGCTGCGCTGGGGTCGACCCATGCGAACCTGTCACACAGAGTTCCCGATAATGAATCTCATTGGACGGGATCATGAGTTCCGCTGTCCCCGGCGAAAGACCACCAAAGAAGTTAATGACGCCTTGATTGGCAACTAAACTAAAAGCGCTGCGTTGCGCTTCAAGCGACGGGCAAGCCGTAAAGACAATATCTGCCAATTCGCCTGAGTTTTCCATCGATAGCTTTCGCTCAATATCCCAACCACTGACGAAGGCAAAATCAAAACCGAGATTTCGAGCCTGTTTAACTTTCATTTCATCAGGGTCAAAGAGAATCGTCTTAGAAGCTCCAAGTTTCGCGGCAAGCGTGGCAAGTAACAGCCCAATGGGCCCCATCCCCAGAATAACTACCGATTTGCCGGGCTCCATTCTCGATTGCTCGAATCCATTAAGACAACAAGCAATCGGTTCAGCCAACGAAGCTTCCTCGAAGCTAAGGCCCTTATCAAATTTTTCCCACGGCCCAAACTTAACCAACCTAGGGTCAAGCAACATGTACTCGGCAAACCCACCATCAAATTGGTATCCTACCGCGAGGTTAGTCCTACAGTGATTCGGCTTACCCATGAGGCATTTCTCACACTCTCCGCACGGAACATCCGCCCCTAATGACAGGCGATCCCCAATTTTTAAGTTCGTTACGGCAGAGCCCACTTCGACGATTTCACCGGCGACTTCGTGTCCAAGAATACGAGGGGGAATCACTCTGGAGTTTCCAGAACTAAAGATTCTACGATCTGAACCACATACTGCGCATGCTTTGACTCGGAGTAACGCTGAATCGGCTCCGACCTCGGGCAGACTCACGTCATTCACTTCGATGGCTCGATTGCCGAGATAAATGGCAGCCTTCATGGATTCACCTTCCATAGATACCCTGAGGGTAGTTTCTCAACCGTAAGATTAGTCAAGGAATCGGGTGGAGGATTCTGAGTCAGAACTCGAGCGACTTTAAAGAATTTCATCCCATCAGAGAGTGACATCTTTGAAAAAACGGATTTCGAAGATTCGACAAATAGACGCCAGTCCTCGGCGTGCTTAAACACACGCTTATGGTGGACCAGCCAGTACCCTAAGCCAGATTCATTCAGATGGTCCAAACTTAAACTGATAGGTTTATTGGGAGTTGGGTGCTGAATCGCACCCGGTGATAAAAACTGGACGAAATCAGCTTCGGTTCGGTTCAGTATTTTATAGTAAAGCGCCAACCTAGAAACCACTTCGGTTTGCGATATATCATTTGAGAATCGATTCACCAAAAGAGTGTGGTGGCTCGACTGAATGGGAATCAGTAAATTAATAATCGCACTCTGAGAAACTAGGGTCGCGGGTGCCTTTAACCCAGACTTAAGCAATTGAAGTTGGTTTTCGGAATCTGTTGCCACCGAGAAATTCCGATGAGCACGGTCGATAACCTGAAGCTGGCTTAGGCAGAAGACTGTGATCAAAAGCAATAAAATTGGATTTAGGATCAGACTAGCCTTTAACGCTACCCAATGAGGAAATTTAACGAGGCAAATACCTTTAAGGGTTTGATCGTACTTCCAATGGAGAGTCAGTGGTCTTTCCATAAAGTGAATCACAGGAACTAGATAGTAGAAATGAAGAAAGAGCATCCCAAGATGTGAGAAAACCAATTCTGGAGCAATCGGTAATCCAAAACTGAAATGGCCTGCAATGAGTCCACACTCAACGATAAGGCAGGCAACGACTGGGCAGAACCGATGGAGAATTTCCTTCGGATCAAGACGCCACTGCCAGAACAAAAATAGAGCTGCCGAAAGGGGCACTCCAAAATAGGCAGCATAATAAAATCTTCCAAATATCCAAAGTTGAGCGGGATTAACCGCGTCGAGATGATTCAGGCTCCCGCCATTCATTTCCGAGAGCCTAAGGTACGCATAAGCTGCCGGAGCCGAGAGAATCACGGCGATTAGAACCTGGTATCCCATTGTTTTAAGTAGGGATGGTCCCCGAGAGTCAGTCTGATTTGCCATGACATAGGGAAAATAAAGAAACCAGAACCCTAGCCCAAGAGCAGCGTTAATCGGATGAATCTGCGTCTGTAACGCCCACATGGCCGTAATCACGCTCACCCGACTGAAACTCAATCTTCGTAGTTGAGTCGAAAAATAGAAACAGGCTAAGAAAGCTAATACCGATAAGGCAGGAAACGGAAACGCGGAAACTTCAAGGGGTGAAAAAGTATGGGGTGTCATCTTCAAACTAAAGAAAGCCACCACAAAATCGCGCAAGGGAAGGTCGGTGTAGGAAATGAGAGCGAGAAACCCTAGAGTCGCAGACCAAAGCGGGGATAGGCTTCTGCGAAAAATGACGTAGATAATTGTATAGCTCATGGTAGGCAGAAGGATTTGTCCGACCCACATCGCTCCCGCCATCCCGAAAAGTACTATGAGTAGGCCATGAGCCCAGAGCCCCAAATATGGATAGAAAGCAAACCCAGAGAGGCTCTGGTCGACGGCCGGACTTAGTGGAAATAAATTTCCCTCGCTGACTTTCTGGGCAAGCGGTAACCAACTTGTGACATGACTAATGTCGTGGAAAGTTCCGAACTCTAACTGTGAAACTAACGTGGGGGAGTGGATTCCCCGTGACTGATGACTGACATAAAACAAGGAAAAAATCCAGATTAGGGAACCTACAAACAACAGTTTCCCGGGCCAATCGTAGAACTCGGATTTTGCGGAGATGGCATTGCGAATTAACGTGGTCATGCGCTACCCCGAATCACAACTTTGAGCTGAGTCTTTGATGGATGAAGACGCTTTTTGTCTTTGAGTATCTCGAGTGTCTTTGGCAATTGCTGAAGCGTAATGGGATCTGAGAGAAGAGGTTCTAAGCTCGGATAGCCTTCATTTGAAAGCCACTCAACCGCTTCTCGCCAATCGCATGGACCACTTGGATCATAGGTTGCATTCCAGGATCCTCGAATCTGTATTTCCTTACGCAGAATCTGAGAGACGAGCTTTGGGTCTAAGTTGAGCTCTTCGGTGAGATTGCCTAACCAAGTCAGAACACCCGTTCGCGCGGTCAATACCAGAGATCGCTCCATGGAGAGCGCAGTGCCGGCAGCATCCCAAACATGGCTGAAAAAATTCTGATATTTTTCGCTGATTGCTGTCCACGCCTCGTCGTTTGGGACGAGTTCAGTCGCTGCGTAGGCTTTGGCTAATTCAAGCTTTGAAGCGTTGCGATCAAATAAAGTCACGGCAGCAGATGGCAACTTGGATTGGAGCAGTCGTACGGCGATCTGCCCAAGCCAACCACCGCCAATAACGGCGACGCGGTTTGCTTTCGTCGAAGACGATGCCAAGCCAATATTGAGCGCGTGGACAACCACACTCGTGCTTTCGATAAGACACGCCGCGCCATCAGGGATAGCATCAGGCAGTCGAAGTAGGTTCCAAGCCTTGACGTTCATATACTCCGCAAAACCACCGGCTCGTCGTGAACCATAGTAATCATACTTCTCACAGACCTGATAGGCTCTCGCCTTGCAGCTATCGCATTGGTGGCAGGGTATCAGCGGGTATATCGCAACCCGATCACCTTTCTGAAACCCCTTAACCTGATTCCCCCAACTCAAAACCTCACCGCTAACCTCATGACCTGGAATCAAAGGATAGAAATACGCACCGCCCCCAAAAGTCCGATGGATATCACTCGAACAGACAGCAGCATGACCAACCTTAATCAGACATTCATCAGCGGCGACAATGGGGTCCGAAACGGATGCGATCTCAATACACCCCTGCTTTTTCAAAACGGCGGCAATCATATGGATTTGATTTTGTAGAAAGGCTTGAGAGGGACTACACCTCTCTCTATTCTAAGCCCAATCCCCCATCCCAACCAGACTCACCGCCCCAATTGGGGTCAGTCGACTCATATGGATGACCCCTAGCGGAGGAAGTGGCAGGTGTAGCCGTTGGGGTTCTTTTGGAGGTAGTCTTGGTGGAAGTCTTCGGCTTTGTAGAATGGTTTAGCCGCGACGATTTGGGTGACGATTTCTGATTTCCACTTCCCCGATTTTTTAACTTCGGCCTTAACTTTCTCGGCCGTGACACGTTGGGATTCATCTTGGTAAAAAATCACGGAACGGTACTGCGTCCCAATATCGTTGCCCTGTTGATTTTCTGTGGTCGGGTCATGTAGCCGAAAGAAATAACTCAGCAATTCAGCATAAGAAATTTTAGTTGGGTCAAAGACCACCTCGACCGCTTCGGCATGTCCGCTGGTTCCTTTCTTAACCAAGTCGTAAGTCGCATTTGGAACCTCTCCCCCCGTATACCCAACCTCAGTCCCTAAGACGCCTGGAACTTTTCGAATGATTTCTTCGACACCCCAAAAACAACCCGCCGCAAATACTGCCTTTTCTTGTTTCGCCATCTTGCCTCCTCCATGAGCCATACCGGTCCCAGAAGCTAAGCTCAAGATCAATATCAAGATCCGCCTACTGAGAGACATCCATCCTCCACTTCTGAGTGTAAGTGAGCGGGGTATTATCCTGCGCCAATAAATGGGCCCCCAAGATTGCGGCATACACGACTTGCTCCCCGGCATCTAATGCGTGAGAGATTAAGTAGCCGTTCTCATCTACCCAATCACTCCTAGTTAAATGAACGTCGAGTAGCGGCGTAATATTGACCTTACGATCGAGACGATCTTTGACGACATTCTGCATCATCCGAACCCCGGGTACTGAGAAGCAAATTAAGGTAAGGCCAGCCACCACGGCAAATCGTTTGATCGCAAGCTGTTTGAGCCCCCAGACTCCCATCGTCGCCCATGCCATGACTTCCATCATCAATAGAAAAGACGGATATCCCAGTTCATGATTGTACAAATACAGAACGGCAGAAATTTGCGAGAACCAAAGTCCCCACACATTGCCGGACAACAGAGACAGCAGAAAATAGGGCATCGAAACGAGCAGAATCCTCGCCCCGTCGTGGTTTCGGCTAAATAAGTAACCCATCGCCATGGCATAACCGAGCAAAAATATCGCCGAAGGCCACGTGCGAGCTCTTCGGTAGATTAAATATCCAAAACTTAAAAGTAATCCCACCACTAAGCACGACTCTACAAAACGGCTCTGATTTAGCCAATTAAAGCTACCGTTGTAGTTATAGAATTGGGCAAATTGACTAAGCCCTTCAATCGAGACAATTTTCGCGCCAAGCCCTAACCATTTAAGACTCGCTAACATACAGGTCCAACCCGTATCAAACCACAGCCCCCACCCAAATTTTTCCTTAGATGGCCCCATGAACGTTGCGAGATTGTAGCCACCGAATAACCCGACGCCTACCCAATCAAGAGGTTTGAAATGATCTAAGATTTTCCGATCAAATCCCACCCACTTTTCACGCCATGCAACCACACCAATCGCGAAGGACATTACCAAGACCAGAGGCATTAGACGAAAGGCGCTAGCCCCCAACACGAATAGGCAGAGTAGGATCC
>Ga0105164_10001942_pt1 | contig 12973 bp, 9 predicted proteins | sample VDWuncwatermetaG_FD_89674 | JGI IMG/M metagenome (GOLD analysis project Ga0105164, IMG submission 89674) | Wastewater microbial communities from Netherlands to study Microbial Dark Matter (Phase II) - VDW unchlorinated drinking water | ecosystem: Environmental > Aquatic > Freshwater > Drinking...
CACGCATGAACCGGCGAGCGCTTCGATCGAGGGATCAAGGGCTCCGGCCGGGCGGTTCCGGACCGGATCTGCCAGGACCTACGTCAGGAGGTCAGCTGATCTGCAAAAGTGCGAAAGTCCACGTACCGCGTCCTGCATATTATTCAGGACATGCAGGGCGTTATGCCGAGGTAGCTCAGCTGGTAGAGCAATGGTCTGAAGAATCGCGCGCAGGCTGATGAGCGAATTTCCTCGATAACTCGCGGCTGATACCGAAATTCGGCGTCAGAGAGCAATGGTTTCAGTGCTCAATAGTCTTGAGTGCGGCGGGCAGGCCGCACCCACAGTCCGTCCGTCATTCGGGCATCGTCCAGCGGATGCGCAGCGTCCTGACCGCCAGAGAGCCGAGCGCTCGGGCTCACGGTCCGCGGCGGAGTTGTCGACGGACACGCACGAGCATTCGGACCATCTCTTCCGCAAGTTCGGTCGGCGCGGCCCGCGGGTTGTTGAAGACGACGTATTCCTTGGCGACGAGAGTCGACAGGTAATCGAGAAGGGCGGCTTCCTCGGATTTCACCATCAGGTAGTCCGGATGGCGATCGTTGTAGTAGACGAGGCCCGCTTCATCGTCGAACCGGCTTCTCCGGCCGTCCGGCGACGGATCCGGCGCGATGCTCGGAAGCGCCTTGCTCCGGCCCGCGATCGGGGTCGCGCGGCCGGGAGCCTGCGGACGCGGCTCCGGAAGGCTCGGCGCCGGGATGAGCTCGTCCATCGACAGGGTTGGCGGTCCGCCCGCGGTTGGCAGCGTCCCCATCAGCCGCCAGGTCAGACGCGTCCTCCCGACGTCCAGGACCGCGCCGTCACCCGGTTCCGTACCCGTGGCTGTGTGCATCGGGTTGTCGATGTCGGCCAGCTCCTTCAGGACGCGTCCGAAGATCCGGCGGACCTCCTCGCTGAGGCGTTCGCTGACCGAGATATCGACCTCGCGGGCCAGGCGTTCGATCATGTGCCACACCACCGGCTCGATCGAGTGAACGGCTTCCACGAAGACCGGGAACGCGTCACGATCACGCAGGACCGCACGCCGACCCGTCGTCTGCTTGAGCGCGTCGAGGGCGATGCGCCCGGCGATCTGGTCACTCGACCATGGCGGTCCGTCGAACTCCTCGATCTCGGCGAGGTCATCGATAATCGTCGTCCCGCCGGTCCCTACGACGGCCACGCGCCGATGCCGGTCCGACCGCGGCGAAGCGTAGAGCGCGAACTCGATCTGTCCCCACGCCGTGCGGCGGGCCGGGAGGTCAAGCCGGATGCCATCGGGCTCTTCCGGGCTGACGAGCTCTGACCGGCGGCCCTCGATCACCTCGATCTGGTAGTCCCCGCGAACCAAGGCAACGCTTCGGCGGCGACGAAGATAGTCGACGAGCTTGCGCTGGGTCAGCACCCGCAGCGCGTCCGGATCAAGGTCACCGATGTAGATGGTCGTCCCGGCCTCCGGGCGCGGCCGCCGGCGTTCGTCGGGGTCGAGCTCAGCGACAGCCTGGCCCCGCCGCAGTCGAATGGCGACCGTCTGGGCCGAGGTCTCAGGGCGGGTGACGATGTCGCAGCGGCCGCCGAGCTGTTGGAAGGCGAGGATGCCGATGGCCTTCTCGCCGATGGTTCGCCGATCGCCCGCTTTGGTCGACCGGAAGAGATTCCGGGCCACCTCACGCAGCCGATCCGCGGTCATTCCACGGCCTTGATCCTCGACTGCGATCACGGGATGCCGTCCTCGCCGCTGAAGGACGATCCGGATCCGGCCGCCGCGGCGGCCGGCTTGGGCGTACTCGTCCGCGGCGTTCGAGACGAACTCATTCAGCGCATCTTTGGGATCTTGGTAGACCTGACCCGTGATGAGCACGGCCTTGGCCATACTCCCGATGCGAAAGCGGACCTGCTCCTTCGCCATGGCGGCATCCTAGGACGGCCGTTCGACGGTCCGGCCTGCCGCTATCAAACCAGCAGCCTCGGCCCCGGAGTCAGGCCACGGGCTCTCGAGCAAACGACGCGCTCCATCGTGCGCAGGATCGAGGCCGACGATTCCGGGCCGCCCGGCTCCCTGACCTGCAGTGAAAGTCCGCATGGGCGTGGGGACGAAGACGGCACGAATCGGCCGGCTGACAAAGAGTGGGGCGATGACCTCATCGGGCGATCTTTTCGAGGAACGCCCGCGGGGTCACGATCCGGACCCCCTCGAATTCACGGACTTCCAGGAGGTGGCTGTCGCCGCTCACCACGAAGTCGGCACCGCCTTGGATCGCTGCGTCGATGTACTTGTCGTCGTCCGGGTCTGCGGCGACGGCGCGGACCGAGCGCTCCGGCGCAACCTGTTCGGCCGTCAGTTGGATGCTCGAGATCCAGGCCTCGACCTCTTGCGGGGTCAGCGGCACGTACCGCTTCACGTGATCGTAGCGCGCTGCCCGCCGGAGCTCGGCGACGATCGCCGGTGAGACGATGAGCCCGAACGAGCGCTGCTTGATCCACCGATCGAGGATCTGACCCGGCGGTCCTGTCGGTCGGATCAGAGCGCTGATGAAGACGTTCGCATCGAGGACCGCTCGGATCACGCGCGGCGCGCGGGCGTCGATGCTCTCTTGCTGCGGGACCGGTGCTTGGCCTCATCCGCGAGCCGGTCGGCCTCCTTCTGTGTCGGCATGCGGCTGCGCGGACGATCGAGGACCTCGAGGATGTATCGCCGAGCGAGCAGCTCGAGACGCTCCAGCTTGTCGACTGGGACCAGGGCCGCGAGGCGTCGGCCTCGCCGCTCGATGATGAACTGATCCTGACGGAGCGCGACGCGGTCGAGCACATCGCCCAAGTGCTTGCGCATCTCCAGTGTCGTCACCCGTTCCCGCATCTTGCCCTCCGGCGGTCAATTGCCACCAAGTCTGACAACTATCATAGTTCGAAGCGAATTAGATTGTGGCACCCGTACCTTGGACGGGCTCGAAGCCGCGCCCATGTCGAGAGGCGGCGCGGCCCGCGCAATGGAGCCGCGAGCGCCGGCGGCAATGGGTCTGGCAAACTATTCGCCGGCAACGGAGACATGGTTTCGAGTGAGCAATGGTTTCGGCCCGCCCACCAGGCCATCCGGAGCAATGGTTTCGTCCGACTTGAGCACATGCCCGTCGTAGCGGCTCATCTTCGTGCGCAGTAGTCCGCTACACCATTACTCTGGCTGAGCGCATCTCGGATCGCTCGCGGATCCGAAACCCCTTCGGGAATTCGATAGAATCGAGTTCTCCGCCGAGGTAGCTCAGCTGGTAGAGCAATGGTCTGAAGAATCGCGCGCGGGCTGATGAGCGAATTTCCGAGATAACTCGCGGCTGATACCGAAATTCGGCGTCAGAGAGCAATGGTTTCAGTGGTCAATAGTCTGAGTGCGGCGGGTAGGCCGCACTCAGTACGCCGCGGGGTTCGGTCCCGGCGGGCCGCAGGGCGAGCGAGAGACGCGCGGCGGCGTTGCGGCGCCCTGTCCCGTGCCCACAGGCGGCGAAGCATCACGCTCCTGCTCTCGGTAAGGCCGTCCTGTTGAACGAGCAGGAGCGCGAAGCCGGCGGTCGAGACGGGATTTCGCTCGATATCGCCGCCTAGAATCCGCGAATGCCTCGCTCCGTCGCACGCCCGGTCGTGCGCAAGCGCGCGCCTTCGACCACGCGGGCATTCCTCTTCTCCGACCTGCGTGACTACACGACCTTCGTGGAGCGCCACGGGAACCAGGCCGCGGCGCGCCTGCTGAAGGACTACCGAACGCTCGTCCGCAAGGAGATCGCGCGGCACGCGGGCGCGGAGATCAAGACCGAGGGCGACTCCTTCTACGTCGTCTTCGACTCGGCCTCGTCGGCGCTCGAGTGCGCGGTCGCGCTGCTCCGGCGAGCGGGCGCGCGCGGCGAGGACGACGTGCCCCTGCGTGTCGGCGTCGGCCTGCATGCCGGCGACACGGTGCGATACGACGATCAGTTTGTGGGGAGCGCGGTCAACATCGCGAGCCGGCTGGCCTCGCAGGCCGGTGCCGGCGAGCTGCTCGTCAGCGATACGTTCCGCGGGCTCGTGCGAACGAGCACGTCGCACGGCTTCAGCGACCGGGGCGAGCTGAAGCTCAAGGGTGTCGCCGAGCCGGTCCGCGCCTGGACGGTGGAATGGGACGATGTCGCTCACGCGCCGTCCAGCGCTGAAGCCGACATCCCGCGGGCCCCGAGCCGACCGCCCGCGGCGCCCGCCCTCGGACAGATCGTCTGCCCGGTCGTCGTCGGCCGCGAGACCGAACGCGCGCGCGCCGTCCAGCTCCTCGATGCCGCGCGCGAGGGCCGCGGGCAGACGCTGCTGGTCGGTGGTGAGGCGGGAGTGGGGAAGAGCGCGTACGTCCGCGATGCCGTCGCCGCCGCGACGGATCGCGGGTTCCGCGTCCTGTACGGCGCGACGCTCGAATCGGATCGAGGTCTGGCGTACGCGCCATTCCTCGCCGCCGTGCGTTCCGGCTTCCGCGGGCTCGAGCGCGACCGGCTCGGTTGCGTGCTGGCCCAAGCGGCGCCGGACCTGGCCGAGCTCTTCCCCGAGCTCGGACGGCCGCGCCGGGCGACGGAGGGGGGCGAGATCGATCAGCACCGGCTCGGCCTGGCGTTCCAGGGACTCTTCGCGACGTTCGCGCGAGAGGGACCGGTCCTTCTCGTCGTGGAGGATCTGCACTGGGCAGACGAGGCGTCGCTGGGGCTATTCCAGTCCCTTTCGCGCGAGGTGCGCGACACTCGCACGCTGCTCCTGGCGACCTACCGCAGCGACGAGATGCACCGCCGGCACCCGTTCCTGAGGGTGCTCGCGGGGATGCAGCGCGAGCGCCTTCTCAGTGAGGTCAACCTGCGCCGTCTCGAGCGAGAGCAGACGCGCGAGCTCATCCGCGCGACGCTCGCGCAGTCGCACCCGACGGTGCGAGTGAGCGACGAGTTCCTCGAGGCCATCGACGCGCGCAGCGAAGGCAACCCGTACTTCACCGAGGAGCTGCTGAAAGCGCTCGTCGAGTCGGGTGGGCTGTACTACCGGCCCGAGACCGGCTGGGACCGCAAGCCCATCGACCAGCTCCAGATCCCTGGATCCATCCGCGAGGCGGTCCGAGGGCACGCCGAGCGGCTCTCGGAGGACGCGCGCACGACGCTCGCGGTCGCCGCGGTGTTCGGGCTGCAGTTCGACTTCGACGCGCTGGCCAGTGCGCGGGGGATCGACGAAGGCGCGCTCGAGGAGCACCTGCGCGAGTTCATCGAGGCGCAGCTCGTGGTCGAGCGTGGCGGCGACGACGAGGGCTACGCCTTCCGTCACGCGCTCACCAAGGAGGTCGTGTACGACGACCTGCTCGTCCGGGAGCGCAAGCGCCTGCACCGCGCGGTCGCCGACGCCCTCGAGACGGTCACGACGACGGAGCCGAGCCTGCTCGCGCACCACCTGCTCGCGGCTGGGGAGCCGCAGCGCGCCGTTCCGCACCTGCTGGCGGCCGCGGACCGCGCCCATGCCGCAGGCGCTCCCCGAGAAGCCACGGCGCACTACGCCCGCGCGATCGAGATCGGCCTGCCCGACGACCGGCTGGCCGCAGTCCTTGAGCGCCAGGTGGAGGCCTACCTCTTCTTCGATGTCACGCTCATGATCAAGACGGCCGAGGAGGCGCTCGCGCTGTACCGCGAGATCGACGATCCGCGGGGACGATCGCGAATGCTGCTTCTGATGTCATTGGGCCACTCGCTCCAGGGCCGGCACGCGCAGGCCGAGCGGCTCGCGCAGGAGGCGATCGACGTGCTCGCCGGTGAGGAGGGGCCCGAGCTCGGCCGCGCCCTCGCCGACCGGGCGCGGCTGCTGATGATGCGCATGGCCATGGCCGAGAGCATCACTGTCGCCGATCGAGCGCTCGAAATTGGCGAGCGCTTCAGCGACGCTCCGACGCTGGCGAACGCTCTGATCACCAGAGGCAGCGCGATGAAGGGCCAGGAGGGGATCGCACTCTTGCGGCGCGGCCTCGACATCGCGCTGCGGCGCGGGCTCACCGGGCCGGCGCACCGTGCGTACAACAACCTCGGCATCGCGTTGAACTTCGCCGGTGCGAGCCTGACAGAGCGTCTCGCTCTCATAGAAGAAGGCTTGACCTTCTCTCGCCGCCACGGCGCCGAGGCCGATGCGATCGCCTACCTGCTCGCGCAGAAGTGCATCCTCGAGCTGTCGAGCGGAGCTTGGGACGCCGCGCTCGAGACCGGGCGGGGAGTGAGCGAGGCCAGCTCCGTGGCCGCACAGCCCATGTTCGCGCGGGCCTGGGTCGTCGCCGCTCGCGAGGGGCCGGCTGCGGCGCTCCCTCTGTACCGCGAGCTCGCCGCTCGCGCGACGGGGATGCCGGCAAATGCCGAGATCGTCACGCGCATCGTTCTCGCGGACGGATACGGCGGTGCAGGACTCCTCGATGAAGCACGCGCCGAGCTCGCGCGCCTCGGCGAGCTCGCGGCATCGCACCCGCGCGGCGCCGGCGAGCTGCTGACACCGCGCAGCGCCCTCGCCGGCCAGTTCCTGCCGCAGCTGCTCTCGGCCGCCCTCCGCACGGGTGACATCGCTTGGCTCGACGAGGCAAGCGCCGAGATCCGGGACGGCGCGCCCCAGGCTGAGGCGCAGCGCTCAACGATCGCTGCCGCGCGGGCCCTGCTCGCCGGAGACGCCGAGGGCTGCGCCGACGCGGTCGTTAGAGCCATCGAGCTCCACGCGCAGCGAGGCGTCGGCGCCCACACGCACGGCTTCGCCGTGACCTGCCTTCAGGAAGCGCGCCGGCGCGGCCTCGCTCTCGGGACGGAGTGGCGATCGCTTGCGGCGCTCACACGCGCGTTCGCGGAGCAGGCGGGCGCGCGGTGGTGGCTCTCGGTGCTGTCGGAGGCGGGTCTCGAAGTCACTTGATTCGATCGGAGGTATCGCGGCACCCGGTTCCACCGGCTCGATGGTGACCGCAGCGAGCTCCTGGCCGGCGAGTGTCAGGTCGTAGAGCCACTACGGTCCTTCGTCTCGTGTGCCGCTTCAGGATGTCTGCATGCTTGGGCGAGCGCAGGCGTGGGGGCGTGCCATCTGGCCTAATTCGCGGCTCACGCACCTGGTGCCTGCCTCCTGGCGAAACGGTCGTCCAGTTGGTTTTCGATCGCTGCCTATTGGTCTGGCAAACCATCGCGCTCGAGACATGGTCTAGGACGAGCAATGGTTTTCGGTCCTCGTCAGAGCCGCGAGCGCGCAATGGTTTCGGCGGCCTCAGCACGATCGTGCCGAAACCATTGCGTGCGGGGTCCAATGGTTCGCTACACCATTGCTCTGCTGAGCGCACACTCCGATCGGTCGGAGGTCCGAAATCTCCTCGGGAATTCGATAGAATGGCGTCCTCCGCCGAGGTAGCTCAGCTGGTAGAGCAATGGTCTGAAGAATCGCGCGCAGGCTGATGAGCGAATATCCTCGGAGAATTCGCGACTGATACCGAAATTCGGCGTCAGAGAGCAATGGTTTCAGCGGTCAATAGTCTTCGGGATTGTACACTTGACGCAAGGGGGCTAGGCTCTCCGACGATTCGTCTGCGAGAAGCGCAGATGGACGTTGGAGGTCGAGGATGGAAGAGCCCACGACTTGGGGCTCACTGTTCGCGCGAGCTTGGTCAATGACGCGCCACGCCCATCTCGGCATCCGGTCGCTCGGATGGGTCGTGGTGGTGGTCATTACGGTTCTGGTCGTTGTCGGCGTCTTGGCATTCATTCAAGATCGGCGAAAGACGGTCGAAACCCTTCTTGGTGACGTTCTCAGTGTGGTCCACCTACCGACCGAATGGGCTCCGGTGCTACTGGGACTTGTGATAGTTGGGATCATCGGCGGCGGCACATGGTCGTGGATCACTTTGGCGTCGCGTGTCTCCAAGATGGATGAAGGGGCTCGCTCGGCTGTCAGTCTGCTGGTACAGACCTCAGGCGTCGCCAAACTTCGAATCGATGGTGTGAGTGGCCAAGTGGACGCCCTACAGCGTCGCATTGAAGGACTTGAGAGAGACGCAAAGGACGATCGGGACAACTGGCGTGACCAGATGAAGATCAACAACTCCAGCCTTGAGAGCAGCCTTGCCCAGATCAAAGCGGCGACTGAAATGGTCAAGAAAGCCGAAGAGCGGCTCACGCAGAGGATCGAGCAGGACTACGAGCAGATGACCGGACTGTTCACACGCATAAAGGCCATTGAGGATCACCTTGGATTGACGCCTCCCGACGGAACTCTCTTCGGCCGTGCGAAGTCGCCGTGAGTGCTCAGGCCGGTCGTTCGATGAGTTCCTTGTACGTCATGGTCTCGGCGCGCAGGAGGGCGAGCATCGTGTCGCGGAACAGGAAGTCGTTGCGTCGGTTGTTGTACCGCCACTCGAACTCGTCCAAGTACGAGTCCAGGTGCTTCACGCTCAGGTGGTGGTATGAGCCGATGATGCTGCGCTTTAGCAGACTCCACGCCGACTCGATGGTGTTGGTATGAACGTCGCCCCGCACCCATTCGTAGGCGTGATGATTGACGCTCTCGTGCTTGGTGTCGGCGTCCCCGAGCCTCTGGTAGCCCGCCCACTCGTCGGTGTAGATCGCGGGAGCCTTGTCCGCGATGGCCTTGCCGATGAAGTCGCGCATCGTCATTCCGTCACGTTGCACGCGCAAACGGATCGCGCCTCCGCGCTGGACGGCCCCGGCGACGGATGTCTTGCGACCGGGGCGCGGACCGCGCTTGCGGCGTCCGAAGGCGTCAAGGGCGGCAGGACGACGAGGCTTTCCGCCGATCCATGTGCTGTCCACCTCGACGGTGCCGAGCAACGGCGTCGGGTCGCTCGTCATGGCCGCGCGGATGCGATGCGACAGATACCAAGCCGTCCGGTAGTTCACTCCGAGGGTGCGCTTCAACTGATTGGCGCTGATGCCCTTCTTGCTCTCGCCCACGAGGTACACGGCCATGAACCACTTCCACAGCGGCAGGTGGGTGTCGTTGAAGATCGTCCCGGCCGTGACCGAGAACTGGTAGCGGCATGAGTCGCAGTCGAACTGGTCCCGCTCCACGATGCGCGAGATGGTCTTGCCGCCGCAGCGGGGGCAGCGCACGCCGTCCGGCCAGCGCAGACCTTCAAGGAACCGACGGCACGCATCCTCGGAGTGGAACTCGTCCACGAGCTTCACAAGGTTCATGCCCTCGGTTTCAGGAAGGCGAGCCTTACGCATCTATCACTTGGGAAGGAGAATGACCGTGAAGTACAGGATCGTTTTCAAGGGCAACGACGACACGACGGAGACGAGGGTCATCGAGGCATGGACCATCGTGAATGACGGAAAGGTGTTTCTTGTCCGAGATGCAACGTCGCAGTCGAACACCATCTTCATGATCCCGGCCGATCGGCTCATCAGCGCCGAGAGGATCAACGGCTCCTAGCGTGCCGAGAAAGCCTCCCCACGAGATGACCGGCGAGGAAGCGCTGCGGCTGATCTTCCACCCGAGGGTCGTCCGGCACCTGAAGAAGGTGGCCTCCGAGAACTCACCAAAGGCTGCCCGGAAGCCCGTAAAGAAAGCCAAATCAGCCATCAAAAGGAAGCCTAGGTGAAACGGAGCCTTGTGTCAAGTGCATAATCCCGATAGTCTTGGAGTGCGGCGGGCAGGCCGACCTCCTCGACGAGGACCCTGGCCCTGGTGCCCCAATCACGTTCGTTGGCAGCCTTCCACCGTCTCGTCCGGATCGGCGGCTGACTCCCGATCAGACGACCGTCGCCATGGTCGCGGCGCTTGAATCGGCAGGCGGGATCCGGAAGAACACAGTGTTGCCGTTGGATTCTGGCAGGCGGGAACCGCGTACTCGCCCAGGCTGTAGTTAATAGACGCATGGGGCTTCGCCTTCTTCTCTGCACGTCGCTGTTCGTCGTCGCCTGCCAGGGCGTGCCCGCCAGCGCTGGCACCTCAGCTTCCGCCAAGGGACTCCCATCAGCCCGGGTGGCGTCGGCGGATCCCTCGCGCCTGCCGACGCCTGAGCAGGAGCGGGCGGTAACGGAAGCTCTTGCGACGGCTAGGGTCCGAGGCACTTCTGTCATTCCATCCAAGTTCGATTGGCTCTTCGGCACCGCAGCGCCGAGGGCGGGCATCTTCTCAGGGACGCTCGATGCGACGGAGGTCTGGGCGGATGTCCACTTCCTCGATGCGACGACCGAAGGCATCACCGCCTGCGCAGGCCGGTCGGCCTCGGGAGAGTCGGTCTTCACGGTCAGCGTCAAGGGGCGACCGCAGGTCCTCGGCGGCGCGGGCGTGACCGGTGCGCTTTCGGGCACGGGCCCGATGTACTTCGCGAGCAGTGATCGTCTCTTCGTGATGACACCGAACGTGCGACTGCGCGACGCGCTCCTGCCCGCTCTCGGACTGTCCGTGCCAAGCTGCATCCGGCGCGAGCCCGAGACGCTGCCGGTGTTCCCCTGGGAGCGGGAGGTCATGGACGCATTTGCTGCGCTAGGGATCGAGATCCGGGTGATTGGCGGGTCCAAGTTCGAGTCCTTCCTTGGCGATCCCCGCGATGCACGCGTGTTCATCGGAGCGTCTGGGCAGGATGGCAGGGGCGCGGACGTGCTCTCGCTCGGCGTCCCACTGGGGGAAGTCCGGATGTGCTCCTCGCCATCGTCGCCGGGCTTCACGAAGTGGGCGGTCAGCGTCGACGGCAGACAGCTGCTAGGCATGGAAGGTAGCCAGGCGGTCTATCCGCTCGTCGGGACGCGCTTCTTCGTTCTTGCCTGGGACCGCGCAACCGCGGAAGCTCTTGCGCACGGTCTTGGTCTCAGCGCGCCGTCCTGCTGATCGCCTCGGCCGAGGCCTGTCGAGCAGCGCGACGCTCGCGCCGACGGAGAGTGGGGAGTGGTCGTTCCTGCGACCCTGATCTTGTAGGTCGTCTCGCTCCGCTGACTCTTCGGAGAAAGGACTCGCGAGTTTCTTGGGTAGACGGTGAATTCACTTCGCGGGAGCGGCTGTCACGGCGTCTATGTGTAGATCAGCCGTCCCGTAGAAGCTCTGGCGACAACGGTTGACCGCTCGCCAGCCGCTGAACGATCGTCGGCACGCAATCGAGCCGGGCGGTACTTCAGCCCTGATGCAGAGAGGAAGGCGCGCGATTCGGCGAACCAGGTGTACGCGGGGCGTCTGGACGACGGACTCGGTGCGCTGCCATTCGATCCAGTAGCGCGGGGCCCACTCGTGCGCGATCTTCTCGACCAGCCTCCGCCAACGGAAGAGGGAAAGCGCCCCAACGGGGGGTAGCTACGCGTTCGGGCCCGGGCGGTCGCTGGCCGCGGCGATCCTCCTCCGCAGATGGCAATGGAGGTGGACCGATGGAGACCACGCGACCGCGCAGCGCAGCATCCGATCTCTCGCTGGACTCGGCCATCGCGGAGTTCCTCGCATCGGAGCGCTACTACCTGCGTCCCTCGACGTGCGCGACATACCGCAGTCACCTGCTCGCCTTCAGCGCGGCGCACCGGGAGGCGAGCGCGCGCGACCTGCGGCCGCCGTTGGTGCGGGCGCACCTTGGTGCGCTGCTCGGTGCCGGCAAGCGATACGCCGCGCGCAACCGGGCGATCGCCCTGCGCGCCCTCGCGCGGTACCTCGCGCGCGAACTGCGCATTCCACGACACGGCGGGTCCTCGCTGGCGGATCTGCGCCTTCCCCCGGTCCCGTACGGCGGCCGCGCGCCGTATCGCACCGAGGAGGTCCTGCGGATGTGGGAAATCATCGGCGCGACGCCGTGGCGCTGCCGGTCGCTGTGGTCAGCCGTGTTCTGGCTCCTCCTTGGTACCGGGCTGCGCTCGGGCGAGGCGCGGTTGCTGCGACGCGCGGACGTCGAGCTCTCGGGCGGAGGGCCAAACGCGATCGGTCAGGTCGTCGTCAGCGGGGAGAACTCAAAGTCGGCGGCGGGCGCGCGGGTCGTGCCGCTCGATCCGCGTGCCGACGCAGCTCTGGTCGGCTATCTCCGCGGTCGTCTCGAGAACGGATCGAGCGGCTCGGAACCGCTGTTCCTAAGCGCGGACGGCCTCGGCTTCAGCCGGGACGGCTGGAACGCGATGCACCAGCGGGTGCGGCGGGCCATTGGCGATGCGGGCGGTCCGGCGTATCAGCCGCATCGGCTGCGCAACACATGGGCCCGCGACATGCTCGAGGCGGGCGTGCCCGAGACCGTGATCGTGCAGCTCGCGGGCTGGGCCGACGGCGACATGCTGCGCCGCTACGTCGGACGACTGAGCATTCGTGCGCTGAAGGGGTACCCGACCACGCTCGCCAAGTACGCGACGCGACGGCGGGTACGCGATGGCGGAGTGCTCTTCGGGCGCGGTCTCGATCGGGGCTTTCGGGGTGGGATAATGGTCTAGCGCGAGCAATGGTTTCGGTGGTCTTCGAGATCATGGTGCGCAATTCCTGCACGATTCATTCACGACCTTAGCGAGAACGTGATGATCAGTACCCAGTTTTGCCGAGGTAGCTCAGCTGGTAGAGCAATGGTCTGAAGAACCATGTGTCGCCGGTTCAAGTCCGGCCCTCGGCACAGACCAGGCTTCGGCATTACTGGCGCCCTAGCAGCCGGCCTAGACGACACCCGTAGCGCCGCGCAACGGAATGCGCACAAATCCCCCACAAAAGCGTAAACGCCCCTTGTATTTCCGACTACATAGGTAGGCAATAGCTGTAGCGCATCTGGAAAGAGGTGGCGTCCGTGGCGGTAGAGCAGCTCTCCCAGCTCCCCGACAGCTACAAGTACGGCTGGCACGACGACAACGCGTCGGTCAACGTGAAGAAGAAGGGACTCTCCGAGGCGGTCGTCCGCGAGATCAGCCAGGTCTACAAGCACGAGCCGGAGTGGATGCTGCAGCGCCGGCTGAAGGCGCTCCGCCACTTCGATAGCCGCGCCATGCCACCTGGGGCGCCG
>Ga0105164_10001943_pt1 | contig 12968 bp, 11 predicted proteins | sample VDWuncwatermetaG_FD_89674 | JGI IMG/M metagenome (GOLD analysis project Ga0105164, IMG submission 89674) | Wastewater microbial communities from Netherlands to study Microbial Dark Matter (Phase II) - VDW unchlorinated drinking water | ecosystem: Environmental > Aquatic > Freshwater > Drinking...
GATAATGAATTTAGATACCAAGAAAATTCTGCAATTTATCTTTTCACTTTTAGTTTTTGCCAATATTTTATCTTTTAATCGCACCGATGCCTTTGATTATAAATCTTTGTATATCCAAATTTATTTCTGTCTTATCCTTATTCTCTGGGTGTGGGGCATATTGAATGAGAAAATTCTCATCTCGAGAGGTTTAGCGAATAAGTTAATTGCGATATTTTTTCTTCTCAATTTATTTTCTTTCGTTGTTTCACCATACAAAATTGCCAGCGGACTACAGTTTTTTCAGGTTATTATATACGCAGGTTTATATTTTATCTTTCTCAATGCATTTACCGACCTGAGAGATATTAATCGATTTATAAACTTGGCGGTCTTCAGTATTTTATTAGTTTCAGCCTATGCCATAGCCCAGCATTTCAAATTTGATTTAGTAAGATTGTCTAATAAGGAGATATTCTCGACCTTCACCAATCCCAATTTCTTTGCGGGTATATTGGCTTTGAATCTGCCATTTTGCTTTGGCAAGTTATTCACGAGCCGCGGCTGCATTAAGAAGTTCCTGTTTGTTCTGGTGTTTGCCATAGTTTTTCTTGCATTGGTTTTCTCTGAATCCAAGGGAGGAATTATTACCGGGTGGTTAGGGATTTTTATTTTTTTGTCTTTGAGTCTTTTAGCATCCTTGCAAACTCAATTATATAAGATAAGACAGAAATGGGGTGTTCATTTTTTAGTTGTCGCAGCGCTTATTATATTTGGCTTACTGTCTTTATATGTAGGGAATTTCATCGGTAATATTCGTGGGGGAGCAATCCTTGCGAGTTTCAAGGAGAGGGCGGTTATCTGGCGGGTGGCTTTAAGGATGATTAAAGAACATCCTTTGATGGGAAGGGGCATCGGGACATTTGTCTTGTTCTTTCCTTATTATAAACAACCATTTTTTTATCCGGAGCAATTGATACGGCATGCCTGTAATGAATTTCTGGAGTTGTGGCAGGAGCTGGGTCTGTTCGGCCTCTTGAGTTTTGTAGGTATTCTGGCTTATGCCTCAATTAGCCTATTCGGGTTGGTTTTTTCCAGAGACAAAGACAGGAATATAAGAATTATAGGGATGGCTTGTCTGTCGAGTTTATGGTCAGGGATATTTCTTAACCTGGGAGATATTAATCTAAGGATCCTCTATCTGGGGATTTATTTCTGGCTAAACTTAGCTATTTCAAGCCAGTTAAAAATAATATCTGCGGGGAAAAATGAATTTTATGCAGCTGGAGCCCCACGGGTAAAACCCGTGGGACCCAAACTGAATACGCCCCTTCTGGGGCGACGTCCCGCTGTGCCATTTACCCACCCCGACGATACGTCGGGGTGGAACTCTGGTAACGGGATTAGGTTCTCTCCTCTGGTGAAAAAGATAGGTTTTGTGTCTTTTTCCCTGGTAGCGCTATTCTTGTTGAAATTTGCTCTGGCGCCATTTTCGATGTATAGACTTTCCCTAAAGGAGCCAACGCGCGGCGTACGCAAAGAGGATAGCTTAGTCTCTTCCGTAAAAGAAGAACGCAGCGTTACAACAGATGAATATTTCAGGATAGCGAATGGGTATGTAAAGACTGAAGCTTGGTCTGGTGCAATAGAGTATTTCCATAAAACTCTTGAGATTTCACCCGAGTTTTTACCTGCTTATAATAATCTGGGCAACGCATATCTTATGAGCGGAGATCCGGACAAAGCGATAGGCTATTATCAGAAAGCCCTCGTTATCAATCCTTACTATATAGCGGCGAATTATAATTTAGGTTATGCCTATTTTATAAAGGGCAGAGTCTTGGATGCCTATCAACACTTTGTGTTCTGCCTAAAATTAAATCCAAAGGACAAGGATTCCTTCTCCATGCTCTACAAAAAGATTCTTTTTTAGCAGACTATTATGCCAGAGAAATCCATTAGAGAAGAATCAGCGCAGTTTATAAAAGGGGTAGGGCCGGCACGGTTTAAGGCCTTGAACCGGTTGGGTATACATTCGATATACGATTTGCTTTATTTCTTTCCCCGGCGTTACGAAGACCGCAGCCAATTCAAGAAAATTTCCGAACTCGAATCCGGAAATACTGAAACTATCAAGGGCGAAATTATTTCCTGTCATTTAAGAAGAACCCGCCGGCAAATGAGTATTGTAAATATTAAACTGACCGATGGGACAGCCATAATATCTGCAGTATGGTTTAATCAGCCTTATTTGGGGGAGGTATTCAAGGGGGGAGAGCACATTATTCTCCATGGAAAAGTGGATAAATTTCTTGATTTGCAGATGAACTCCCCCGAGTTTGAGATGGTCAGTGATGAAAAAACAGATTCGCTGAATATGGGAAGAATCGTCCCCATTTATTCCCTTACGGCAGGTTTGTCCCAGAGGATTATGCGCTCGATAATGTATGAGGGGCTAAGCTCTTATGCCCATCGCCTGAATGAATTTATACCCTATGATATACGCAGCCGTAATAAGCTGCCTAACATTGTTGAGGCCATAAGATGGATGCATTTCCCGGACGGCTTCGATAAAGAAGAATTGGCACGCAAGAGGTTTGTCTTTGAGGAATTCTTCCTCCTGCAATTAGCCATAGCGATGAAAAGAGTAAGACAAAAGACAATTCAAGCGGGGATTAGCCACAATGTTAGCCAGCGGTTATGCAATGACTTCATAGAAAAGCTGCCTTTCGAGTTAACCGAGAGCCAGACCAGAGTGATAAGAGAGATAGAGCAGGATATGGCCAGGCCCCAGCCAATGAATCGCCTTCTCCAGGGAGACGTTGGTTCGGGAAAAACGGTTATCGCGGCTTACGCTCTTTTAGTTAGCGCTAATAACGGTTTTCAGGCAGCCCTGTTGGCGCCTACGGAGATTTTAGCCGAGCAGCACTTTGTTAATCTGAGCAATTTCTTTCTGCAGTTTAATCTAAACGTTGGCTTACTTATCAGCGGAATTTCTCCCCGGACAAAAGAAAGGATAAAAGAAGAACTGAAGAATGGCGAGATAGAGGTCATAATTGGCACGCATGCTTTATTGGAAGAGGATGTTTTATTTAAGAAGTTGGGCCTGGTGGTTATCGATGAGCAGCACAAGTTCGGGGTAATGCAGAGAAAAGAATTGCAAGGCAAAGGACTGAATCCGGATGTCTTGATTATGACCGCCACTCCCATACCGCGCACCCTTGCCTTGACCGTTTACGGAGACCTGGATATCTCGACGCTTTATGAGCTGCCCCAGGGCAGAGGAAAGGTTAGGACCTTCTGGGTTTCTGAGGATAAGCGAGAAGATGTCTACACATTCATTGGCCATGAACTAAGCGAGGGCCGGCAGGCTTTTGTAGTCTATCCTTTGATTGAGGAATCCGAGGTTCTTGAGGTAAGGGCCGCAACCAAAATGTATGAAGAAATAAAGACAGGTCCCTTTAGCCACTTTAGAGTGGGGCTTTTACACGGACGACTTTCCAGCCAGGAGAAAAATCAGGTTATGCAGGACTTTAAGGAGAAAAAAATAGCTCTCCTGGTATCAACTGTCGTTATTGAGGTAGGAATTGATATCCCCAATGTTACGGTGATGCTGGTTGAAAATGCGGAACGTTTTGGATTGAGCCAGCTCCACCAGTTGCGTGGCCGGATCGGCAGAGGAAAGCACCCCTCTTACTGTATACTTATATCGGGTGCCCAAACCGAGGAGGCACGACACAGGCTGACTGCTTTGGTAGAAACCCAGGATGGTTTTAAGATTGCGGAAGAGGACCTGAAGATAAGAGGTCCGGGGGAATTTCTTGGCGAGTTGCAGCACGGATTTCCCGAAATAAGGATCGGCGATATCCTTCAGGATATGCAGATACTCGAGGGTGCCCGTTTGGAGGCGTTTGACCTTATAAAACAATCCGCCGACCTTGCGCAGCCAAAACACCGATTTCTATTAGAGGCTTTAAAAGAAAGATTTGCCAATCTGAACTTACTCTCCGTGGGTTAAAAAAATACACAGGTAGGGTAGAATGAGAATAACTTCAGGGTCTTTAAAGGGAAGAAAGTTAGTTTCTCCCGGCGTAAAAAACCTGCGTTTGACCGAAGCCAAGGTTCGAAAGGCAATCTTTGATATCTTGGCCGATAGCATTGAGGGCAGTTCGGTCCTGGAGCTCTTTGCCGGTTCAGGGGTGTTAGGTATTGAGGCTTTTTCCCGTGGAGCAGGTGAGGTTACCTTTGTGGACAATAATCCGCGCTGTATTGAGGCTATAAGAGAGAATATTCCTCAGGAATTTAGAGAAAAAAGTCATATCCTTTTCCAGGACTATTTAGAGGCCATAGATCATCTGGACAATCTCAATAAAAAATTTGACTTAGTAATACTTGATCCCCCCTATAAAAAGGGGCTGGCTCTTTTGAGCTTGAAAAAAATTTGCCAGTGTTGTATACTAAAACATTATGCAATAATTGTTATCGAGCACCATTTGGTTGATGACTTAGATAATGCAGCGTTGGATAAACTTCAGTTGATAAGCCGCAAGCGATACGGAGACACAGGCCTAACCTTGTTTAGATTCCGTGCCGTCTGAATCTTTCTAAGATTGGTGAGAAATAATATGCAGCGCACAGCCATATATCCCGGGACGTTTGATCCGGTTACCTACGGTCATATTGATTTGATTAAGAGGGCCAGGGGTATATTCGATAAAATTATCGTTGCAGTAGCAGCCCGTTCTCCCAAGGATACTTTGTTTTCTTCAGAAGAGCGGATGGGATTTATTCGAGAAGCAACCAAAAATATTTCCGGTGTCAAGGTTGAACTGTTCGATGGCCTCGTCGTTGATTATGTGAGGAGTAAGAAAACGAGCGTAATCATTCGGGGTCTGCGTATGATTTCCGATTTTGAATACGAATTCCAGATGGCCCTGACTAACAGAAAGATAGCTCCAGATATCGAGACTATATTTATGATGCCCAGCGAGTCTTATTCCTATCTATCCTCAAAGCTGATAAAGGAAGTCGCATCATTGGGAGCAAACCTTTCTAGTTTTGTCCCTGCTTTCGTCGCTAAAGCTTTGAAAGCTAAACTTTCAAGTTCCAAGAATCAACCTACGGCTACCTCGGCTTAAAAGCCGAGGTCTGTTATGGTTGATACTGAGCCGCCTTCATCCCCGCCTTAAAAAGGCGGGGTTTCCAAGCGGCGAACGTATCAAAAGAGATAATTTTGCTTTAAACCGATTGATACATTCGGCGACAAACCCCAATGCTTGTTTAAACTGAGTGCTTTGTACGAAGTGCCATCGGGGTATACGAATGTGTTGATTGGTATTGCCTAAGATACTATGGAAAGCCGGGATGTTTTTACAGGTTTAAGAGAAAGGGCGCGAAATAATCCAAAAAAGATTATCCTTGTTGAGGGCCAGGATGACCGGGTTGTCGAAGCGGCCAGGATAATCCTCAAAGAAGAAATAGCCCGGCTGATAATTTTCGACGCCGGCCTGCTTAAGAAGGTATTTAGAAAGGAACTGGGAGCGGGTTATTTAGAACTGGTGGATGTTACAAGAGGCACGGTTATTAATAAATACGCCTCTTTATATTTTGAGTTACGCAAGAGTAAGGGGGTGGATCTGGATATGGCTAAGAAAATGCTTATGGATAATCCTGTCTATATTGCTGCGCTTATGGTGAAAGAGGGTATAGCCGACGGCTTTGTTGCCGGGGCAAGTTTAACTACGCGCGATGTGGCCCGGGCAGCCATACATTGTATAGGAAAGAAAAACGATACATCTACAATTTTAGGTATTTTTATTATGTCCATACCGGACTCAGAGTACGGAGAGAAAGGAACGTTTGTCTTTGCCGACTGTGCGGTTTTGCCCCAGCCTGATAGGGATCAGCTTGCCGACATCGCGGTATTATCCGCAGATTTTACTAAAGATATTCTGAAAATAGCCCCCCGCGTAGCAATGCTGAGTTATTCAAGTAAGGGCTCGGGTTCGAGTGAACGGACAGGCCCGATTACAGAAGCAGTTCGTATTGCAGCGAGTAGACGTCCGGATTTGCTTATCGATGGAGAATTGCAGGTTGACGCGGCAATCGTTCCGGAGGTGGCAAAAACCAAAGCGCCGGATAGCCCGGTTGCGGGCTTTGCCAATGTCTTGGTTTTTCCCAACCTGGAGGCGGCAAATTGTAGTTATAAATTAGTGCAGAGACTGGCGAAGGCCCGTGCCGTTGGACCGATATTTTTGGGTCTGGGTAGACCAGCAAGTGACCTTTCGCGGGGCTGTAACGTAGAAGATATTGTAGATGCTGTGGCTGTAACTGTGGTTCGTGCCCAGGAAAACGCGGATGGACGCAGATGACAACGCAGATTAACCCCGTTAGAAGTCTGCATCAGAAGTGTGGTAGTCGCCTTTGGCGACTTACTTCTAACGGGGTAAACGCAGATAAATTGTTGATACTGGTGATCAATGCCGGTAGTTCTTCGATAAAATATCAGCTCTTTGACATGCCTCAAGGAAATTTTATTGTCAAAGGTATCATTGAAAGAATAGGGGAGAAAAGATCACTTATTCAGCACGGATTAAAGAATAAAATTTCCTTGAAGAAGAAAACAGAAGTCCGAGACCATCGTCAAGGAATCAACTGCATCCTTTCGCTTATGACGGATAAGAAATACGGCGCCTTAAATAGCCTGGATGAGATTTCCGGAGTTGGACATCGCGTGGTTCACGGCGGAGAAAGATTTCGCAAGCCGTGTCGCATTGATAAAAATGTTCTTCGGGAAATAAGAAAATACAACAAGTTGGCACCTTTACATAATCCGCCGGCGGTTTTGGCAATAGAGGCGTGTCTGGATTCTTTGAAAGAAATCAGGCAGGTAGCTATCTTTGACACGGCCTTTCACGCTACGATGCCCGAGCAGGCATTTATTTATGGATTGCCTTATGAGCTATATCGTAAATTTGGAATCAGACGCTACGGTTTTCACGGCACAAGTCATGAATACGTGGCGCGGGAAGCAGCGAGTATTCTAAATAAGCCAATAAGACGACTAAAGCTGATTACCTGTCACCTGGGGAATGGCTGCAGTATTACGGCTGTTAAGAGCGGCCAATCGATAGACACGAGTATGGGATTTACTCCTCTAGAAGGCTTACTTATGGGTACGCGTCCCGGTGATTTTGACCCTGCGATAATTATTTTTCTACTGAAAAAGAAATATACCATTAAACAAATAGACGATATTCTAAACCGCAGGAGCGGGTTACTGGGGTTATCTGGGATAAGTAATGACATGCGGGATGTAATTAAAGCCGCAAAGAAAGGTAATCGTCGGGCAGAATTAGCCAGAGATATATTTGTCTACAGAATCCAGAAATATATCGGCGCCTATACTGCGGTTTTGGGTGGTCTGGATGCCATTGTCTTCACCGGTGGCATCGGAGAGAATCAGGGAAAAATTCTCAGCAAAATCCACGAAGGATTAAAATTCTTACTCAAGGCGACTGGCGCGAAAACTTTGGTAGTGCATACCAACGAAGAATATATGATTGCTCGTCAGACCTATCAGTTATTAAAAAGCATAGAGGCTGATAGACGCCAAACTAAACGCCAAACTGCGCTGAATTCAGCGTAATTCAGCGTAGCTATCTGCGTATATCTGCTTCTAATGTTTAAATGAAGATAAAAGTAAGTAGTGTGCCTGCTGAAGGCATGGATTGTACCGAGACATATACGCCGCAGAGGATGGAACTGGAAACAGCAGAATTTAAGCTAATCCGGCCGCTCGAAGCAGATTATCATATCAAGAGAGAAGAGAATGAACTTCGGGTAGAGGTTAGCGTTCGTGCTTTTTTAGAGACGAGCTGTGCACGTTGTTTGGAAAATCTGGAATATCCGCTAAAAAAAGAATACAGTTTCAGCTATAAGGTTAAAGAAACAGATATTATTGACCCCACCGATGATATAAGGCAGGAGATTATTATAGATTGGCCGATGAAGCCGGTATGTAAGCCTGATTGCCTGGGCTTATGTCCGAGATGCGGGGAGAATTTAAATAAGGGAAAATGCAGTTGTCAAATGAAGACATAACTTAGCGAGCGATAGCGAAGCTAAGTTATCTACCTGTCGTATACAGGTAAGTCTGAATTTGACCCCCCACACCAATTGCAATAAACGATATGCGAGTACGCAATTGGTGTGGGGGTTCAATTCGCCCGCCTTCGGCGAGGCTGTCCCGCCGAAGGCGAGGCTCGTCAAAGACGGCTCGCCAAGATTTTTGGCGGACGCAGACGCTTCACAATGAATTAAGCGGGCTACACTTTACGGCGCTTACGCGGCGTAAAGTGTCTGCTCATTGAAGGGAGGAAGTCATGCCATTACCTAAAAGAAAGTTTTCTAAATCGCGACGCGATAAACGGCGTACGCACTGGAAATTAGAAACACCTCAGGTGAGCCGTTGTCCTCAGTGTGGAGAATTTAAACTGCCGCACAGAATTTGTCCGCATTGCGGATATTATAAAGGCCGAGAGGTGGTTAGCCAGAAAGAGAAAAAAGAAGAGAAGAAATAGATTCGTTAATTGACACATTCGGCGACAAGCCCCAATGCTTGTCATTGGGGAGTCAGAGCCGAAAGCCCGAAGGGCTTAAATGGCTTGTCGCTCTCCCTTCGCTTCGCTCAGGACTTTCGAAGGATACTGAGACGAAGTCGAAGTGCAGTGTCAACACTGAGGATACCCATTGATGATGCCTAATATGGAAAACAAGCCCCGATACTTGCCATCGGGGTATTCGAATGTGTTGATTTTTTTTGAGATAAGGTTAAGGTGTTAATGGAAAAAATTCGCATAGCCCTGGATGCTCTGGGTTCCGATAACTCGCCTCAGTCTGAAGTGGAAGGGGCTATTTTAGCCGCCGAGGAAGGATACGGACGGATTATTCTCGTGGGTGATGAAGAGCGGATAAGGCAGGAGCTGGCCAGGCACAGAAGGGGTTTATCCGACATTGAAATTCAGCATGCCTCGGAGGTTATCGGGATGGAAGATTCTCCAGCCGCGAGTGTGCGTCGGAAAAAAGATTCTTCTATCAGCGTAGCGGCAAATCTAGTTAAGGAGCGCCGTGCTGATTGCCTTGTTTCTGCCGGAAACACCGGAGCTGTGGTCTGTGCTACCAGCCTTAAATGGGGACTTATTCCCGGCATAGAACGCCCGGGAATTGCCATAGTCTTTCCTACCCTGAAAGGACCCTGCCTCTTAATTGATGTGGGAGCTAATATTGACCCCAAACCCACGCATCTTTTTCAATACGGTCTTATGGGTATGACCTATTCAAAACATGTATTAGGCAGGGATAACCCCAGAGTGGGCCTGCTCAATATCGGAGAGGAAGAAACCAAGGGGACCGATTTTATTAAAGAGACACACCAGCTGCTTTCTCAGGGTAAGATGAATTTTATCGGAAACGTAGAAGGCCGGGACATCTTTATGGGTGAGAGCGACGTGATTGTCTGTGACGGCTTTGTGGGAAACGTTGCTTTGAAGGTGTCGGAAAGCGTAGCCCATGCCTTCACGGAATTTCTCAAGCGCCATATTAGAAAAAGCCTTGTTGCCAAAATAGGAGCACTTTTCTTGAGAGGCGCCTTCAGGGACCTGAAAAAAGAGGTCGATTATGCTGAATACGGCGGGGCTCCTCTTTTAGGAGTAAATGGCGTTTGCACGATCTGTCACGGAGCGTCTTCTTCCAAAGCTATCAAAAATGCCATTAGATTCGCGGCCGAGTCAATAAAGCATAATATTACCATTCATATAGAAGAAGAACTTAACAGCATGAGGTAGACGTGATGAAAATAGAATCTGTAGGTATTGTGGGAATTGGGGCCTATTTACCGGAAAAGGTTTTGACCAACGAAGATCTGGAAAAGATGGTCGATACCAGCGATGAGTGGATTATGACGCGCACCGGTATTAAAGAGAGGCATCTTGCCCGTGAGGATGAAGCTGCCTCGGATTTAGGGGCAAAGGCGGCAGAAGAGGCGTTAAAGAGCGCCTCTATGAAAGCAGAAGAGTTGGATTTGATAGTCTGTGCAACCATTACTCCGGACATGGATTTTCCCTCCACGTCCTGTCTTATTCAGAGGAAATTAAATGCGGCTAATGCCGTCTGTTTCGATGTCTCGGCTGCCTGTACGGGTTATATTTATGCCATAACTATTGCGGAGCAATTTCTTAAAAACGGTTTTTATAAAAATGCCTTAGTTATAGGGACAGAAAAACTTTCCGGCATAACTGACTGGGAAGACCGAAATACCTGTGTTTTATTCGGCGACGGTGCGGGGGCCTGCATATTAAAACCGGTAGAAAATGGAGGAATAATTTCCACATATTTAGGTTCGGATGGAAATCAGGCCGACCTTCTTAAAATTCCCGCCGGCGGTTCAAGGATGCCTGCTTCTTTATTCACCGTTAAGGCGAGGTTGCATTTCTTGAAAATGGAGGGTTCAGAGTTATTTAAACATGCGGTGAGACTGATGGCCGATGCTGCCGAGAAGGCCCTTTCTCAAGCCGGTCTTACTTGTAAGGATGTTACCTGCCTTATCCCTCATCAGGCAAATATCCGGATATTGCAGGCGGTGGCCAAAAAGATCGGTCTTCCCATGGAAAGGATTTACTTGAATATTGAAAAATACGGAAACATGTCGTCTGCCTCTACTGCAGTTGCCTTGTACGAGGCAGTTAAATATAAACGGATTAAGAAAGGGGATATCTTAGTCCTGGTTGCCTTCGGAAGCGGTCTGACCTGGGGGGCAACGGTTATTGAGTGGACTGGGGAGGATTCATGAAGCCAAGCGAAGCAAAGATTGCCTTTGTTTTTCCCGGACAGGGTGCCCAGTATGTGGGTATGGGCCGTGATATATATGAGAATTTTAAAGAGGTGCGTCCGATATTTCAAAAGGCCGATGAGATTCTCAAGTTCAACCTGACCAAGCTCTGTTTTGAAGGCCCGGCTGAGGAACTTAAACTGACCTCCATTTGTCAACCGGCAATACTGGTAGTTTCTTTAGCCACCTTGCGCGCCTTGCAGATTACCAATCCGGATATTTGTGCCGGAATGACCGCGGGCTTGAGCTTGGGGGAATATTGTGCTCTGGTAGCGGCAGGGGTAGTCGATTTTGAGGACGCAGTAAGGCTGGTCCAGCGACGAGGCGAGTTAATGGAGGAAGCCGCGAGAGCCAACCCCGGCCAGATGGCTTCTATATTAGGCTTGAATAATGAGCAGGTTGAGAAAATCTGTGAGACAACCCATGCCGAGATAGCCAATCTTAACTGTCCGGGCCAGATTGTTATCTCGGGGACAGTCGAGGCGGTTTCTCAGGCCGCTACGCTGGCCAAGGAAAAAGGAGCTCGCAAGGTAATTATATTGGAGGTAAGCGGCCCTTTTCATTCTTCTTGGATGAATTCTGCAAGCAAGAAGCTTATGTTTGAGTTAAACCGCATAGAAGTGAAAACTCCTCAGATGCCGGTGGTGAGTAATGTGACCGCCTATTTTGAGAACACGCCTGAGGAAATACGCACCAATCTGGTTTATCAGATCAATCCTGCTACGCGCTGGGAGGATTCGATTCGTTTGATCATCGATTCCGGGATTACTTCCTTTTTAGAAATCGGTCCGGGAAAGATTCTCTCGGGTCTAATCCACCGCATTGAAAATTCCTTAGATATACATAATATCGACACAACTCAGGATATAAAGGCTTTTCTGGAAAAAATTGCGGTCAGTTGATAAGAAAACTCTGAAAAACTATTTTTGACACGGATTACCACGGATAAATGAACGGATTGCCACAGATTAATCATCGCAAATATCCGTAAAATCCGTTAAGAATCTGTTTCTATCCGTGATTAGAATAGAAAGCGGGGAAACTTCACTTAGAAACGGGCTTGACAGGCTGGGGTATTTTTTTTATAATATCATTCTATAAATTTTAGGATAATTATAATCCCAAATTTTGCCCACCACAGGCGGACGAAGCAAAATTTGCCCGTAAGGGTCGACCGAAGAAATCCCGAAGGGATTTATGAGTGCTGATCGAGGTAATCCCGAGAATTTGGCTGGCTTTGCGGGAGGGATAAATGTTGTTATCAAATAAAGTTGCACTTATTACTGGCGGAGCAAGGGGCATAGGCAAGGAGATCGCCCTCATTTTTGCTCGTGAAGGGGCTAGGATTGTTATCTGCGATGTCAACTCTGAAGAATTAGAAAAGGCTAGAATTGAAATACAAGGTTCAAGCACAGATGTGCTGGTTTTCAAAGTAGACGTGACTAATTTAAAAGAAGTCGAAAATATGGCAGGAAATATCCTTGACAATTTTGGCAAAATCGATATACTAATTAACAATGCGGGGATAACCCGCGACGCTCTTTTGTTGAGACTGGATGAGTCCGACTGGGATAAGGTTATTGCGGTAAATCTAAAAGGGACATTTAACTGCACCAAGGCAGTTTCCAAAGGTATGCTTAAGCAGAGGCAGGGAAGGATTATCAACATTGCCTCAATTATCGGGCTCATAGGTAATGCGGGTCAGGCTAACTATTCCGCTTCCAAGGCCGGGATTATCGGTTTTACCAAGTCCGTAGCTCGGGAGTTTGCCTCCCGTTCCATTACGGTTAATGCCATCGCTCCGGGGTTTATCCAGACCGATATGACAGATAAGCTACCCCAGGAGATAAAGGAGCAGATGCTTAAGCAGATTCCCTTAGGAAGATTCGGTAAGCCTTCGGATGTAGCCCAGGCGGCATTATTTCTTGCCTCTGAAGCATCCAGTTATATTACCGGCCAGGTAATTGTAGTTGACGGTGGGATGGTGATGTAAGTGAGGACCTAAGTTATGGAGCCCTATCTTAAAAGGGTAAGCGTCCGCCATTCGCTTACGGCGAATGGCGGGATCCCGCCAAAATCAAGGATTTTGGCGGAACATAAC
>Ga0105164_10001945_pt1 | contig 12959 bp, 2 predicted proteins | sample VDWuncwatermetaG_FD_89674 | JGI IMG/M metagenome (GOLD analysis project Ga0105164, IMG submission 89674) | Wastewater microbial communities from Netherlands to study Microbial Dark Matter (Phase II) - VDW unchlorinated drinking water | ecosystem: Environmental > Aquatic > Freshwater > Drinking...
CCAGGTGGCCGCGTGCGGCTCCCACTCGGCGGGCATACGAAAATTCCTCCCCGTCATCGCGAGCCCGCCTGAAAATAGGCGGGCTCGCGATACCGCGGAGGAATTTTCGTATGCCCGCCGAGTGGGAGCCGCACGCGGCCACCTGGCTCACCTGGCCGAAAAATAGAACCACCTGGCCTGGCCGTCTCTTAAAAGAAGTCGAATCCGTTTACATCCAGATGATCCGGGCGCTACTTCCGGGTGAGAAAGTCAACTTGCTCGTGGACGACGCACGCACCACCCGCGCCGTTTTAAAAAAATTAAATCCTAAAAAAGCCAAAACGCAAAATCTCATTTTTCACAAAGTCAACGTCGTCGACACCTGGATCCGGGATTATGGGCCGATTTTTGTAAAGCCCAAAGCGTTCACCAAGTGGATTTTCAACGCCTGGGGCGGGAAGTACAGCGACCTGGCGCGCGACAATAACGTCGTGGATCGGGTGGCGGCACTGCGCGGGTATCCGCGTCTGGATACGGGAATCGTTTTGGAAGGCGGCTCGATTGACGTGAATGGTCTCGGGACTTGTTTGACCACCGAGCAGTGTTTGCTCGATCCGCGGCGGAATCCACGGCTTTCAAAAAAAGACATCGAGAGATATCTAGCGCACACTCTGGGTGTCAAAAAATTGATCTGGCTTAAAAGAGGCCTCGAGGGAGACGACACGGATGGGCATGTGGATGACATCGCGCGTTTTGTGGATGAAAGAACCGTTTTGACGACGACGGAGCCGGATCAAAGCGACAAGAACCACGGGATTTTGAGGAAGAATTTGGAAATTTTGAAGAGTTCCACGGATCAGGATGGGAAACGGCTTCGGGTGATTGAGCTGCCCATGCCCGGAAAGGTGGGGCCTGCGCGCACCGATATGAGTCACACAAGGCTTCCTGCAAGCTATGCGAATTTTTATATCGCCAACGGTGTGGTGCTGGCGCCGGTGTACAGCCATCCAAATGACAGACTTGCCGTTAAAATCATAAAAGATGTTTTTCCGGGAAGAAGAATTGTCCCGATAGAATGCACGGCGCTTGTGTATGGACTCGGGGCCATTCACTGCGTGACGCAGCAGGAACCTATTTAGTACGTCATTGCGAGGAGCGAAGCGACGAAGCAATCTCCCATTAATCCTAACTGACCATGAAGAAACAGTACTATGTTTATTTAATGACAAATGAATACAACACAGTCCTTTATGTGGGTGTCACTAATGATCTAAAAAGACGAACTTACGAACATAGGGAGAAACTTGTCAAAGGGTTTACGAATAAATATAATCTTCAAAAATTGGTTTATTATGAAGTATGCGGCGATTCTTATCAGGCTATTAGCCGGGAGAAACAGATTAAAAGCGGATCGAGACGAAAAAAGATTGATCTAATTTATTCGATAAATAAGGATTGGAAGGATTTGTACCATGAATTATAGTTCAGTTTATCAGGGAGATTGCCGCGCGCCTTCGGCGCTCGCAATGACATACGCGTGAAAAATAAATTTTACCGACCTATCCTTTACCATTTACTTATTACTGCGCGCGCGTTTTTTTCTCTTCTGCCCTATGTCTGGACTTTCGTGTTTGGAGGGTTTGTGGGTCGAGCGGTGTTTTATATTCTGCCGAAAGAAAGAAAGAAAACCCTCGCGCATCTTCGTTTCGCATTCGGTCATGAGAAACCCGAGAAAGAAATCCGGCAAATCGGCGCTAAAATGTTTGAGCATTACGGCCGCACAGTGGCCGAACTTGCGATGATCAATAAAATCATCTCTCGTTTTGATGAGATTGTGACGGCGTCGGGCTATGAGCATTTTGACAAAGGACTCAAGGCCGGCAAAGGGGTGGTGGTCACCATCGCGCATTTCGGGAATTGGGAAATCATGGGCGGCTACACGGCGATGAAGGGCTATCCCTGCACCGTGATCGCAAGGAAAATTTATTATGAAAAATACGACCGCCTGCTCGTGGATTTGAGGAATAAAATGAAAGTCGAGACGATTTACCGCGACGCCTCCGTGAAATCGATGCTCAGCGTTTTAAAAAAGAACCGCATGCTGGGCTTTGTGGTGGATCAGGACGTGGCCTCGGTGGACGGGGTTTTCGCGAATTTTTTTGGTCATCCCGCGTTCACGCCGACGGCACCCGTGCGCTTTGCGCTCGCGGCGGCCGCGCCGATCATCCCCGTTTTTATCGTGAGAGAGGGCATGCGCCATCACATGATTGTGGAACCCGCGATTGAGCTTACGGAAACCGGCAACAAAGAGGAAGATGTGCGTACCAACACCCAAAAATGGGTGGACGTGCAGGAAAAATATATCCGCCGCTACCCGCATCTGTGGGTCTGGAATCACAAACGGTGGAAGACATTGCCTGCGTAGTCACTCGTCATTGCGAGCCATGAAGGGGCGAAGCAATCTCCCTGAGGAGATCGCCACGTCGGCACCTTTGGCGCCTCCTCGCGATGACAATTAGATGACAATTATAAGATCCACCAGCAATCCATAAATAATAAAAATTGGATAAAGAATTATATAATTATTAGTCCTTAATCAATTAGATTTAAAACGTAGATGCAAAAAATTTAGCTTAAAACACCCGATTTTTGTGTTTCAGTATTGACGCTCCAAGAGCCATCGTGTAGACTTATCACAACTCAGTTTTTACTTTCCCAAAAGCATTGTGCATCGGATGCTTTTTTATAAATGCCAGATTGGATAAACTTTTAATAATGCGTAATATTAAATGAAAAAATCGCATCCCATATTAAGAGTAATAGCCTTAGCACTTGTAATCTCCTTCACTGCAAGTGACATTTCTTTCGCCGCACCTTTAGTTTTTACACCCAATGACCTCGTACACAATCCGAATCTTCTGCAAATCCCGCAAAGCGCCGCGAAAATCACCGAGATTCATTCCGCCACCAAAGCGTCGGCGGATCCGTCCTTCGGCGGAAAGGGCGCAAGCGGCAAATTCATTATTCACATCCAGGACGCGCACACCAACGCGGGCGCTCAAGGGAATATCTCGAAAGTTCTGGAAGCGCTGATACAAAAATACCATCTCAAAACCATCTTCCTCGAAGGCGGCACCAAGGACGACACACTTTCTTTCTTAAGGCCTTTGGCGCCGAAAGAAAAAAGAGAAGAGGTGGCGAAAAAATATTTGATGTCCGGCGAGATAAACGGCGCCGAGTTTCTAAACCTCTCCTCGGATTACGACATGAAGCTCTGGGGCGTGGAACAGGGCGATCTCTACAAGAAGAATCTCAAGAATTACGCCTCCATAGTGCAAAAAAGAGAGGCCGTCCTTCCTTATATATGTGAGATAGAGAAGCGGGTTGAGAGTCTAAAAAGGCAGATTTTCCCCCAGGACATGCTGGCCTTCGATGAGTTCCTTCAAAAATTCGATAAAAAAGAGAAGAACTTCACCGAATACTACACGCTTTTGTCCGACTACGCCGGCCGCTACAAAATAAATCTCCTAGGCTTCCCGCATTTTCTGTATTTAAAGACGTTGAAAGAAAAAGAAGACCGCATCGATTTTAAGAAAGCCAACGCCGAGCAGGAAGTGCTCGTGAATCTCTTGTTCAAAGACGAAGCCGACCGCCCCGAGGCGATACGGTATTTTCTTTCGCGCTTTGGGAAAATGAAATCGGATTCACTGACCCCCCTGCCTTTTTATGAAGCGCTTTTCCAGGAAGCCGAAAAAAAGAAAATAAACGCCGGCGCTTTTCAGAATCTCGTGTTGTACCGCGATTATCTAAAAAGCTACTCGGCGCTCAACCTGGATGAATTTTTAAAAGAGATCCAGTCGCTCGAGGAAGAGGTTTACAAAAGTGCGCTTGGGTCCAGCGAGGCCGAGTCGTATCTCCATCAGATTTCCGAGTATCTCAAAGTTTTAAAAAAACTCTTCCTGCTCCAATCCTCGAAAGACGAATTTTTGGAATACTCGAACGACCGCAAGGACGTGCGCTATGAGACCATCGTGCTCCTCGCCTTCCTCAATAAGCGTTTGTGCGACCGCGGCAATTACGCGGACGTTCTGCGCTATCTTTCCCTGATCGAGGACAACCGCAAAGAAGCCGAGGATTTCTACCGCACGAATGAAGAAAGAGACCGCGTGTTTCTCGATAAGGCCTTAAAAAAGATGTCTAAAGACAAAACGGACATCGCCGTACTCATCACCGGCGGCTATCACACGCCGAATTTAAAAGAAATGATGAAAAAAGAAGGCGTCTCCTACGCCGTAGTCACCCCGCACGTGTCCGAGGAAACGAATATTCAAAAATACGAACAAATCCTTTTAGGCCAGCTCGGGAACGACAACCCTCTTCTAAAGAAACAGACCGTAGATACGGGGAAAAAGAGCGATTCTATGATCATCCAGGAGCTTAAAGAACTGTCGCGAACGCTGGATTTTCAAAAGGTCTCTTGGGATATGATCCAGCTAAGCGAGCTTATTCCCGACCAGGAGATCCGAAATCTTCAACAGATGCGCTTCCAGTCATCCGAAGAAATCCAAGCACAGGTAGAGAAGATTATCCGAGAGCATCTCTCGCCCGTCATTTCGAGTCAGACACCAGCCTACCCCTCCGTCTTCGCCAAATGGCGAAGCCACCTCCCCTTCGTAAGGGAAGGAAAGGCTGTTTCCCCTCCTTACGAAGGAGGGGCGACTGCCGAAGGCAGCGGGGAGGTCAGACCCACTGCATTGCTCGAAAAATCATGGACCAATCCGTTCGCATCCCCTATACAGAGAATCCGAAACACAGCACGACGAGTGTTACGTCGCTTCGGCGGCTTTGGTATCGGTTCATTCCCGGGCGAAGGCATGGGCGGACGGCCGGCTGTTAAAACAACGGCGGCGAGACTGGCATTCGAGCAGACTGTGGATGGCAGCAGAGCTAAACGGATAATTCAGGCTACAGCCACCAGAAGTAGTGCATTTGTTCAGGTTTTCTTAGATGGCGAACTAATAGATTCCAGTCTTAGCGCATTGAGAGACGATCGGTTCTATAGTGTAGGGTGGTATAGACGAGGCGATAAGTATGTATTTAACCTCACGGACGTCACCCAAGAACATACATCAACTACAACTGCCGCGCGGTTGGCGGGAAACAACGAGTTTAAAAGTTTAAAAGTTAAAAAGTTTGAAAACAGCGGCGCTCTTTCAACTTTTCAACCTGCTAACTTTTCAACTGGCGCCGAAGGCGCCAATGCCGGGCGGTTGGCGAAGGATGGAGAAAGACTATTTTTTCAAGAAGGCAAAAAGGATAGCGGTGATGACACCAACTTGGCCCACCCAGAAAATGAACATCCATTTAATAAGTTCGGCCTTGGCATTCTCAATTTTAGAATCCAATTGAGCAATGCGTTTTTCGAAGCGCTCTTCGGCAATTTCCAGAGTGGCTTTTTGGGACTGCTCGCTGATCTTGTCGAGAATCTCGGCCAGCGCCTTGGCGCCGGATTCAGTAAGCCTTTCAGTGATGATTTGGGGCAGCGTGATTATGGACATGCCAGAAAGATAACACAAGTCTTGGGTCACGTCAAGCTTCTCCCAGCCGCCGCGAGGCTCGCGACTGAAGAGCAAAAAGTAGACTTTTTATTTCATCAGATCCAGTCCGACGAGTGGCATGAATTCGCGGCTTATAGCTTGGTGGGTCTTACCAGTCCCGCGAATTTTGAAAATCGTGTAAAAGCATTAAGGGAAAGAATTTGGATTCAATACGGCGGCTTGACGAAGGACCTCTCTACGCCGCAAGATTCAGAACTAAGAAATACTTTCTTATTTCTCTCGCAGCTCTATCTTCTTTTGTCTTCACAAACCGCCACTTCTTATACGTTGACGAATGAAAAGAAATTCGGACAAGACGCGCTGAACGGCCTTGATATCGACCGCGCGCGTGATGACGTCGAAAACTTAATAAGAGCCGTTGAGAATAGATATCCCTACACCGCGCGGTCTGTCATCGCCCAGGAACAGAACGATCTTTTACGTTTGCAGTTGAGAGATATCAATGCACCTTATGATTCCAATACAAATCAGGGCAACGGCTTTTTTGCCGTGTGGGCGCGTGAAGCTGAAGCCAATGAAGGAACAGTGAATTTTATCAGTTGGCTCCGTTTCTGGAAAAACAAGATCGAGCATTCTAATTTTCAGAAATTAAAACAAGCTACTGGAGGCGTGTTGGGGTATGACTACGGCGGTGTCACCACGAAATGGTTTGTGCTTTTGGGCGGCGATTTCGTGATGATGAACCCGACTTTGGCTCGCCGCGCCGTGCGCGAAAGCCCCGAGCTTCAGCAGAGAGTCAACGAGCGCGTGCTGGCCTACGAGAGTTCGCGCCATTACGATGCCAAGGCTTTGAAATGGGCGCTTCTGCGCGAGGCCACACTCACGGCCGGCGGGCCTTCGCGAAAAGCGCTTTACTGGATATACCTCCTCACTCACGGCCAGAGAGGGCAGGTCAGCCTTCAGGTGGATCCCCGAAAAGACAAAAGGGAAGGCATCGTCTCAGACATTGATTATCTGACGGATAGGCTCGGCCGGGAAGCCGAAGAGATGCTTTCTCAGCTTGTGATTGATTCGGATGTCCTTTCCGAAAGTGACATCCGTTCGACGGTTGGCCCCAAGAGCGCACATAACGTTTCGGCGATCAACACTGTTTTTAAAGTAGACGGAAGCCTTGCTGAGATTTACGGCGATGTTTTGGAGGCGACTCGCGGGTATGCAAAGGAGCATGGCGGCTCAGTGGAGCTTGCCAAAGTGAACACAAACGGCATCGCCACCGAGATTCACTCGCGCGGCATTTTTACTAATTTCACAGGACATGTGGGCGTCGCCGGTGCCGTCGCGGCGTTTCTCACTCAGCTCATCGGCAACGCCAAAGCGCGTGAAAAACGCATTGTCATCCACGGCAGCTATATCACGCAAATGGCCGGCCGCGCCGAGGCGGCGCTTCGCTATGAAGCGATTGCGCTGGTAAAAAGGAAGGCCGAAGAACTCGAGATAGACAAATGGCAGGATAGAGTCACAGCCCTCACAGCCTTAAGCAAAAATTCAGACGCGGTGAATACCCTGGATGATGCGGGTTTTAGAAGCGCCGTAGATCTCATCAATGCCAAACTGCCGGATGGCGGGAAACTCGTGATTCCCTCCGACAAAGCCGTCCGCCGCGCGGGCGCGGCGATCATACAAAAAACGGAAATTATTCTAGAGGCCCTTCGCGAAAAATTGCGCCAAGACGGGAATGATTTTACCGTAAACGAATCAGCTCAGCTTTTGGCGTCTACGCGCAAGGCGGGCACAGATGACGTCATCTCGCATCTCGTGCATGTGATGGGCAGGGATCAAAGAATTAAAGTGGGATATTTCCCGGATCCCGCCGGCACGGCGCTTGAGGCGTTGCCGGAAGAGGCGCTGCGCGACTATCTCAAAGCCGCTTCTTCACGTGGTTCGCTGGTAGCCGCGCCCGTGGAGGCGAGCCTTGTGAACGAGCTTGTAGAATCAAGTCTCGGCAATATTTTTTTAAAATATTATGAGCCCAATGCAGCGGAAGTAGAGCTTTTTCAAGCGCTCGGCATCGCCAATCCTCAATGGGGCAATCGCGGGTGGGCCCTTTCGGAGCTTCGAAGCACCAGTTTCGCGAATCATACGTTTACCGGCCATTGGGCCACGCATATTCCCATCACTGAAGAAGGCAAAGACAAAATCCCAGGCATCGGAGGCCAATTTATCGGCGACGCCAATCAATGGGCCAGAGAAAATGAGGCGCTGGCAAGAATTCCACTGGCGATAACTTTTCACGACCTGCGTCAGGGCCTCGTGGCCTTGGTATCCCCTTTATTCGAAGGGCGTGAAAATCCGGGTATCGCCGCCGGAGAAGCGGTCGATGTGTTCTTACGCAGTGAATCCAGCCCCGTCGTAGAAACCATTTTGACAGATTTATCCGCAGAACCCGCGTTTAGTTCCATTTTGACTCGTATTCGCGAAGTGCGCCCTGACTTCGCCGCCGCGCGCCTCTCGGCTCAGGCCGCTCTGGACGGTATTCGGAATCATTTTGTCATCTCTTCTTTGGGAATGAGAAATATTTCCATGAGATTTGGCCAGGAGATGGGCCGCGGTCTTCGCGCAGAGCAAAACGCTACGCTCAAGATGATTGATAGCCTTGTGCCAAAGCCTACCAGTCCCGCGACGGGCAAATTCCTTGCGCTTGACCTTGGAGGGACTAATTTCAGAGTTTTAGTCGTCGAACTTAAAGACGGCGAAGTTGTCGGCATCCCTAAGCCTCATAAGTCGACTTTGACGGACGAATTGATAAAAGGCGACAGGGACGAGTTTTTTGGATTTATTGCCGATAAGATTAGGGAAGCCATGGTGGCCGAAGGTCTTTCAGCTGATCAAGTCTATCCGATGGGATTCACATTCGCTTTTCCAATCAACCAAACAAGTATTAATCACGGAACATTGATTCACTGGTCCAAAGGATTTGAGGTCAAGCGCGTTGAAGGCGAGGATGTCGTTGAGCTTCTTCATCAAGCGCTCGAAGCGCGGGGAATTAGAAATGTGAAAGTTGCGGCGTTGGTCAACGATACTGTCGGTACGCTTGCCGCCGCCAATGGTGCAGATGTCGGAGCGATTTTGGGCACCGGCACCAACGGAGCCTATTGGGGACGCACAAATGCCATCAACACCGAGTGGGGAGGGTTTGATAGCTTTCCGGACGGAGTCATTACTGCTTACGACAAGGAGCTCGACAAGCAATCCGGCAGCGACGCAGGCCGGCAGATATTGGAAAAAATGGTGTCCGGCAAATACCTCGGCGAAGTCTTAAGGCTGATTCTCGAAGATTTGCGTACAAGAAACCTTATTTTTAGAGGATTCAATTATAGCGCTCTTTCAACTCCCTATGGATTCAGCGCCAAACAAGTGTCTGATTTTGCATACGATCAGAGTGAGCATTTGGATACGATGGTTCCTCATTTTGGCGGCTCATCTATTGAAGACAGAAAAATAGTGAAGCAAGCGGCGGATCTTGTCCTGACGCGTTCGGCCAGAATATTCGTTTCCGCCGTGTCGGCCATTTTAACCGAATCAGATTTTGAACTCAGCCAAAAACATCGCGTTGCCATCGATGGATCCGTGTTTGATGCCGTTTATAAAGTTAAAGTGCGCGAAGCCGCGGCGGAGCTCTGGGGGTCCAAGGCGCAAAACATAGAATTTGTAGAAGCAAAAGACGGCTCCGGAGTCGGCGCCGCGATCATCGCGGCGATTGCTTCGTCTCAAGCTGGCGGGCGCTTGTCTTCGCTGCCAGCCAAGGTTAGCCTCACGATCGCCGTGTTGGGAGGTCTGGGCGTAGTCACTGCTCTTGGCGGCTGGTATTTTTATCCGAAGCTTGTTTCCTTGACTCTAATGTTTGGCATTGCGGCACCCGCCGCATTGGTTGCCTTTATTGGATATAAAATTTTCAAGAATGCGCCGGAGGGAGGCGCGGAAGAGTTAGATACGGCCAGTTGGAATGCTGGACGAAGGAAAATAGCGAGGAAGTCTATTCAAGACGCGGTGGACCAGTTGAGGTCTGCGGCTAAGGTTTTTGAGGAATTTGAGCTCAGCGCGATAAATCCCAGAGATAGAGAGAAAGGGCGAATAAGTTTGCACATAGCTTTACAAACCGAGATAGGGGACTTGGGGGCGAGTAAGTCGAAACTTACACCCACCCACCCACCGGCTTCCAAAACTTCTCCCAGTGGCAAGCCCGAAGATCCGGCGGAAACCATGCAAAAAAATTTGACTCACATCTGGGGGAACTTGAAGCGCCTTCGTGATTCTGTCCAATGGTCTAGGTACAAGGAGCAGAGCCACAATGAATCGTTAGCCAACGGCAGAGCTAAATTGAATTTGGGAATTGACTACGCAGGATTTGCTCCCGATGCTTTGAGAGGAAAAAAGAAGATGGGTTCCTCCGCGCGGCTCGCCAAAATGCGCAGCGAGCCTACCCCCCAACGCATTGATGGGGGGCGGTTGGCGACAGTTTCTTTGAGAACGGATAACGTGAGAGCGGCGAATCCAAAACTAGGCTCCGCGAAGGGTATTACGGCGGCCGAGAATCGAAGGATGAATCGACAACTCGGCGGAATTTGGCGGGACCAGGTTGAACAAGACAAAGATCCTGAAGCGTTGGCCAGGACGCAGAAACTTTGGAGAGTCTATCATGATCTCGCTTCGCCGATTTTTAGGCGGGACGTTGATGAGGTGAAAACAGCTGCTCAAGATGTACGTGATTTTGGTTTCAAGGCAGTGGTGATCGTGGGCGTCGGCGGCTCAGACTTGGGCGCGCGTGCGCTTCATCAGGCGCTGAATCGCGGCAAGGTGTGGAATGAGTTGTCTCCAGAGCAGAGAAAAGGCGCGCCGAAGATTTACTTCTTAAGCACTTTCTCAGATGCCGATATCAAGAACCTCATGGATAGTTTGGAGGCTGCCGGCATTCCGCTGGGCAACGTTCTTTTCAATATTATTTCAAAATCAGGCACCACTCCGGAACCTTTTGCCAATTTCTCCGTGGTTCGGGAAATACTGAGAGACAAGCTCGGCCCGAGTTACGGGAAGAATATCATTGCCACCACAGGCATTGAGCTGGATCCAGACGGAAATCCTCTGCCTCTTGAAAGGCAGACTAGCAGTCTTTACAAAGAGGCCGTGAAAGATAGCTTCCGCCGCATTCTCCGCGTGCCGGATGGCATCGGCGGCCGCTATTCTGTTTTCACGCCGGTGGGCCTTTTCTATGCGGCCGTGACGGGAATCGATATTGATGAAATTCTGGAAGGTCTACGGGAGGCTGAGCAGGAATCGAATATTGATCCAGCAACCGGTAACAACGCCGCCTATGAATTTGCCAAAGCAGCGTTTCTCATGGACACCAAAAAGGGCGTTCATAATCTTTTGATGAATCTTTGGGGCCCTGAGCTTGAAGACATCGGCAAATGGTTCCGCCAGCTTTGGGCCGAGAGTCTGGGTAAGAAGACGGAGATTGTGACGTTTTATGGCGAGGGCGCCCCTGTTTTGAAGGCCTATCTCTCTGATGGGATTTTATTCAAGGTGAAATCGCTGAAAAAAGGCTATTCGGTCGAGCAAGTAAAAAGGGCCGACGGGACAAGGGCTCTGGTGACTAAATATAATGGCAAAAGGACTGCTCTTGAGAAAAGAACGAAGATCGTTCGTTCGGGATCTGTTCCCTCGTCATCCATCGGGTCCGTGGACAACCATTCCATTGCCCAACAGATCCAGCATGGAGTCCGTGATACGCTCGTAGCTTTTGTCGGCGTCAAAAATCGCCCGGCTTTGTATAACTTGCCCGAGGTTAACGACCCGAAACTTGCCTATCTTTCGGGTCAGACATTGTCAGGTCTTTTGGGCCATTCCATGGCAGGCACCGAGATCTCTTTCACTAAAGACGGGGTACCCAATATTCGCTTTGAGCTTGAGAATTTGGATGCGAGAACGCTCGCCAAGTTTTTCTACACCCTTTGGACAGCGACAATGGTGGCCGGTGAACTTTACGACGTAAATGCCTTCGATCAACCTGGTGTGGAGGGCTATAAGACAGAAACAGCAGAGATTATGAAGAAATCTCCCGTTCGCGCCGCCGCACGGCTGGCGGTGAATCAGACCGCGCTTTTGGCGGCGGTGAAGGCAGGATTGAGTTGGGATACAGTGATGCAAAAAAATTCCAGGCCCATAGCTCCCAAAAAAACAGAAGCTTTCGACGTGCCTGCGGGTACGGCGATTGTGTTGAAGACAGGCAGAGCTGCTCTCTATTACATGGTGTATGATGGCACACTCTATCTTATCGATACCGCGGGCACTTGGACTTTGCATTGGCAACGGTCGATTGTGGAGAAGCTTTATAACACGCCCAATCAGATTTCATTCGAGGCGACTTCCGGTGGACAGGTAAAGGTCACGAATAATGACGCCGCGGAAGCAATTACTTTGTATTCTCAGAGCATCGAGGTGCCTGCCGACTCGGGCCCGTTTGTATTGCGTGCGGACAAAGAGCCGCTGGCCCTGAAAGTGCCGCAGGCGGGGTATGCGGATGCCGGAAATTTTACGTGGCAGCAACAGCTCATACAAATAAATGAAGCAGACAATTTTAATGCACTTAATGCCATTCTAGACGCTTTGCATTTAAGCGATCGCTTCCAATTAGGAAGCCCTACTCCGCCGGAGCTTAGCCCGCGACTACTGAGTGTGAGTTTGCCTCGAAAAGAGCAGGAGCCGACACTGGCTTTGGCCCTTTTTCTGCCATCTGAGTCACCGGATGAAGGCTGGCTTGTGCCAAAACTTTTAATAGTAGCATTTCAGCCCGACTCAGAGCTTTACAGCGGCATGTACAGGGATTATTCCCGTTTGTTGTCTAGTTTGATGTCCGACCGTTTTCCCGCCGGTTGGGATTTTACAGTGCAGACTTTACCGGCAATCGCCGCGTTTGAAGGAAAAGAAGGATTATTGACCATTACGCCCAGCGAAACGGCAGGCTCGCGGCTGGCCACTGGCCGCTTTCAAACCGAAATAAGTCCGGAAGGGAGTGGGCAAAATATCGATTTGGCTGTGGTGGTAGAAAAACCTACAACAAAGTCAACAAAGTCAACAAAGTCAACCAAAGTTCAAGTGGAGGTTTTTGACGCAAGGTTTACTCAGCCACTAGTTTCCATAACCATCTCTATCCCGGCGAAAATTACTGCCCAGACGGCTGCTCAAATCATTGCAGGGAATATTGGGTTAACCTCTGGTTTTAAACGATCGGACCTCAAGGCGCAGTTGGAGCAAGCGGTGAGAGCCACTTCATTCACCGCTGGGAGGCTCGCTACAGCCCAGTTTTCGGTTGGGGAGCAAAATTTCGAAGTGACTGTGGAGCCGACTGTGGGTGAAGAAAGTAGC
>Ga0105164_10001946_pt1 | contig 12953 bp, 13 predicted proteins | sample VDWuncwatermetaG_FD_89674 | JGI IMG/M metagenome (GOLD analysis project Ga0105164, IMG submission 89674) | Wastewater microbial communities from Netherlands to study Microbial Dark Matter (Phase II) - VDW unchlorinated drinking water | ecosystem: Environmental > Aquatic > Freshwater > Drinking...
AAATAAACATCGCCCCCCGCAGCGTAAGCGTGTTTTTTTTCTATCAGGATTTTTACTAAGTCAACCATCTGAGGAATAAATTCCGTGGCCTTAGGCTCGAAGTCCGGGTCCTGAACGCCAAGCCGCTTTAAATCCTTTTTATAAAGCTCGAAATATTTTTGGGAGACCCTTGCTACTTCCGCGTTTAAATCGGAGGCGCCGGCCGCGCGGGCCTTTTCAATGATCTTATCGTCCACATCGGTGACATTGCGGACGAAGAGAACCTTGACGTTCAAATATTTAAAATAGTTACGCACCACCTCAAACACATACGCCGACCGCAGATGCCCGATATGCGGCTCGTCATACACCGTCGGCCCGCAAACGTACATCTTCACCACACCGGCCTCGAGCGGCTTAAACTCTTCTTTTTTTCCTGTGAGTGAATTATAAATTTTTAGAGGCATGGAGACTGCGGGACTTAAGATTTGTGTTTTTTGTGCTTCTCGGACGCTTCAAAATCTTTCAGTTCGTTCTCAATTTTGTCGATCTCGTGCTGCAGTTTCTCGAGTGCCTGCGTCAGAGGATCCGGAAGGCTGGTATAGTCAAGATTGATGCCATGCACTTTTTTGCCTTCGCGGCTGGCGATGCGTCCCGGCACGCCCACCACCGTCGAGTTTGCCGGCACATCGCGCACCACCACCGCATTCGCGCCCACGCTCACGTTGTCGCCGATATGGATGTCGCCGAGAACATTCGCGCCTGTACCGACAACGACATTGTCGCCAAGCGTCGGGTGCCTCTTTCCTTTCTTTTTTCCTGTTCCACCCAAAGTCACCCCTTGAAAAAGAGTCACATTGTCGCCCAATACTGCCGTCTCGCCGATCACCACGCCCATCCCGTGGTCAATGAAAAGCCCTTTTCCGATCCGGGCACCCGGATGAATCTCCACACCCGTGAGCCAGCGCCCGAACTGTGAAATCACGCGTGCGAAAAAATAAAAATGCGCCTCGTAAAACACATGCGCCACACGGTAATAAAAAATAGCGTGAAGCCCGGGATACGTCAAAATCACCATCCAGGCATTCAACGCCGCCGGATCACGCTCAAGCGCCGCCTGTATTTCGTCTTTAAAAAATAACTTATAGACGAAAACCTTCGTGACAACCAAGATTAAAATGATAACCAATGTATTCTGCCACATATTTAATATTTCCATTTTGTCGTAGTTAAGCTACTCCCCTACCCTGTGTGTCCGAAAGTATTTTCTCGATCTGCTTGATTAAAAGCGGCAGATTCCGGTGAAGAGTATCCCAGACAACGTCCAGGTCGATATCGAAATAAACATGCGCCAAATGATTTCTCATATTGGAAATTTGTAACCATAGGATCTCCGGATATTTTTTTCTCGTTTCCTCCGAGACTTTACCGGCCGCCTCACCAATGATCTCAATTTCACGCACCACCGCCATTTGTAGTTGGCGATCCGTGTCAAAATTGATTCTGGATTTGCCAGCAGCGAAAGAAATAGACTCTTTGGCGGCTTCCAGTATGTGAACGATCCTGATGCGGTCAGCCTCGGTCATATTGAACCTGGGCGCTTGCCATCACCTGGTCACGGAAATAGCGGCTCAACTCTTTGGGCGTTCTCAAATCAACCTGACGGCCAAATAGTTCCGACAGCTCTATTTCCATCCCCGACAACTCAAAAAAACCGGGGCCTTTTCCGGTTTCAAATTCTACCAACACATCCACGTCGCTGTCCGGCCGGAATCGTTCCGTTAAAACTGAACCAAAAAAAGAGAGTTTACGGATATGATTTCTTTTGCAAAAATCAACCAGCTTTCCATTCGGCACTTTGACTTTAGACAGGTTTTCCATCTTTATTCAATCTCCACGATATTCGGTTCGCTCATCCCAAGCTCACCACCGCAAAGCAGGCGATAGCCTTGCCTTTGCCGACCGCCCCGAAGCCCTCGTTGGTCTTGGCTTTGACGCCCACACGCGCGGGCGGAAGCTCGAAAGCCTTGGCGATATTTTCCCTCATTTTCTTTTTATAATCTGAAAGCTTCGGCGCCTCGGCAAGCAGTGTTGAGTCCACATGCTTCACCTTCAGACCTTTTTTCTTTAAGAGCGCCCGGATCCGGCCGGCGAACAAAAGGCTGTCGGCGTTTTTATACCTTGAGTCACTGTCCGGAAAAAAATCCCCGATATCGCCGGCGCCCGCCGCTCCCAGGACCGCGTCCATGATCGCGTGCAAAAGCACATCGCCATCCGAATGCCCCAAAAGCCCCTTCGAAAATGGAATATCTACACCGCCCAAAATTAACTTTCTTCCCGCCTTAAGCGGATGAATATCATAACCGATCCCGAGTCGCACTCTTAAAAGCCCTTTTGTTATTTTGACTTTTTCAAATAATATTTGAAAAGATCTAAATCTTCTGGCGTTGTGATTTTGATGTTTCTGGTTTCCCCCGGTACCACTTGAACCACCACGTGTGTCCCGTCAAAAAACGAGGCTTCGTCGGTCAAAGAACTTATTTTCCTCCCAAGCGCCGCATAACGTTGCAGAAGAAGCTCCTTTTTAAAAACCTGCGGCGTCTGCGCCAAAAAAATCCTTCGCCGGTCTTCGGTGCCCAGAACCGCCTTTCCTCTTATATCTGTTTTCTTGATCGTCACCGTCGCCCGCAGCGCGCAAATTGCCGCCCCCGATTTTTTGGCAGCCTCCAAAATTGCCTTCACGAGCCTAGCGCTGACGAGAGGGCGTGCGGCATCATGGACAAGCACCCAATCGCACGCCGGAGAAACACTCGCTACGCCGTTTTTCACGGACAACGCGCGGGTCTTTCCTCCTGCCACTACCCGCACCCTGCGAAGCCCCTGCCGCTTTGCCAAATCCCTCATGCGGCCCAGCTCGGCTCTGCCGGCCGTCACGATGATTTCTTCGAAGCCATAAGCACGGGCCAAATTGAGAAGCGTCCACGCCAAGATCGGCTTTCCAGAAACGGGCAAAAAAGATTTTGGAACTTTTGTCTTAAGCCGCTTTCCCTTCCCCGCGGCGGCGATAACCGCAGCCACTCTCATCGCTACTTGTTGCTTGATTTTTCTGATTCCAATTTTGCGAATATCATGCGGCCCGCAGCGGTTTGCAGAACGGACGTGACAATCACATGCTGCATATTTCCCATGAAGCGCCTTGCGTTGTCCACCACCACCATCGTACCGTCATCGAGATATCCGATCGCCTGGTTATGTTCCTTGCCTTCCTTCACAAGCTTCACCTCCATCCGTTCGCCGGGTAAAACAACGGCTCGCAAGGCATTGGCCAGATCATTGATGTTGAGGATGGTGACGCCCTGAAACTCCGCCACTTTGTTCAAATTGTAATCGTTGGTCAACACTTTCGCATCCAAAAGTTTCGCAAGCTTCACGAGTTTTTCATCCACTGCGGTGGTGTTGGGAAAATCTTCCTCGTGAATTTTTACGTTAAGATGGGGCGTTTTCTTCAATTTATTCAAAATATCAAGTCCCCGGCGTCCGCGGGCGCGCTTCAACGAATCTTGTGAATCCGCCACCTGTTGCAATTCTTTCAGCACAAAGCGGGGGATCACGAAACGCCCCTCGATAAACTTTGTCTGACAGATGTCGAGAATCCGTCCGTCAATGATGACGCTGGTGTCAATGATCAAAATAGAATCTTTTTGATCCTGACGGTCGAATTTCACATAAGGAATGATCAGATTGAACTCATCGCGGCCGCGCATCGCAAATATCATCCCAAGGTAACAGAGCACCAAAACAATCACGAGTTTAAGCGACGACCCGACGGCCTTGTCCAGCTCCGGAATAAGGTCGATGGCGCTGAGCACGAACTTAGAAACGATGAACGCGAGTATCAGGCCAAACACCGCGGCCGAGAGCCCGCGAAGGGAAATCTTCCCTAGACCGTGCTCCAATACAATCACCAAAAAGGCCAATCCGGCTCCGATCCCGGCGCCGAAAATTCCCCACGCGCTGCCAAACCCTTCGAAGGCGCTGCCCAACTGAAATCCCACCACCGTGCTGACCAATACAAAAAGTGCTCGAATGAATCCAAATGTCATTTTATTAATCCCGTTTCAGTAATTTCCAAGGGTGCGCCTTGATATCCTTCACAAAGGCTTCAAGGTCCTTGGCTATGGTCTCGTCTTTTAAAAGCCTCCCAATGCTTCCCTCGCCGTCCCTCAAGCGGCCGAGCACAATCTTCGCGGATTTCATCGCGTCCTTCAGATCGTCGCTTGCCTCCGAAAGATTTTTCGTCACCCCTTCGGCATTGCTAAAGGTGTTCTTTACGGATGATTTGAATTTGGGATCCGCCACCACTTCGTTCACGTTGTCAATCGTGAATTCCATCTTATTGATCAAACGGCTGCCAGACTCGATGATCTGATCAGTGCCAAAAGCGGATTTGCCTAACAAGGTGCTCCCGTCGGATAAAACCTTGGCGCCGTTTTTTCCGGGCAGGATCTCCACATATTTCTCGCCCAAAAGGCCGAGGCTGCTGATCCTGGCGTCCGCATCTTCCTCTATAAAAGTCCCCTGGTCAACGCGCGCCACAAGCTCCACCTCTGTCTGGCCCTCCGGGCTTCGAATCACATGGACGTCTCTCACCTGCCCTACCGTCACCCCCGCAAACCTGACCGGGGAATCCTTATCAATGCCGCTCACAGAATTAAAAACCATACGTATCGTATACCCAGGCCTCAGATAAAAATCACCGGCCTTGAACACAAGGAACGTCAAAACGCCCAGCGCCACAATAACAAAAACGCCCACTTTGAGCTCAAGGTTTCCCTTTTTCATAATTGGCGTTCTCCTTTAAGTTTTTTCAAGGCCTCTAAAATTAACGTCCGTGATCGGGCCTTGGGCCGACCCGGTAATAAATTGTTTGATGACGGGATTTGGGCTGTTCCGGATTTCGCCGGGAGTCCCGATGTGAATGATCTGGCCCTGGTACATCATCGCGATGCGGGTTGCGATCTTGTAGGCGCTCACCATATCATGCGTCACCGCGACGGACGTCACCTTAAGCTTATCGTGCAATTCAATAATGAGGTCATTGATGGCGTCGGCCATGATCGGATCCAGGCCTGTCGTCGGCTCATCGTAAAGCAGAATCTCGGGCTGCATGCAGATCGCGCGCGCCAGCGCCACCCTTTTTTTCATGCCCCCCGAAAGCTCCGCGGGCTTCAAATCCTGAATTCCCTTTAAACCGACAAGCTCCAAAGACTCCTCCACTCTCTGCTGAATCGCCTTTTCGCTTAAAGACGTGTGCTCGATCAACGCAAAACCCACATTCTCTCCGACCGTCATGGAATCAAAAAGCGCGGAGGCTTGAAACAGCATCCCGAAGCGCATGCGCAGATGATTCAGATCCTTCGTCGAAAGCGTGGCGACATTCAAGTCGTCCACTAAAACGTCCCCCTGCTCAGGCTTTAGGATCCCTATAAAATGCTTCAGCAAAACACTTTTTCCGCATCCCGACCGGCCGATGATGACAAGCGTCTCCCCTTTGACAACCTTCAGATTCAAGCGGTTTAACACCACATGACCCCCGAAGGATTTCAAAACGTTCCTTGCTTCAATCATATTCTTTGGTTGTCATTGCGAGGAGCGCTAGCGACGAAGCAATCCCCAAGCAATCCCCTTGGTCACGGGGAGATTGCCGCGCGCCTTCGGCGCTCGCAATGACATCTCTGTATATCATGTAATAAAATAAAAAATAATCGTGAATAATGCGTCCGACGCGATAATTAGAATGAACGATGTCACCACCGCACGCGTCGTGGCGGCTCCGACGCCTTCGGCGCCGCCTTCGACGCGCATCCCTTCGAAACACGAAATCGAACAGATAATCGACGCAAACACCAACGTCTTGAAAAGACCCGTAAAAATGTCTTTCAACACCAGTGGTTGAAAAGTCATCCGCCAATAAAGCTCATGCGTTAGTCCGAGTTTATAAACGGAAACCACGTAACCGCCCAGAATTCCCACCCAATCCGCGTAAATCGTAAGAAGCGGCAGCATCGTGAAAAGCGCCAAAAATCTCGGCGTCACAAGATACTTGATGGGATTGGCCGCGAGCGTCTCCAGCGCATCGATCTGCTCGGTGACCTTCATGCTCCCGAGCTCCGCCGCGATGGAAGCGCCGACGCGGCCGGCAACCACCAAGGCCGTGAGAATCGGGCCGATCTCGCGGGTTATCGAGATCGAAACCAAACTCGGAATATACATCTCGGCGCTTACTTTGTGCATCTGGTAAGCGCTTTGAAAAGCGATCACCACGCCTATAAAAAAACTGGTCAGCGTCGAAATCGGCAGGGAATCCACGCCGATCCTGACCATCTGGTCGTAAATCTGTCTGGGCCTGAAGGGCGGCACGGCGATCCAAAAAAGCGTCTGAACAAACAGCGTGAAGACGCCGCCCGCGTACAGCACCGTATTCAAAGTATTTCTGCCAAAAGATTCTATAAAGAGCTTCAAGCTCAACTCCTGTTTAAAACTTCAGCTTCCGCTCCACACCGATGAATTCCTCGTCATCTCTCAGTTCAAGCTTCAGAGAATCCTTGGATTTTAAACGGTACTCAAAACCCACTTCCATCTCGCGCTTCTGGGACGGATCGGGATTTTCACTGTCATAGCTCATTTTTCTGAAATGAAGCTTCGCGTTTTCACCTAAGTTTCTCTGCATCAGAAACTCCGGCTGATCCTTCAAATTCCTGGGACGGCTAAATTCCCAGTCGCCCCAGACCACCGTGTCCTGCTGGGCCTGCGTGATAAGCGCCTCATAGGTTTTTTCCTTGAATAAATCCCTCGCCTCCAGATTATCTTCGGCAAAGCGCATCACGGAGCCGTCCGGCAAGAGAATTTTTGAATCGGCGAGGTGAAGCGTTGGATAAATACCCGCCGCGTTGACATCCATCGCCTTGTAGGGCCTCATTCCGACCAAGCCCTCATAAAAACGTGAACGAATCTCCACCGCCGGCGCCCAGGGAGCTCCTTTAAAATGGATATCCACATCCATCCGCCCCGGCAAAGACTTTCCGGGGTCCAAACCTAACAGCGGACTTAGATCCGACACCCGGTAATTCTTTGCCTGGATGGACAGATCGATGTCATAGTCTTTGGCGAAAGCAACGGTGCCTTTCACCGCGATATCCCCCAACACATCGGAGGAGGATACGCGAAACTCATCGCCGGAAAGCGCAAAATCAAATTTTGACTCCCTGGGCAGAGGTTTCCAGTTGATCACGGTGCCTGAAGTGCTGATCTGGCCGGTCAGAATATCGCTCAAAGTCCGGCTTCCGATATCCAAATGCCCATCCACGCTGATCACGGAAGACACATCCGCGCTGCCGAACACCGCGTGGGTCAAAGGGATCTCCAGACGAAATGTCGAATTCTCATAAGAGACATTGATTCCGCTCAATTTTTTCTCCCCGTCGCCCACCCACAGATCCATCCCCTCTATTTGAATCCTGAGATCACGTCCTTCGGATAACGCCCACTGTTTGACCCATGACAACCCCGGAAACGTGGGTGTCTTAACCCGAACCGCGGGGCGCCAGTACACCTGGGGCTTCTGCATTCTCACCTCAATCCTGGAGCCCTGAACATTTTTCGACAAAAAATCAAGCAGACGATAGCGAAGCTGCACCTCATTGGCTTTGAACACCGTCTGCCGGCCTTCGGGTAGCCATGGGGCCTTCACCACCACGTCACGGAAACGGACAAACCCCAACACATTCACGCTGATCTTGCCGATCTTAATGTCCAGATCCGTTTGGCGGCTCAGCATTTCCTGCAAGGCGCCATAGGCCTCTTCCCGTAAGGCCTGTCTTTTGGTGTTTAGAAAGAAAAAAACACCCAAGAGGGTCACGCCGAGAATCACCAGCTTAACCAACGCCTTTTTTCTATTTCTTATCTGAACGACTGTTTTCACCCCGGAGGCTCAAGTCGTAATTTTTATGCCTTGTTGAAAGACGAGATGCTCCTCGTCTTTCACCGAGATCTGAATCAGCTCGCTGGGCTTTATGCGCCTGGCGATGATCTCTTCCGCTAGAGGGTCCTCAAGATACTTTTGGATAGTGCGTTTGAGAGGCCTGGCGCCGTACATCACGTCGAAGCCTTTGGTAATGAGAAAATCCTTCGCCTTCTGATCCAGTTGTATTTCAATGTCGCGCTCATTCAAGCGTTTCTTAAGCTCTGCCACTTCAATATCGATGATCTTTTCCAAATCTTCCCTCGTCAGTTTCTGGAACACGATGGTATCATCCACGCGGTTCAAGAACTCCGGCTTAAACGTCTTTTTCACCTCTTCCAGAAGACGCGCCTTCATGTCTTTGTAATCGGTGTTTAATTCGTGGCTCTTAAACCCGATACTGCCTTGCTTACTCAAAAGCTCGGCGCCGATGTTCGACGTCATGATGAGAACGACGTTACGGAAATCGACTTTTCGCCCGAGAGAATCCGTGAGCCGCCCCTCTTCCAAAACCTGGAGCAGCATGTTGAACACGTCCGGATGCGCCTTTTCAATTTCGTCCAGAAGCACAATGCAATACGGCCGGCGGCGCACACGCTCGGTGAGCTGGCCGCCCTCTTCGTAGCCGACATAGCCGGGAGGGGCGCCCACAAGCCGCGAGACGTTGAATTTTTCCATGTATTCGGACATATCAAAAGTGATCAGTGAATTTTCATCGCCGAACATAAATTCGGCGAGTGCCCGGGCCAAAAGAGTTTTTCCGACGCCGGTCGGGCCCAGGAATATGAAGGAGCCGATGGGACGTCTGGGGTCTTTTAACCCCGCCCGTGTGCGGCGGACCGCGCGCGAAATGGAGGCAATCGCCTCCTCCTGCCCCACGACGCGCTGCCTTATTTCCTCTTCCATTCTAAGAAGCCGTGAGGTTTCCTTCTCCTCAAGGCGCGAGATCGGAATCCCGGTGGACTTTGAAATAATCTTCGCGATCTCGTCTTCACCGATCTCAAGCTCGACTTTGGATCTTGATTCCATCCATTCCTTTTTGGTTTTCTCCAAAGCGCGCCTGAGGTCACGCTCCTGATCACGGAGCGCGGCGGCCTTTTCAAAATCCTGAAGCTTGATTGTGTCTTCTTTTTCCCTCTTTAAAAGCTCCAGTTTTTTCTCTATCTCCTTCACTTCCGGCGGTGCGGTGTGTGTGGAAAGCCGTGCATGCGCCCCTGCCTCATCGATGATATCGATGGCTTTATCCGGCAAGAATCTTCCCGCAACATAGCGATCCGAAAGCTTGGCGGCCGCTTCCAGTGCGGAATCCAGAATCTTTATTTTGTGATGCGCCTCGTACTTGTCGCGCAGGCCTCTCAAAATCAGTATCGTTTCTTCCACCGAAGGAGGCTCCACCATAATGATCTGAAATCGCCGCTCGAGCGCCGAATCCTTCTCGATGTACTTGCGGTACTCATCCAGCGTCGTCGCGCCGATACACTGAATTTCGCCGCGTGCCAATGCGGGTTTCAAAATGTTGGAGGCGTCAATCGCGCCTTCGGCGCCGCCGGCGCCCACCAGCGTATGCAGTTCATCGACAAACATGATGATATTTTCGGATCTTCTGATTTCGTCCATCACCGCTTTGATGCGTTCCTCAAATTGTCCGCGGTATTTTGTCCCGGCAACCATAAGCGCCAGATCTAACGTAATCACCCTTCTATTCTTTAAAATTTCAGGGACGTCCCCGTTATAAATTTTTTGGGCAAGCCCCTCGACAATCGCCGATTTTCCCACTCCCGCCTCTCCTAAAAGTACGGGGTTATTTTTTCGCCGGCGCGATAGGGTCTGCATCACCCGCTCAATTTCCTCATCGCGGCCGATCACCGGGTCCAGCTTCCCTTCCTTCGCCAAACGCGTCAAGTCACGGCCAAAGGCGTCCAGGGCGGGCGTTTTTGTCTTAGTGACAGAGCTGCCGCTTCCGGCGGACGAAGAGAGAGGACCCTGGCCAAAGGACGAACCGGGCGTCGTGGAACCTAAAAGCTTGATCACTTCCTCACGTACTTTTTCAAGATCTAGCCCCATGTTCATGAACACCTGGCTGGCCACTCCCTCGCCTTCCCGAATCAGTCCCAATAGGAGATGCTCGGTGCCGATGTAGTTGTGGCCGAGAGTCCTGGCTTCCTCCATCGCAAGCTCCATCACCTTTTTGGCCTTGGGCGTGAACGGAAGATCGCCGGAAACTACCGTGGTTGGGCCCACTTGAACCAATTTTTCCACTTCCAAACGGATATTGTTTAAATTCATGCCGAGGCTTTGAAGCACCGCGGCCGCAACACCTTCCCCTTCCCTCAAAAGTCCCAGTAAAATATGCTCGGTGCCGATGTAGTCGTGGTTAAATCGTTTGGCCTCCTGCTTGGCCAAAAGGATTACCTTTCGCGCGCGTTCGGTGAATTTATTGAACATAAGAGATCTCCTATTATAAAGTCAGTGTCATTTCGAGCAAGGCGAGAAATCCCGTTGCAATGAGATTTCTCGGTCGTTTCGCGACCTCGAAATGACTGGGGTGGCTCATTTTCCTTCCAACCTTCGTCTGATCAAATTCGCCCGCTTCACGTCCCTTTGGGCAGAGCTTAAAAGCCGGCCTTCAATCTTCTGCAAGTGCGCGGGTTGAGTCAGTATAAAAAGCTCGTTCACGGCCCGGCGGTCGATATCGTCAATCAGCCCCATGTCGACACCCAAACGCACCATCGATAAAAGACTTAAGGTTTCTTTGGTGTTGATGATGTGGGCGCTTCTTAAAGTGCCGTTCGAACGCCAAATTTTGTCCTGAAGCATTTCCCGATTTTGCTTCATCAAAGTTTTTCGGGCGTTTTCCTCATGACCGATCACCTGACGGATGATCCTCTCGAGATTATCGATTACGTCTTCTTCGGCGGAGCCGAGCGTGACCTGATTGGATATCTGAAAAAAATTCCCTTCGGCCTCGGTGCCTTCGCCGTAAAGCCCGCGTGCGGTCATCCCGAGCTTTGTAATGGCCTGAAGCACCTTTGAAATCTGCTTTGTCATCACCAAGGCCGGCAGATGCAGCATCACCGACGCCCGCAGGCCTGTACCGGTATTCGTCGGGCACGCGGTGAGGTAGCCCCACTCGGCGCTGTAAGCAAACTTGACTTTCTTGTGAAGCGCATCGTCCAGACGATCCGCGATGCGCCAGCACTCCTGCAGATTGAATCCCGACTGCATCACCTGGATCCTCAGATGGTCTTCTTCGTTGATCATCACGCTGATCACTTCCTTGTCACCGACCACGACGGACTTGAATTCGGGGCGCAGGATATGCTCGCGGCTTATCAAATGCCGCTCAATCAAAAATTGCTTGTCGACGTCATCCAGTTGGGCCACGAGCACATAGAGACTATTTTTCATCAGATCCACGTTGAGCGTAGCCTCTTCCAACATGGCCAGAGACTCTTTTTCCTGTTTTTTGGTGGCCCAATGTGAAAAAGGCGTTGCCTCGATATTCCTCGCCAAACGCACGCGCGAGCTCATCACAATATCCGAATTCGGACCCGTACCCATTAACCATTCACAGGTCTGTTTTAAGAGGTGGTCAACTTTCATGATGCGTTTTATGCCCCTCTTTTAATTTTTTCTCCAAAAATTTGATCTTGTCGCGAAGCGCGGCGGCTTCTTCGAACTCTTCTTTCTTCACCGCCTTCTGAAGCTCCAGCTTCACCGCCTCCAGTTCCTCGTGAATTTTGGACGTCGCCTGCACCTCCTTCAAAAGTTGCGGATCGGGTGCTTTTCCGACATGCTGGTTTGAACCGTGGATTCGTTTCAAGAGAGGCGTCAGGCTCGCCTTGAACGCCATATAGCATTCGCTGCAACCCAGCCTTCCGACTTTCTTGAAATCCTCATAAGTCAAACCGCACCGGGAACATTTGTTTTTCGGCGCAGGCGCACCGGGAGTCTCGGGCGCGGTTTCCACATCCGATAGCGCCGACAAAAGATCGGCGATCCCGAAATGCTGCTCGACGTCGGAGCCTTTTTCTTTCGCACAGGCCTCGCAGAGATTGAGCTTCGTGATCTGCTCGTTGACAATCTCCGTCAGATGCACCGTGGCCTTATTTTTACCGCATTCATCGCATAACATCGTATAAAATCCGCGTAAGGGCGTTATAAAGTTATAAGGTGATAAAGTTAAAAGGTTAAGGCTTAAAACGGCTTTTGTTTTTTCAACCTTATAACCTTATAACTTTATAACCTTACAACTTTCACCGTTTCTTGACGAGCTCATTTTTACCTTCAATTTCGTAACGCACCCCTTCTTTCGGAGTCAATTTACGGAATTCTTTCATAAGCCGCGCCGTGATTTTTCCCGGGTGCCCGTTTCCGATCACGCGGTTATCAATTTTCACCACAGGCACGATCTCCGCCGCCGTACCTGTCAAAAACACCTCATCGGCGGTATAAAGATCATGCCGCGTAAACACCTGTTCTTCCACGGACACGTCGATTTCTCGCCCCAGGCGCATCACGACTTCGCGCGTGATCCCTTTCAAAATTCCGACGTAGGGCGGCGGCGTCCAAAGCGCATTCTTGCCCGCCGACGTCCGCCACATATCTCGGCGGACGCCCGCTGACGCTTCAGTGGCGGGCGCTCCAGTGGCGGGGCCGCGCACCAAAAAAATATTCTCCCCGGTGCATTCGGTGACGTACCCTTGAGAATTCAGCAAAATCGCCTCATTGACGCCGGCGTTCGTGGCTTCGATCTTGGCCAAAATGTTGTTCAGATAATTCAAGGTCTTCAGCTGAGGGTTCAAGGCCTCCGGGTGATTCCGAACCGTCGGAACCGTCGCAAGCACCAAGCCTTTTTCGTAGTACTCCTTAGGGTACAGCGCGATCTTGTCCGCGATGATAAAAAGCGTCGGCTTCGGACATTTCCGGGGATCCAGCCCCAGGTCGCCGACGC
>Ga0105164_10001947_pt1 | contig 12952 bp, 12 predicted proteins | sample VDWuncwatermetaG_FD_89674 | JGI IMG/M metagenome (GOLD analysis project Ga0105164, IMG submission 89674) | Wastewater microbial communities from Netherlands to study Microbial Dark Matter (Phase II) - VDW unchlorinated drinking water | ecosystem: Environmental > Aquatic > Freshwater > Drinking...
TAATATTATCATATAATCATAAAAATGCAATTCTTTTGTGAAGGCCTGCCTGCTTGCTGGCCAGGCAGGAATTCAGATAAGTTTTTTAAGGTATTCGCCGGTGTAGGAATCTTTATTTTTGGCTATTTCTTCCGGGGAGCCTTCCGCAACGATAAAACCGCCCTCGTCCCCGCCTTTTGGGCCCAGGTCAATAATATGATCAGCGGTCTTTATCACGTCTAGATTATGCTCTATTACTAATACGGTATTACCCGAATCAACAAGCGTATGCAAAACGTTTAACAGTTTATCAACATCGGCAAAATGCAGGCCAGTCGTGGGCTCATCAAGTATATAAAAGGTCTTTCCGGTAGCGCGCCTAGATAGTTCCGTGGAAAGTTTTACCCTCTGCGCCTCACCGCCCGATAACGTTGTCGCTGATTGGCCTAATTTGATATAACTTAAGCCCACGTCAAATAAGGTCTGCAGTTTCCCTTTTATCGGCGGGATATTCTGGAAAAGCAAAAGCGCCTCTTCGACGCTCATATTTAGACAATCGCTTATGGATTTACCTTTGTATTTTACTTCAAGAGTCGCTTCATTAAAACGCTTGCCCTTGCAAACCTCGCATTGTACATATACGTCCGGGAGAAAATGCATCTCTATCTGTTTTATCCCGTCGCCTGCGCAGGCCTCGCAGCGGCCGCCCTTAACATTGAAGCTGAACCTCCCTGGTTTATAACCGCGCATCCGGGACTCCGGCAATTTTGAAAACAGGTCCCTTATGGGGCCGAACATTCCTGTGTAAGTCGCCGGGTTGCTGCGGGGCGTCCTGCCGATCGGGGATTGGTCTATGACGATAACCTTATCTATTAAATTTATCCCCTCTATCTTTTTATGCCTGCCCGGTTTGTCCTTTGAGCGGTATAACTTCTTTGAAAGCGCGCGGTATAATATCTCATCAACGAGGGTACTCTTTCCGGAACCGGATACGCCGGTCACGCATACAAAAATCCCAAGCGGGATTTTAACGTCTATATCTTTTAAATTATGCTCGGCGGCGCCGATTACCTTTAAAAATTTGCCGGCAGCGGCCTTTCTTCTTTTTTTCGGGACCGCTATCTTAAGCTGGCCGTTGAGGTATCTGCCCGTAAGGGATTCGCTGTTTTTTAAAATATCGTCGAGTTTTCCCGCGGCTATAACCTCTCCCCCGTGCTCGCCCGCGCCGGGGCCCAAATCAACTATATAATCGGCCTTTCTTATCGTTGCCTCATCGTGCTCAACAACCAGCAGGGTATTTCCCAAGTCGCGCAGCGCCTCTAAGGTCTCTAAAAGTTTTTTATTGTCCTTCTGGTGCAGCCCGATGCTCGGCTCATCAAGGACGTATAAAACACCCGTAAGGCCGGAACCGATCTGGGTCGCAAGCCTTATCCTCTGCGACTCGCCGCCCGATAACGTCGCGCTCGCCCTGTCCAGGGTAAGATAATCAAGGCCGACGTTTACCATAAATTGCAGGCGGGAATTTATTTCCTTTAATACAAGGCGCGCTATCGTCTCTTCCGTCCTGGTCAATTTTAAATCCTTAAAAAATTCCCTTGTGTCCTTTATGGACAGTGCGCCTAGGTCCATTATATTTTTATCATGGACAGTGACGGCTAAACTTTCTTTCCTTAACCTCTTGCCGTTACATTCCATGCAGGGCAGAACGCTCATATATTTATTTATCTCCATCTTCATATATTCGCTCTGCGTCTCCTTAAAGCGCCTCTCCAAATTGGGGACAACGCCCTCAAACCAGCCGCCCTTTGCCTCATCGCCATAGAATATTACTTTTTTAATGCCGGCGTCTAAGTTTTTATAGGGCGCATTTACATCAAAATTGTAATCGTTAGCAAGAGATCGGAGCAGCCGTCTATAATACATCCAGATGCCCTTACCGCCTCTTCGCCAGGGCTCTATCGCCTCTATGACAGGCCTTGATTTATCAGGAACAACCAGTTCAGGGTCTATCTCCATTCGGTTTCCTAAACCGCCGCATTTGGGGCAGGCGCCGTAAGGGCTGTTAAACGAAAACATCCTGGGCTGTGGCGCCTCAAAGCTTATGCCGCAGTCAACGCAGGCATAGAGCTCGCTGAATAATTGGTCATTGGCACTGCTTATAACTACTAACCCCTGGCCGGTCCTTAACGCAATCTCAATCGAGTCCGCTAACCTTTTTTTCGTTTCTTCTTTCTCATCTAATACAAGCCTGTCTACCACTACTTCTATAGCATGTTTTTTATATTTATGCAGCGTAGGCGGGGTTTCCACCTCTATAATCTTTCCGTCCACCCTTGCCCTGATAAATCCTTCCTTCTGAATCTGTTTAAATAACTCCCTGTATTCGCCCTTTTTACCTCTTACGAGTGGCGCCAGGATCAAGATTTTCGTACCTTGCGGCAATTTCAATACCTGCTCAACTATCTCTTGAGCGCTCTGCCTTGTAACCTCCTTGCCGCAATCAGGGCAATGAACCTTTCCTATCCTAGCGTATAATAATCTTAAGTAATCATAAATCTCTGTCTGCGTGCCGACTATCGAGCGGGGATTTCCCGACGCTGTCCTCTGTTCGATGCTTATTGCGGGAGAAAGCCCTTCAATATATTCCACATCCGGTTTCTGCATCTGCTCAAGGAACTGGCGGGCATAACTTGACAGGGATTCCACATAACGGCGCTGGCCTTCCGCATATATTGTATCAAACGCAAGCGAAGATTTTCCCGACCCGCTTAAGCCCGTAATCACGGTAAGGCTGCCCCGCGGAATTTTTACATCGATATTCTTTAAATTATGTTCCTTCGCCCCTTTTACAAAAATATATTCTTTTTCCATGGCGTTTATTATACCACAGCTGCCTCAAAGCTTCAACTATTTTCAAATTTGATGAAAAACAAAATAAAATTTGACAAATAATCAAACTTATGCTACACTTTGCTTGCTTTTTAATAAATTTAAACCAAACATTAGGGAGGGTAAAAATGAGAAAGGGTGCGTTGTTTTTGGGGTGCCTTTTAGTATTGGTTTATGTCGGGTTGGGATATTGCGCCCCTTCTAAAGAAATATGGAAGGATATCGGTTCAGGCATTGATGAAATAGACTTAAGAACAGTTTGCGTTGATCCAAATAACCCGGATATAATTTACGCCGGCTCGACAAAAAGCATCTTTAAAAGTCAGGACGGCGGAAAGGCATGGCAGAAAGTACATCTAATACGCGGAACTCTTACAGCTGTAAATGTAATTGCTATTGACCCAAAAAACCAAGACGTCATATATGCGGGAACCCAAAACGGGCTTTACAAAAGTTCCAACGGTGGAGTTGCCTGGAATAAGTTATTTGGAGGGATAGGAACCCAAGAGAAAGAAATCAGGCATATGGCAATAGAAACTAAAGATGCGGGCCGAATATACCTTGGAACAACAAACGGCTTGTTCGTCACAAATGACACTGGCAAGATGTGGAATAAGCCACCCGGTGAAATTTCAAATCGCGTTATAAATTTTATCGCCATAAACCCGCTAGACTCTAATATTGTCTATGTTGCCGCGCAAACAGGACTTTTTAAGTCAACAGACCGCGGCCTTACGTGGGACAGGATTTTTATTACGAGTGATCAAAGCGAAGCGCTTGATACGGAAGAAATTCCCGAAGATATAACTATTGATGAATCCCTGACCACTTCAAATAAGATACCAAATTGCGTTGCCTGTGATACCCAAGATACCGATGTAATTTATATAGGGACAAATTCCGGCGTATTTGTTTCTTATGATGCCGGCGCGGCTTTCAATAAGATAACAAACACTGGATTGACAAACCGGAAAATAGTTTCTCTTTTGTGTCTAAATGACGGCGCGTTATACGCCGCGACAAATAATGGGATATTTAGAATTTCAAGGCCTTATAACCGATGGGAAGAAATTTATATGGGCCTCTCTTCGAAGGATGCGCGGTTTCTTGTTTATGACCAAAAAAATAATTTTATCTTGGCGGCAGCCAAAAAGGGTATATATCAACTAAGCGTGGATATATCTTCCGACGGCAACCTAGCGAACAATCTACGCGAAGAAGATCCCGATACGCAAAAAATACTGGCAAAATTTAAATCTGAACCGACCATACAGGAGGTTCAACAAACAGCAATTCGATACGCGGAGGTCCATAATGAAAAAATTGATGAGTGGCGCAAAAGCGCAAAGAAAAAGGCGCTCCTTCCTACTCTTAGCGTAGGCACCGGGAGGGACTTGACAGATTATTACCACTGGGATTCAGGTCCGAATCCCGATGTATTGCAAAGAGGAAAAGACGCTATCGACTGGTCTGTTGCCGCGAGCTGGAACCTCGGCGAACTAATCTGGAACGACGACCAAGCCTCCATAGATGTCCGAAGCAAGCTTATGGTCCAGCTTCGCGACGACATACTTAATGAAATAACGCGGCTTTATTTTGAGCGGCGCAGGCTTCAGATCGAATTACTGACAAACCCGCCCAAGAACACGCAGTTAAAACTGGAAAAGGAATTAAGACTGCAGGAACTAACCGCGGGGATCGACGCGCTGACAGGCGGATGGTTTTCGAATCAGATTCAGATAAGGTTAAAAAACTTTCTCTTCTCGTAGGCCTTCAGGAAAGCGGCAACTATCTCCGGGTCAAATTGGGTGCCGGAGCACCTCTTTATTTCAAAAACCGCTTCTTCTATTGACTTCTTGGTCCTGTAAGGCCTGTTTGTAGTAATGGCGTCAAAGGCATCCGCCACCGCGATTATCCTCCCCAGCAAAGGGATCTCCTTCCCCTTCAATCCATCCGGATAACCCGTTCCGTCATGTTTCTCCTGATGGAAACGAACACCGGTCAGGATGCTTCCCAGTTCCTTTATAGGATACAATATGGTCGCGCCTATTACGGGATGCTCCTTAATCTTTTCAAATTCCTCAGGCGTAAGCTTGCTTTTTTTGTTCAAAATACTATCGGGGATACCTATCTTTCCTATATCATGAAGCAGCGCCGAGATATGCAGGCTTTCCTTGAAATTTAAGAAGCGCGCCACTTCCGGCGAATCCTCCATTTCTTCCGCGATAGCAAGGCAATAAGCCGTCACCCTTTCCGTGTGGCCGTGCGTATAGGGGTCTCTGGCATCGATAGCCGCGGCCAGGGCGATAGAGGTGTGGATAAAAAGCCTGTGGGATTTTTCATAAAGCGTCTCGATCTCTTTAACCTTACACTGCAGATTTTCTATGAGTTGGGCGTTGCTTATAGCCATGGCTGCGTCATTGGCGAGCGTCAAGAAGAACCCTATCTCCTCGCGCGTAAAGCCTTTGCCGGATAATTTATTCCCCAATATCAGGATGCCCAGCAGTTTCTTTTTAAAATAACTCGGAACACATATGTCCGCCTGCAATAACTCCATCTGGGCTTTTATGCCGCTTAATTTATCGACGAGATTCGGGTTTTCAACCAGGAATTTCCTGTCAGCCATCAATTTTTCTATCACATTACATATCAAAGCCCCGCTCTCACCCAACAGGGGGATCAGGGCCCTCTCTGTGAAAACATTTATCAGTGAATTATCGGCCGGAAGCCGGATGTACCCGACGGGAATCTTCTTGCCCTCCTGGCCCTTTGAGTCGATCAAAACATATGAATTTTTCTTCTCTTTATATAAAAGTACGGCGGTATGGGTGACCCTGACTTCCTTGGCTATAATAAGCGCGATTCTCTTAATCAGGTGTTCCGGTTTTTTAAAACGGATCATGCTTTTGGAGGCTTCTTCCAGGGCTGCCTGATAATCGAGCCCGCGATGAGCCTTGTTGGAAGAATCAGGGTGAGGGTGTTGATGGTTTGTAACTTTTTCCAAGAATTTACCTTGTAAATTTTCCCAGTCTAGGTTTTCTTTTGGGCCTGTATCCACTTTGCCTTTTCTATGACTGTCTTTTCCAGCTCTTCCAAAACAAGCGGTTTGGTAATATATCCCTTCGCGCCGTGACGTTTCGCCTCTTCTATAACATCCATATCCTCGATAGCGGATACCATAATCGCCTCCGCGTTCTTATCTATTTTCTTTATCTCCTTTAAAAGCGCAACGCCATCCATGCCTTCCATCTTAACATCTATAAGGACAATATCAGGCCTATGCTCGGCGAATATCCGTAATCCCTCTTGGCCGCTGGAGGCCGTAAGAACAGCTAATCCTCTTGCCTCAAAGAATGACTTGGCAAACCTGCATACATCCAGCTCGTCATCCACAATAAGTATTTTTACCATAGGCCGCCTTTCTATATCCTCTTTGAAATCTCACTTAAAAGGCCTTCTGCTAATTCTTTTTTTGTGGCCGCCGCCGTAAATTTTTTCTTTGAATCTATAATATACGCCTTGTGCCTGGCGCCGGAAACCTCATTTATATTATTTGCCACTATCAAATCCGCTTTTGCCCGGCGCAGGCTTTTATAAGCGATTTCTACCAGTTCCCTTTGCGGTTTTCCGATCTCAAGTTTAAACATAACTAAAAAAGCGCCTGCTGCCTGCCGCCTCATCTGGTCTATTATTTTGATGGTCGGCTTCAATTCTATAACTAATTTTTTCTTTCCTGACTTTATCTTTTTTGAATCCGTTTTAACAGGCCTGTAGTCGGAAACCGCCGCTGCATGTATAAGTATATCATATTTTTTGTGTGTCAACTCGGCTGTTATTAATTTATTAAGTTCATCAAAATATTTAAATCTTAAAATCTTTAAACTTGAATCCAACTTTGCTGGGCATGGCCCCAACAATAGCGTAACATCCGCGCCCATCTTTGCGGCGCATTGCGCGATAGTCACGCCTGTGAGGCCGCTTGAGATATTGGATATAAACCTGACCCTGTCAATCGCGACCCAGGTCGGGCCTGCCGTAATTAAAATCCTTTTGCCTTTTAACGCTTTACGCATTAATTAACAGTGATTTTATATCGTCGGAATTTTCAATGTTATGCACTAGAAGAGCGGGATCTATTCGTTTTATCAGTCCTTTTAGGACCTTGCCGGGCCCCATCTCAAGAAAGGTATTTATCTTTTGGGAGGCTACGTACCTTATTGACTCTTCCCAGCGGGTTGAGCAGCTTACCTGGTCAATCAGATTATCTTTTATATAATCCGGCTTAACCTCGGGGGCCGCGTTTACATTTGAGATCACCGGAAATTCCGGTTCAAAAAAAGATACCTTCGCGATCTCTTCCTTTAAGCGCTGGCCTGCCCGGCTCATAAGAGAAGAATGGAAAGCGCCGCTGACATTTAAAACCATGGCCTTTGCGGCCCCTTTTTGTTTCGAAACAGCTATGGCCCTGTCTATGGACTCATTTGAACCCGATAAGACTACCTGGCCGGGACAGTTTAAATTCGCGACTTCACAACCGGTCTCTTTTGATATCTCTTCCACCGCTTCAAGCGGCAGGCCTATTATGGATAACATCTTGCCGGGGAACTGTTTGGCGGCCTCTTCCATAAACTGGCCTCGTAATCTTACGAGCCTGACAGCGTCGCCAAATGCCACAGCGCCTGAGGCGACAAGCGCTGAATACTCGCCAAGGCTTAAGCCCAGCATGGCCTTCGGTTCAAACCTCTTATTCTGCATCCTGAACGCCCTAAAGACGGCTATGCTCACAGTCAATATCGCGGGCTGGCAGTTTTCTGTCTTCGTCAATTCTTCTGCCGGCCCTTCAAAGCAAATTTTCGCTATATCAAAACCAAGCGCCCTGTTTGCCTGCTCAAAGGTTTCTTTGGCGGCTTCATAATTATTATATAAATCTTTGCCCATTCCGGGATACTGGGCGCCCTGGCCGGGAAACACATACGCGCACTCTACCATTTTACTATTATGGCCCCCCACACCAAACCTGAGCCGAAAGCGTCCAATAAGATCATGTCGCCCTTTTTTATCCTTTTATTCTGGACCGCCTCAGCCAGCGCCACCGCTGTTGAGGCGCTGGACATGTTTCCGTATCTTTCAATGTTTAAGTAAATCTTTTCCGAAGGTATGCCTATCTTTTTGGCCACTGCGTTTAATATCCTTATGTTGGCCTGATGCGGTATTACGCAGTCTATCTCCTGCGGCGAATTAAGGCCGGCCATTTTGGCCGCCCGCTCCCCCGCCTCAGCCATAATCCTTACGGCGTGCTTGAACAACTCGCTGCCTTCCATTTTTACATAATGCAGCCGCTCATCCACTGTCTTGTGGGACGCGGGCAGCCTGGACCCCCCGGCCGGCATTTTCAGGATATCGCACTGCGTACCGTCGGCGCCCAAATAAACCGACAGAACGCCGCTTGCGCCGTTTACCTTTCCAAGAACCCCCGCGCCGGCCCCGTCTCCGAACAGGACGCATGTATTCCTGTCCTTCCAATCAGTTATTGCCGTAAGTTTTTCAGCGCCTATAACAAGCGCGTTTTTATACGCCCCCGCCTTTATAAATTGCTCCGCTATGGCGATGGCATACACATAGCCGGCGCAGGCGGCGGAGATATCAAAGCAGGCGGCATTGCTCGCGCCCAGTTTACTTTGAACAATGCATGCGGTAGAAGGAAAGGGCATATCAGGCGTAATTGTAGCGACGATGATTAATTCTATCTCTAATGGATTAACGCCTGCATTCTTTAGGGCCTTCAGGGCGGCCTCTTTGGCAAGGTCGCTTGTTGCCACATTTGCTTCGGCAATCCTGCGCTCTTTTATGCCGGTCCTGGTTGTAATCCACTCGTCGGAGGTATCAACCATCTTTTCAAGGTCGGCATTCGTAAGGACCTTTGGGGGGACAAAGAAACCCACTCCCAAAAAACCAACCTTTATCTTTTCCACTTATTTATCTCTTCCATAATATGTTCGTTGACTGATTTTTCCTTAAACTCGCGGGCCACCCTTATGGCGTTCTTTATCGCCTTCTGGTTTGAGGAGCCATGGGATATAATAACGGCGCTGTTCACGCCTAAAAGCGGCGCCCCGCCGTATTCGGCGTAATCTATCTTCTGCTTAAAGTTCCTAAAGGCGGATTTGGCGAGGACAACGCTCAATTTTGCCAAGAGCGAACTCCTTAATTCTCTCTTTAAAAATTCCACCATCGTAAAGGCGACGCTTTCGGAAACCTTCAGGACAACATTCCCCACAAATCCGTCGCAGATTATAACGTCGCACTCGCCGGTATAGATACCCCTCCCCTCCACATTCCCTACGAAGTTCAGGGTGCTTTCTGAAAGCAGCTTGTGCGTCTCTTTTATGAAATCCGTGCCTTTTGTCGCCTCTTCGCCGATATTCAGCAGGCCTATTGAAGGATTGGATTTTCCCAAAATTCTTTTTGAATACGCGTCGGCCATCAAGCCGTACTGCAGAAGATGCGTCGGCTTAGGGTCTATATTCGCGCCAACGTCTATTATTACGCTCGGTCCTTTTAATGTAGGAAAGACAATTGCAATCCCCGGCCTTTCAACGCCGGGCAGCAAGCCTAAATGAAGGGTGGCCGCGCACACAACAGCGCCGGTATTTCCGGCGGACACCAAGGCGTCCGCTTTGCCGTTTTTAACCAATTCCACGCAGATACTTATGGAGGACTCTCTTTTTTTTCTGATAGGGGTGGTCGCGGGCTCGGACATCCCCACCACCTCGGGGGCGTGATATATACTTATATTTTTAGGGTAAGGTTTATGCTTGGCGAGCTCTTTTTTTAATATCTCATTGTCTCCTACGAGAATAATGTCACAACCATATTCTCTAGCCGCCGCTATTACGCCATCCACCTCAACAGCCGGGGCCTTGTCAGACCCCATTCCATCTACGGCAATCCTCACGATTTTCCCTTATCCTTTCTACTTTTAAAATCGTCCCGAGCTTCCATGGTGATGCCACTCTGAAGCGAGGGACATTTCCTACTTCTTTTTCTCTTTTTCTTCTTCTTCAACCTGCACAACCTGGCGCCCTTTATAATAACCGCAATGCGGGCATATCCTGTGCGGTTTTTTCGGCATTTTGCATTGGGGGCAAACAGACAGATTCAGGGCCTCCAGCTTGTCATTACCCCGCCTTTTATCCCGCCGCGATCTTGAATGCCTACGTTTAGGGTTTGGCATGTTTAATCCACCTCATTTCTTCGTTAGTTCGTGCGTCTCCATCGCAATCATCCACTCTTCCTTTGTGGGGACAATTAAAATCTTCGCGTCGAATTTACCCAGGATATCCGATAAATCCTTTTCCAGCCTCTCTTTCAGCCAGGGGTTGTTTTCGCCAATCCCCGCGGTAAGCGCGATGGCATCTATCCCGTTCATAACCGCTATATATGCGCCGATGTATTTTTTTATCCTGTAATAAAAAACCTCAAGCGCCAGCTTTGCCTGCTCATTGCCTTCCTTGGCCGCGGCCTTAATCTCCCGCATGTCATTGCTTACTTCGGAAATGCCCAAAAGGCCGCTCTTTTTATTCATCATATCATCAATCTGCTGAATTGTCATATCCTCTCTCTCCATTAAGAATTCCACGATAGCGGGGTCTATGTCCCCGCAACGGGTCCCCATCACAAGGCCCTCCAAAGGCGTGAAACCCATACTGGTATCGACAGATTTGCCGTTTAATACAGCCGCCATACTGCATCCGTTTCCCAGATGGCAGGTAATAATCTTAAGCTCTCCGGCGGGTTTTTTCAGGATCTTTGCGGCTTTTCCCGCGACATATTTATGGCTCGTGCCATGGAATCCGTACCGCCTCACCCCGTATTTTTTATATAATTTATACGGCAGGGCGTATGTGTACGCCTCCTGCGGCATCGTCTGGTGAAAGGCCGTATCAAAGACAGCGACATGGGGCTTATCAGGCAAAAGTTTCCTCGCGGCCTTTATGCCGGAAAGCGCGGGAGGGTTATGAAGGGGCGCTAGTCTTGCAAATTTGGTTATGCTTGCTATAACATTTTCATCTATAATAACAGATTTATTAAATTCTTCTCCTCCGTGGACAACCCTGTGGCCGACGCCTGTAATTTCATCCAAACTTTTGATAACCCCTATTTCTTTATCAATCAGGATATTCAAAATCAGCTCTATGGCCTCGTGATGGTTTACCGCTTCCGCTTTTCTTTTGAACGGCTCTTTATCATTTATCTTATGCGTGTGGGTCGGCTGTTTCTCCCCGATCTTTTCAATAACGCCCTCTGCCAGAAAGACATCCTCTATAACCGCGTATAATTTGTATTTTACCGATGAGCTGCCGCAATTTATCACAAGTATAATCATATCTTTTTTATTCCCCGCCGCAATACGCCACTGTAACAGCTATAGTATCAACTATATCCTGGCTGCTGCAGCCCCTTGATAAATCGCTGCACGGCTTGGCCATACCCTGAAGAATCGGCCCTACGGCCCGCGCGCCCGCGAGCCGATGCGCAAGTTTATAGCCGATATTCCCGCTGTTTAAATCCGGAAATATCAGAACATTAGCCCTTCCCGCGACATGGCTCTGGGGGCATTTTTTATTGGCCACGTCGACATCCACCGCCGCGTCCAGCTGCAATTCCCCGTCAATCAAAAGTTCCGGGTATTTCTCGTTGGCGATTTTGAGGGCCTGGACCACCTTATCAACCATAGGGCCCTCAGCGCTCCCCTTTGTGGAAAAACTTAATAACGCGACTTTGGGTTCCTTGTTAAACAACGCTTTGAATAATCTTGCCGAAGAAAAGGCTATCCCTGCCAGCTGTGCCGGAGATGGGTCCGTCACAACCCCACAGTCCGCGAATATAAACAAACCCTGCTCTCCGTAAGGCGAATTTTCTATCTGTATAATAAACGCGCTTGAAAGCGTGCCCGCCTTTTTGTCAACGCCGACGCAGAATATGGCCGCCCTCGCCACGTCGCCCGATGTCGATACCGCGCCCGCGACAAAGGTGTCCACAACATGATCCCTGACCATAAGCGCGCCGTAATAAACCGGTTTTTCCAAAAGGGTCTTCCGCGCCTCCTCGGGCGTCATGCCCTTATGTTTTCTTAACTCATAAAATGTATTTACATATTTATCAAAATCCCCGGCCTTTTTGTGGTCTATAATCTCAACGCCCCTCAAAGAAACGCCGAGCTTATCCGCCTTTTCTTTAATCACCCCTTCTTCACCCAATAAGACAATCTTGGCTATCCCGGATTCCTGGGCGATACTGGCCGCGCCTATAGTCCTGTCGTCATGCCCCTCCGGCAGGACCACCCTTTTAGGATTTTTTTTCGCCTTCTCGCGCAACCCCGCGATAAAATCCATTTGATTATTTCCTTATCCTCTTTCTCAGTTCCTTCTCTACATAGGAAGGAACAAATTCTTTTAAGTTCGCGCCCAACGCGGCCGCCTCTTTTATCAGCTTGCTTGAGACATAGGAATATTCCTCGCTGGGCATCATAAATATGGTCTCCACGGACTTATCAAATTTTCTGTTGGTTAGGGCCATCTGGAACTCATACTCAAAATCTGATATCATCCTCAGGCCCCTAATGATGACATGCATGTTTTTTCTCTTCACATAATTGACTACAAGGCCGTCAAAATCATCCACCTTGACGTTTTTAATTCTCGCTGTGGCTTTCTTCAGAAAAACAACGCGCTCCTCAATTGAAAAAAGAGGATTCTTCTCAAGATTGTGCGCCACGGCCACTATCACCTCGTCGAAGATATAGGCGGCGCGCTTGATTATGTCAATATGGCCGTATGTGATGGGATCGAAACTGCCTGGATAAACCGCTTTGCGTTTCATTTATAAAAGGACAAAAATGTCCCTCCGTATTTCTCCTGCCGGTATAGCTTCAGGTTTTTCAATTCTTCCTGCGCCGGCAGCTCATCTTTCCTGTGATGCTCAGCTATGACGACACTATGGTCTGTAATTATATTATAATAGTCCAATAATATCAAGGATTTTTTAACCATATCCTTGTAGTAGGGCGGATCCAGGAATATAA
>Ga0105164_10001948_pt1 | contig 12940 bp, 14 predicted proteins | sample VDWuncwatermetaG_FD_89674 | JGI IMG/M metagenome (GOLD analysis project Ga0105164, IMG submission 89674) | Wastewater microbial communities from Netherlands to study Microbial Dark Matter (Phase II) - VDW unchlorinated drinking water | ecosystem: Environmental > Aquatic > Freshwater > Drinking...
GTCGTCAGCCAATATGTTGCGTGATAATTTTGTGATACCCTTCTGTGATTTTTTCTTAGACTTCATATCCTAACCCCATCATCCGCGAAACTATAATATTTATTATCTCCGATTATAACATGATCTAAGACTCTTACCTGCATAATGCTGCCGGCTTGGTATAGCTCTTTGGTGAAATCTCTGTCTTCTCTGCTCGGATCAGTTTTGCCTGAAGGATGATTGTGCGCGCATATTAAAGAAGCCGCATAATTTTGCAGCGCCTTATGGAAAATCTCTCGAATTATCGGATTTGCTTTATTAACCGTTCCTTCGCCGGTATCAAAAATATCGATAATTCTATTTTGTGAATTTAAAAGCACAATTTTAAAGACTTCCTTCTTTAAATCCCGCATCCTGGGCATTAAAATATCTACCACGTCTTTTGAGGATTCTATTTTGGGTTGATTTTCTTTAACTTCATCTTCTCTGAATCTTCTTCCAATTTCAATAGCGGCCTTTATCTGAGCAATTTTAGCTGTTCCTAAACCTTTAAATTCTTTCCATTGTGATAAATCGGCGTGTGATAAATTACGGAATGTCTTGAATCTCTGTAGAATTATTCTTGCCAAGTCAATAGCGCTGGTGCCGTGAGTGCCGGTGCGAAGAAGAATCGCCAGAAGCTCGGAATTACTTAGAGCGCCCGCGCCCTTCTTGAGCAGCTTCTCTCTCGGCCTATCTTCCTCGGGCCAATTTTTGATGCCCTTTGTGCTAGAAAGTATCTTTTCCATGCGTCCTCCTAATATAACAGACGCATGAAAAGGCATTTTCTAACATATATATTTTAAGAACGGCCAACCAATTCGTCTAAACCGACACCCAAGGCATCTGCTAATTTAAAGATACTAATACGCGTATTTTAGCACTAAAAGTGCTCATTCCAAACCAGTTTCCGCCACTTGAAATCAGCAAAAAAATACTTCCACACAAAAAATCTTTGTTAGAAAATGGGGCATGCCGAGTCTATTATATTGGAGGCAAAAATGGCAAAGGCTTATTCGCAAGAGTTAAAACAGGCGGCGCGGGATTTACGGAGACAAGACTGGGCACCAGGAGAACCGATAATAAAAAAGCGTGGATATAAGCGAAAATTTGGTGGAGCCGAGGGGAATTGAACCCCTGATACGACAATGCCATTGTCGGGTGATCCCTCTTCACTACGGCCCCTCGAATTCTTCTATTGACTGTGGCTATTTTAGAATATAAAATGCTTACCGTCAATATAATATTGCCGAGGTGGCGGAATGGCTGACGCACGGGTCTCAAAAACCCGCGTCCGTAAGGACATGAGGGTTCAACTCCCTCCCTCGGCACTTTTTAAAAACTTTCAGTTACCCGTGATGCTCTATGTGCAGATGGGGATGGGCGTGGGTTTTATTCTCATGGCGGTGACGGTGGATATGCACAAGATTGTTCTGCCGCAGTAAATCTTCGTCTTTGAGTATCTTATCCGGCTCTCCGCTTGCAACAATTCTCTTATCCTGTCCAAAGACGTAAACCACATTTGATATTTCCTCAACTATATGCAGGTCATGCGTAGAGGTAATCAGTGTCTTATCCGACGACGGATCGCATAACAAATCTATGATGTGCCTGGTGGTCAGCGGGTCGAGACCGGCTGTCGGCTCATCCAGGATGAGCACCTCCGGATCCATGATCAGGACCGAGGCAATGGCGACTTTACGTTTTTCACCGATACTCAACTGGTGCGGCGGCCTCTCTAAAAGGCCCTGGATAGCCAGCGCCTCAACAAGATAAGCAAACCTCCCTTCTATCTTCTTTCTGTCCAATCCCAATTGCAGCGGGCCAAAAAGTATGTCTTCCTTAACCGTCGGGCAGAATAGCTGGACATCGGGATTTTGAAAAACCAGGCCCACTCTCTTGCGGAAATTCGCGGAAAAATCTTCATCGCAGAACACGCCTTCTTTGAGCTCCATGCCAAAGGCCCTGATGGAACCCTGATCAGGAAAAATTAAACCGTCGAGCATTTGCAGCAAAGTAGACTTTCCCGAACCGTTTGCTCCGATCACCGCGATGCGCGAGCCTTTTGCCACGGTCAAGTCTACGCCGCACAATGCCGGTATCCTGCCCAAATATGAAAACTGAACGTTTTTTAATTCAAATAATGCGTCTGCCATAAGCTTAAGCCCAATATTAAAAATGCCATGCCCAACCAAAGCAAATCAATGCCTCCGGCATGGAACTCATTCATATCCCGCGGCTCGCCGGTGTAACCGCGCGAGACCATGGCGCTGTAAACCTGATTGTGCAGCGCGTAGGAGCGCTGCCACAGCCCGCCGATATTCCAAGCCACCACCATCTGCCCTTTTTTAGCAGAGGGAACCGTGCCGACCCTGCTTTTTATCGCCAGGTAAGTATTCTCTATGATCTCAATAAAGAGATAGATATAACGGTAACACATCCCCGCGGTCATCACAAAGACCTGCGGTATTTTAAAAAAGCGCAAAGCCTTTAATAACGCATAGTGCCTTGTAGTCAAAACCAGGAGCACACACAGCGATACCGACGTCAGCACGCGAATAAAAAAGAAACCCGCGCTCATAAGGCCCTGTTTAGTGATAACCAGGCTCAAACCAAAGAGATGAAAACGCGCGACAGCCTGCCCCGGAGTGAAAACCTCAAAAATCGCCGGGACCGCGATAAACAATGAGAACAAGGGAATAAAAACCCAGGTGCGCTTCAAGAAAAAACCCAGGCGTATTGATGAAGAAACCACCAGCAGCAGGCAAAGCGCGTACATGCCAACGAGAAAATAGATATTTCTTGAGAACAGCACCGCCAAAAGGAGCATTAAAATCGCCGCGAGCTTGCACCTTGGGTCAAGCCCCTGCATAAAAGCCCGCCGCGCAGCGTCCTCGTCGGAAAATACCGATTCCTTCAAGAAACCCAACGTCCCCACGAGGGACCGCTCTATAAAATTATTCCTCTTCATCCGCTCTTGCCGCGCACGGGGATTCCCTGCGCCCTTAAAGCATCTGTCTTTTCCTTGGAGCATTTCATGCATAAGAAGACCGGCTTGGCGTTGCTTTTATCATACCCCGCGGTCTTCACCAGCCTCCAGAGATGCGATACAGCCCCGCACTGGTCACAGCGGCCCTCTTTGATATGCCAGACCTCAACTGCCTTGGAAGTAAAAATGAACCTGTCCACCCAGAAGAATATCGCACCACCGATAAAGTTGGCGACCACCGTGGCCCAGATACCCGTGCCCATCTTGCGCACCACGAGCCACAGGATCGGTGTACTCAATTGCCAACGCGCCATGTACAAAATAAAGCGTCTCATCACTTCTCCCCTTATTTTCCTCTGCTTCTTTTTTTAATTATCAATTCCCCCAGCAGAAATGCTATGCCGATACAGACGGCCATACCTATTATAGCGGATATGATATAGGTAAAGCTTTGATTTGCAAGATTTTTTTCTACCCCGCCTTTAAAAGCGTAATCGGGCATGGGCGCGCACCATTTCGCAGACAGCTTACGCAGGCCGGCCGGGATATAACCAATCAACCCTTTTATCGTATCAACGCCCCACTCTCCCCAGGCATCGCCGGCTTTAAAACGCTCCGGCAGGATCAACCCCAAAGGCGAAAGTATCGCTAGAATCCCTATCCCTATCCATAATTTAGTCGTAGTTTTCATTCAGGCACTTATCTTGCGGTTTCCAGCAAAGACGGATCTTGTTTTTGCAGGTATTTGACCACAAGCGCTGTCACAATTGCTTCTACCCAGCCAAAAACAAGCAAATGTTCACCTAACATCGTCGGAATCGCCACATTCAAACCATAAGGGCAATACAGCGACTGCCCGCCGGCAGTTCTGTGCAATAACGGCTGAATACCAAACATGATTGCGGTAGATAAAGCGGCAATGTTTATTGCAAGGTAACCGGCAATGCCGGCGGCAATAATCCGCCTGCCCGAAGTGGCCGCGGACGACGCGCTGAGAATTTTATACAGGTAATACCCGGCAAATACTTCAATAAAAGCCATATTAAAACAATTCGCCCCAATTGCTGTGATCCCGCCGTCGCCAAAAAGCAGCGCCTGGACTACCAGTGCCACGGTAACAGCAATGCAGGCGGCCCATGGCCCAAGGAGTATGGCTACAAGCACAGCGCCCACAGCATGGCCGGTCGTACCTCCGGGAATAGGCACGTTGAACATCATGATCACAAAATTGAATGCCGCTCCAATTGCCAGCAAAGGCACCTGTTTTGCCTTAAGCGTTTTCTTGGCCATCCTTGAAGCGGATATCCATACCGGCAGCATCAAAGCATACATAACGCCGCTGGTCGCCGGCCCCAAATAGCCATCGGGTATATGCATAATCTTTCCTTTTGTCTGTAGGGGCGGGTTTAAAACCCGCCCCTACAATGATCTTAGATTGGTTGATTTTCGCGCGAGCGCGCGTTCTTCTTCAGGTAAGGATCAATAAAGCGCCAGATGCGCCGGGCTACGATCCTATAACCCTGTTTGTTGGGATGGAGAAAATCACTTTTCATAGACGGATTAGTAACGATGCCGCTTAAGATACCGGGTATAAATATCGCTCCTTCTTCCCTGGCAACTTTGCGCAGTGCCCGGCGGTATTCCCGCATAAAAAGCCCGGCGCTGATATCCGCGATTGCCGCCATCGCCCCTCGTTCTTGTATGCTCCTGACCATTTTCCGGATGTTACCGGCGGTAACATCCAGCGGGACCTTTCTTAAGAAATCGTTGCCGCCGAATTCAATGATCACAAGCAAAGGATGCCTCTGCAGGACGTCAGTCTCAAGGCGCTGGAGCGCCTCGGGAGAGCTGTCCCCGTCAATACCGGCATTTATCACCGGATAAACAACCAATGCCGCAAGGTCCGTAGGATAATCTTCGCCAGGCTTGACCCCGTAACCAAAGGTGATGCTGTCGCCAAAACAGATGATGTTTTTCCCTTTGGAATCAATGTTTTTAACTTCCCGCTTGGCGCATCCGGCAACCATAAAGATAAAAAATACACAAAAAAATAATACGCTTTTCAACGAACGACGAACGACGAACGACGAACGACAAAATATGTGTTGCCGGCTACTTATCGCCATTTTTTAGTCTTAATTGTCCGCAGGCGCCTTGAATATCAACGCCGCGCGGCTTTCTTAAGGTAGCGGTTATCCCCTGATCGATCAAATAGTCGCGAAAAGCTAAAATCTGCGCCTCTTGCGGCGGCGCTATTGAAAGCTCCTCCACCGGATTTGCCGGGATGAGGTTTACTTTACACAGATGCATGCTCTTTAACATTATACTCAAATCCCTGGCGTTTTGCAAAGCCGAATTTATGCCGTTAATGAGGATGTATTCAAAAGTAACCTGGCGGTCAGTTAAGCTAATGTAATCCTTGCAGGCGGCAATCAGGGTTTTAATCGGATAAATTTTATTTACCGGCACAAGCGTATCGCGCGTCTTATCGTCGGCAGCATGCAGAGACACGGATAACTCCACCTGCAGGCCCTCTTTAGACAACCGCTCTATGGCCGGGACAAGGCCGCAGGTAGAAATGGTGATACGCCGGGCGCCGATATTAAAACCATCAGGCGAATTTATCAAACGCACCGCCTTCAAGACATTATCATAATTATCCAGCGGCTCACCCGTGCCCATAAAGACGACATGGGTAAGATCCTTGGCCGCGGAATTATACTTAAGATGCAAAACCTGCTCTATTATTTCAGCCGATGTCAGATCCCTTTTAAAGCCCGCTTTGCCGCTGGCGCAAAAACCACAGGCATATTTACAGCCGGCCTGCGAAGAAATACATCCGGTTACGCGGCTGGCCGCGGGAATACTTACTGCCTCGATCAGATTTTTGTCCTCTAACTCAAAAAGGAATTTTTCCGTGCCGTCGCTCGATTGGAGTTTTTGGGCTATTTTGAGGCCGGAGAGGATGAAGTTTTCTTTTAAGATACTGCGCAGATCCATAGAGAGGTCGCTCATCCGGTCAAAATCAAGCACCCCTTTTTTATAGACCCAGGAAAAGATCTGTTTTGCGCGGAACGGCTCTTGGCCCTCTGCCGTAAGTACTTCTTCCAATTCTTTTAAGGTTAGCCCGGTAATATTCTTCATCCTTCTTTAAGTTGTTGTTTGTCAATTTTACCGGTGCGGTTCTTGGGAAGCGCTTGCAGAAACTCAAACTGATGCGGGATCTTAAAGTGCGCGATGTGCTGGCGCAGGAATTCGCGTAATTCTTCGCTATCTAAACTTGCGCCTTCAGCGGTAACGACAAAGGCCTTGGGCACTTCTCCTCTTAATTTATCGGCCACACCGATAACCGCCGCTTCTTTGACTTTAGGATGGCGCAGGATTACTAACTCTACCTCCGGCCCAAAGACAATCTCGCCGCCCACCTTGATCATTTCTTTAATTCTCCCAACGATTGAATACCTGCCCAACTCATCGCGCCGGGCAATGTCGCCGGTCTTAAACCAGCCGTCCAATGTCATTACTTCACGCGTCAATTCCGGCTCTTTATAGTATCCGGCCATCATCGCCTTACCTTTAAGCCACAATTCGCCTTCGGCCGCACCGGTTAAAACACGGCCTTCGGCATCAACTAACTGCGCTTCGGTACACGGCATGAATTTTCCGGTATTGGCGATCTCTTTTGTATTAATCCCTGTAGGAAGGAAGCTGTTGGGTGCCGCAGTCTCAGTCAGACCCCAGCCGTTTAAGAGATAGGCGTTCGGGCAGGCCTTAAGAAATTTCTCCAGTAAAACCGGAGACGAAGGCGCGCCAAAGACTACCGCGTAGCGCAATGACGAAAGATCAAATTTATCGTGTTCCTTAAGCGAAAGGATAGCCACATACATTGCGGGAACTATGCAGAATATCGTCGGCCGGTACTTTTCAATCCCTTTGAGGAATTCCAAAGGATGGAAACGCTCCTGCAGGGTCATGGTCGCGCCAAAATAAAGCATCAAGAGCATGTAATCCAGGCCGCCCAAATGTGAAAATGGGATTCCCGGGCAAATCAGGCTGTCTTGATCGCCTGGGCGCAGGAAATATTCAAAAGCTTTCACCGGATTATCAAAATGCGCATAGGTCAATAATGCTCCCTTGGGATGACCGGTTGATCCGGAGGTATAAAAAATAGAGGAATAATCCGTATCTTCGGCTTTTATTTGCGGCGCAAGAACATTGGCCTCTAATAGCCGTTCCCACTTGATAAAATCTTTATCCTCTGTTGCCTCATTCCAAGCCAAAAGGATGATCTTTTTTAAGGCCGGGCAGGCGATTTTGATGCGGACGAGATCCAAGCCTTTTTTTTCCTGTGCTATGAGAACCTTGGCTTCGCTGTGGTTTAAGAAATTTATTAATTCTTCGTCGGTGAACATAAAATCCAAGGGTACTGCAATGGCGCGCAGAAGAAATATGCCCAAAAACCCGAACATATATTCAGGGATATTCGGCAGGTATATCGCCACCTTATCAGACTTTGCCACACCCAAACCGCTTAATCCCGCGGCGACTTTCATGGAGAGATCTCTAAGCTGCGTAAAACTGATCGCCGTATCCCGGAAATTCACCGCTGTTTTATCCGTGTATTTTTGCGCTTGCTTTTTGAGAAGTTCAGCAAAATTCATAGTAATCTTCCTCACATATTGTTCGAGCGAGGGGCGAAGCCCCGAGTCGAGAAGAATGTAATAGGGCCTTAAAACCCGTACCAATAGTTTACTAAAGGCTTTGCCCCCTCGGTCTTATCCACGATAATATTCTTTAACCGCGTGTATTCTAAAAGGCCTTCCCTGCCTAATTCCTTGCCGAAACCGCTCTGTTTGAACCCGCCGTAAGGGACCTCATTGAAGAACATCCCGTAGGTATTGATCCAGCTGATGCCGGAGTTGATTTGAGAAGCAATTTTTGCGCCGAGCTCGGCGTCTTTTGTCCAGATCACATCGGCTAAAGCAAAATCGCTGGAATTTGCTAAGGCCACAGCTTCATCGACAGCGGAAAATTTATGGACGCAGACCACCGGTCCAAAGACTTCCTGCTGAAAGATCTCCGCATCCACAGGCACATCCGCAAGCACTGTCGGCTCAAAAAAGAAACCGTCTTTTAACTGCGCATCCGAAGGGATTTTCCCGCCGCAAAGAATTTTTGCCCCGGCTTTTATAGCGTTCTCCACAAACTTAATCACTTGTTTACGCTGCCCATCAGAGATCAGCGGCCCCATCTGGGCCTCATAGTCCATACCTTTGCCTAATTTGATCCGTTTTGCCTTTGCCGTAAAATCCCTGATAAAATCATCATAGATTTCTTCAGCCACAAGGATACGCGACATTGCCGTGCACATCTGCCCCTGGTTTAAAAATATGGAACAAAGCGAGCCGTTGACCGCCACTTCCAGGTCAGCATCAACCAGGACGATACCAGCGGACTTCCCACCCAATTCCATGATCGTCTTTTTGACGTGCTTTGTAGAATACGACAGGATTTTTTTGCCAACTTCGCTGCTGCCGGTAAACGAAATCATATCAACGCGCAAATCCCCGCACAACTGCTCACCCACTGCCTCGCCGCTGGCGTTTATAATATTAACTACGCCTTCGGGCAAGCCGGCTTCCTGGATAATTTTCCCCAGCTCCAGCGCGGTTAAAGGAGTAAGGCTCGACGGTTTTAATATCACGGTATTGCCCGCGGCCAGGGCCTGGGCCAATTTCCAGGAAGCGATAAGCAGCGGGTAATTCCAGGGAACGATCAAGACGACCACGCCGTGCGGCTGGCGTAAAAGACGGCCCTCTGCGCCGGCGGGAATATTAATTTTTTCCTCGGCCAGATACTCTTCCAGGTGATCAGCAAAGTATTCAAAAGTCTTGGCTGCCGAGGGGATATCCATAAAAATGGATTCCTTGATCGGCTTTCCGGTGTTGAGCGTTTCCAGTTCTGCCAGGGCCTGGGCCTTATCTTGCAGACCCTGTGCAATCTTTTGCAGAAAATTTTTGCGCTCGGCAAGTGAAATCTTACTCCATGGCCCGGAATCAAAGGCAGTCCGCGCGCTTTTTAGGGCCAATTCCACCTCTTTGGCCCCGGAAACAGCGACCTCTGCTAAAACTCCGCCTGTAGAAGGATTAATTACTTTCATTATTTGATTTTGACCTGCCGGAATATTTCAAACAAACGGTTAAAAGGCACAAACCAGCGCGAGAGCTTGCCAAAGTCGCCTTGTAATTTCATTTTACCTTGGGTCGTGGCCACAAACGGGTTGATCTTGCCCAGAAATACCGCTTCCCAGACCTCTGCGGGTGCTGAGATCACAAATGGCGCGTCTGCGTCAAAAGCCAGTTCGGTAATCCGGCCTTTTTCAAAGATAAATTTATACAGGTTGTTGTTACCGTCCATTTTAATCGCCAATTTCAAGGTCAAGTCCAGTTCTTGGCCCTTGCTTGAAATAAGCTTGTCTTGATTAACTATGTCCACAATGGCCTGGATATGCTCTTTAGAAAACATAATGTAGGCGGCGTCCTGTGACAAATTTTCTTTAAGTGATTTATCCAGTGGATCAAGGATATCCTTCTTAAAAAGCCGGGCAACTGCGGCGGCCTTGACCGCTTCTTCCAGCGTCTCGATCAAATAAAGCGCCTGGCGGAAATCGTCGGCAACGGAGACTACGCCGTGATTTTTTATCACCACAAGATTGCTATTTTTTAGGGCTTCAACGACTAAATCCGGCCGGGTAATGCTGGGGGTCTCCTGCTCCACGACCGGAACGTCGCTGACATAAAGCTTGGTCTCAAAAGTCAGGGTCTTTAATTCCGGGCAGACCGCAAAATAAGCATTGACCAGCGTGGGATGACAGTGGATCACGTAGCGGCAAGGAAAATTTTTATGAATAAGCTCGTGCAGAGGGAATTCCGAAGTCAGACGGCTGTTTTTGGATTGTTCAACCCCGGATAGATCTACCTTAATAATATCATCGGCCGTCAAATGGCCGAGGCAGGTTCCGGTCGCGGTGATTAAAATATTTTTTCCATCAAACCTAGCGCTTAAATTTCCCGAACGGGCCACCACTAAACGCAGATCATAAAGTTTTTTACCGGTATGGATTATTTCGTCTCTTACGGACTTTTCTTTTCCAAAGATCATCGGCTCAACTCCAGGTAAATGTGTTTAGTGATTAAATTTGTAGGGGTCACGTCAAAAGCCGGATAATAAGCTTTTACTCCCTTGGGCGCGATGCGCTTTCCGGCAAAAACCAGTAATTCTTCTTCGGGCCGGATCTCTATTTTAATTTCTTTTCCGGTTTGGGCTTTTGAGGGCGGCGGGCAAAGCACATAAAAAGGGATATTGAAATATTTGGCCAGTATGGCCAGTTGATAAGTGCCGATCTTATTGGCGATGTCACCGTTAAGCGCCAAGTGGTCGGCGCCGACGATAATTTTGTTGATTTTGCCTTCGGACATTACCTGTGCCGCCATATTATCGCAAATTACCGTGACCGGTAGTGCCGCGCGCTGTAACTCCCAGGCAGTCAGACGCGAACCCTGCAGGTAGGGACGGGTTTCGGTGACAAAAAAGCTGATTTCTTTATTTTGCCGGCGGCAGAATTCCGCGATCAAGGGCATCAGTCCGCTGACATTGCAATGAGTAAAAATTATATCTTTATCGCTGAGTAAATTCGCCGCATCTTCCGCCTGTTTTATCCGTTTGCTCTTAAGCATCTCCAGGAATCCGAGAATACTTTTTTCAAGCGGCGCGCCACTCTTCTGCCAACCCAGGACCATATCGGTAAGAAATTTGAAATTCAGGGTCGGACGGACAGAGTTTATGGCTTCAGCTACAATATTCAGGTCCTCTTTACCCAAAGAAAGCAGGAATGTATATAAAACCAGGATCACCTGACCCACGGCGCGCGTCTTCATTTCCTTGATCGCGCTGCATGCCTGGCGATAATCCTGGACCTTTATATACTTTAACTTCTCAGGCAGAGCGGTCTCGTCTAAGATACTGATAGTTTTACCTTTTAATTCTACCGGCCAGAAAAGTGGTGAAAATTCCATTTATTTCCCTTCTAATTTTTTTACCGTCTCTAACGCGATATTGATCAGATTGCTTTCCGCCATATAATAAAGCGGATTCATAAACCCCATCTCGCCGGTGATTACGTTATCGCTTACCGCCAGAATCGAACCTGCCTTGATATTATAGGTCTGGCAGATGGTCAGCAAGGTCGATGAGACCATATCCACGGCAATAGCACCCTGCTTGCGCTTGTCTTCGACGATCTCGCGGGTCTCGCGCAGCAACGCATCCGTGGTCCAGGTCTTGCCGCGATGCACATTCAGGCCCATTCCTTTGGCGACTTCATACAACGTATCAGTAATTTTTTTATCGGCCACAGTCTTAAAATCCGGTTTCACGTAATAAGGCGTCACCCCGTCGCCGCGGATGACCTCGTCCACGACAATTAAGTCGCCGACTTTGATATTTTCGTCCAAAGCGCCGCAGGTTCCGATGCGGATAATATTTTGTATGCCGGCATTGCACATTACTTCTGTAGTGATGGAGGTATCCGTAGAGAACCTGCCGCCGTTTATCGCGGTGATCTTAATTCCCTGATACATTCCGGTATACATGGTGTATTCCATAAAAGAAAAATTGCGCACCGGATTCTCGATCTTTTTTATCAATACGTCCAAACGATCCTTCGGCCCCGGAACAATGGCATAGGCGCCTACATCCTGCGGCCGCAACTGCACCATTCCCGTCAAATCTTTTCCCGTTAAGTGAACTTCTTTCTGCATCTGCATTTTTCTTCTCACTTTCTTGGTTTAATGAAACTACCGTTTTTCTATTTTGTAGGGACAGCATATTATGCTGTCCGTCTCTTAAAGCAATGCATCAAGCATTGACGCGGCCTTTTAGAAAAATTGGCTTTGTTTTTAACACTTCGTTTAGAAAGCTGCCTTTTTGCTTGCTTTTCTTGGCAAATTCCTGCGTTGAATAAACGGTATAGTTGATCTCTCTCTGCAGTTTGTTTTCCAAAGAAGATATTTTCTTCAGGAGGTCGTCTTCACTGAACTTTCCGATCAACAGAACGTCAATATCACTGCGGGCATCCTCACTGCCGCCGGCAAAAGAACCGTAAATAAACGCTGTTTCTATGCCGGGAACAGACGCAACTAATTCTCTGAGCGCGCCCTCTACCCCGATAGTCTTAAAAATAACCGATTTAAGCTCATTTAAAAGGGGATATTGTTTGTTCAGGGAATAATATTTCTGCTTACCGCTCATTGCCGAGCTGAATATGCCCAAACTTTGCAGGTGCGCTAATTCCTTGGAAAGATTGCCTGGGTCCTCATCCAATATCACGGCAGCCTGGCGCAGATAAAGCCGTGCGTCGCTATTGGTGCAAAAATACCCCAACAGCGCCTTGCGCAGCCTCGATTTTCCTATTTCCGGGAATATGGTCATTGTTGTTCACCTCTACAACAATTGTAGTATATCTTTACAACAATGTCAAGCCGCGTCTTACCGACACACCCCGCGTCCCCCGCTACTTACCGTCATTGCGAGGCGCCGTAGGCGCCGAAGCAATCTCCCGCCAGATTCATTTAGCAAAAATAGAACCGTCCCCTTTATTATGTCCCCGGAACTTCCGGAACTTTTACCCCAAACCCGCGGGATTAGTTAGTTTAAATGAGGCGCAGGCAGCAGCAAAAATCTTATATAACAACCCATAATCTTCTGCGGAAGCACTGCACGCCACAAAAAATATCCTATTGCCATCCTTAGAAAAGGATAATCTGGAAATAATGCGACCATCGCCGTTCTGTCGTTCAACGAGAGCTTCTGCGGCTTCACGAGTGACATAGTCGACACGTAACATTTTAATTATTCTCATATTATTTTCTGAAC
>Ga0105164_10001949_pt1 | contig 12937 bp, 13 predicted proteins | sample VDWuncwatermetaG_FD_89674 | JGI IMG/M metagenome (GOLD analysis project Ga0105164, IMG submission 89674) | Wastewater microbial communities from Netherlands to study Microbial Dark Matter (Phase II) - VDW unchlorinated drinking water | ecosystem: Environmental > Aquatic > Freshwater > Drinking...
AGAAAATAGCCATGGCCATCGCTCAATTGCGCATTCCGGTTCTAAGCGGCATAGGCCATGAAATCAACACGACCGTCACTGATTTGACAGCCCATACCTTTGCCAAGACACCGACGGCCATCGCCAAATTTTTAGTAGAGCGTATAAAAGAATTTGTAGAAAGTGTCGATAAACTTGCCTTTCTCTTACAGACCCGGACGCTGGGATTGCTCAAAAGTCATCACCAGCGCCTCGCGAGGAATATAGAAGGGCTTAAGCGTACTTCGGTGGCGTTGCTTGAAAACTCCAGTAAATTATTGGGTACCACCCAGGAGCGTTTAAAGAAAATTATTTATTTGCGCCTGCAAAATTCAAGGACTAAAATAAACCAGTATCAGAAGTTAACTCAAATGGCTTCCCCCATGAGTACGCTCAAGCGCGGTTTTAGCATCACCAGAAGCCAGGAGGGGCGTTTGATCCGAAGCGTCAAAGACACCAAGGGCATCAAAGACATAACGACACAATTAGTGGATGGTATAATTAATAGTACAATATTTCGTCATTCTGAGCGCAGCGAAGAATCTTAAGGAGCCTTAAGATCCTTCACTTCAGAATGACAATGGGGGATATTCATTATGGCCGAAGTCAAGTACAGCAAAGCGATTGAGCGGTTGGATGAAATCATCGGTAAAATTGAAAGCGATGATATAGATATCGATGAGTTATCTTTACGGGTCAAGGAAGCTGTGAATTTAATCAAGCTGTGCAAGGCAAAGATCGACAAGGCTGAGATGGAAGTCAAGCAGGTTGTTGAGGATTTTGCCAGGGAACCAAAAGAAAACGAGGGCTAAGACCCATGGTTGTTTTGTATACGACCCTTATTATTTTAGTTTCTTTGCTGGTACTTTTTAATATATTGCCAAAAAAACGCAAAGCCACCATGTATGATGTGCGTCATTTATTGATGGAAGGCGAAAAAGAATTGGCCATCCAGGTCTATTGCGAAATTTTTCAAATCACACCCATTAAAGCCAAAAAAGACGTCGAAGACCTCGAACGCAGCCTTAAAGTTTAATTTTTATTTATGATTATTTCCACGTGGATTTTTAGCCGATGGATGGCTTTGATTTACCTGGTGGCATTTTGGTCTTTGGGCGTACAGGTTTTAGGCCTCATCGGCAGCCATGGTATTTTACCCGCTGGTGATTTTCTGCATTTCATAAGGCAACAAGAAGGTGCCAATCGTTTTTGGGCAGCACCCACCCTTTGCTGGTTTAATAACAGCGACGGTTTTTTATTGTTTTTATGTTGGGGCGGGGTTGCGCTTTCGATGTTGTTGTTGATGGGTGTCATGCCGGCCCTGACCGCCTTTTTGCTTTGGCTATTTTATCTGTCTCTGACCGTGGGGGCCCAAGACTTTTTAGGTTTTCAGTGGGATAATTTACTTCTGGAAGCCGGTTTTTTGCTGATTTTTTTGTTTCCCCATCCTTTCCGGGTACACTTGAAACCTTTTGTTCGTCCTTCCATCGTCGTTGTTTGGCTATTTCGCTGGTTATTGTTCCGCTTGATGTTTGAATCCGGGATGGTCAAACTTTTAAGCGGGGACACCAACTGGTCCCATCTGACAGCGTTGAGCTATCATTACTGGACCCAGCCTTTGCCTAATATGATCAGCTGGTATGCCAATCAATTGCCGCTGTGGTTTCAAAAATTATCTTGTGCGTTGTTGTTTGGCACAGAGCTTTTTTTCCCGTTTCTTATTTTTTGCGGACGTAGGGCGAGATTAATTGCTTTTTTTGGAATTACAGGGTTTCAGCTGTTGATTATTCTTACAGGTAATTATTGTTTCTTTAATTTGTTAGCCATAGGCCTTTGCCTGACTCTTTTGGAAGATGGGGAGTGGCAAGGGGGAATCTTTTATAAAATCCTGACCGGTTTAGTGGCAGCGGTTGTTTTAACTGTTAGTTTAGGGCTAATGGCGATTTCTTTTGGGCATCTTCCTTTGCCAAAACCTGTTGAAAAGCTGATTGTAGGTTTAAGTCCTATGCGCAGCATTAATAATTACGGTCTTTTCGCGGTGATGACCACCCAGCGTAATGAAATTATTCTTGAAGGAAGCAACGATGGCGAACAATGGCTGCCTTATGAGTTTCGCTACAAGCCGGGGGACATCAATCAGGCTCCCCGATGGGCGATGCCGCATCAGCCGCGGTTAGATTGGCAAATGTGGTTCGCGTCTTTGGGCACGTGGAGAGAAAATCAATGGTTGATAGCCTTGATGGTCCGGCTTTTGCAAGGGGAGCCTTCGGTTGTAAATTTATTGGCCGCTAATCCTTTCCCTGACCATCCGCCACGGTATATTCAGGCCACTTTTTGGGAATACCATTTCACGAATTTTAAGACGAGGGGGCCCAACGGCTCCTGGTGGCGTAGAGAAATAAAAGGTTTGTATTGCCCAACTGTTTCTTTAAAGCAAAACCCCTAAAATAAGTAGAATAAGCAGGGACACTACTTTTTATGTGGGCACCCTATTTAAAAAAAGTAGTGTCTGTCCCTACTTATTTGTGGTAGATTTTTAAGACTAATAGCAGGGGGTCAGCATGACTGATTGTATATTTTGCAAGAATTTACCCAAGGTGATGGAAAACGAATTAGCCTATTGCCTGTACGATATTAAGCCTATCACCAAGGGACACATGCTTGTAATCACCAAGCGGCATCATACGACTATTTTTGAATCAACGCCTGAAGAGATACAAGCGGTTTTTGAATTGATCCAAAAAGCCAAAGCTTTGTTATTAAAGGAACATAAGCCGGATGGATTTAATATCGTGGCCAACTGCGGCGAGGCCGCCGGTCAAATCGTGATGCACGCGCACCTGCATTTGTTGCCCCGTTATAAAGATCAGAAAGTTGATCCGGGGGTGTTGATACATTAAGGAGTAATACAGTATGCCTAAATTTTTCTGGAAAGTAGCCAAGCTATACGAAGAGATCAAATATCATAAGATGGAGGGCATTGCTAAAATCACCATCAATCGTCCACAGCGGCACAATGCTTTTACCCCGGTGACGGTCAAGGAAATGATGAATGCCCTGGAGGATGCCCGTGATGATGAGCGGATAGGTGTGATTATTTTGACCGGGGAAGGTAAAGACGCGTTTTGTTCCGGGGGTGACCAGAAAATCCGCGGGGATGCCGGCTATAAGGACAAGGACGGCACTGATCGTTTAAACGTTTTGGACTTCCAGCGGCAAATCCGTTCCTGCCCCAAGCCCGTGATTGCCATGGTGGCAGGCTACGCGGTGGGCGGAGGGCAGATCCTGCAGATGGTTTGTGATCTCTCCATCGCGGCGGACAACGCGATATTCGGGCAGACCGGCCCCAAGGTCGGTTCTTTCGACGGGGGTTTTGGTTCAAGCTACATGGCTCGCATCGTCGGTCAGAAAAAAGCCCGCGAAATCTGGTATCTTTGCCGCCAGTACAGCGCCCTGCAGGCGTTGGATATGGGTTTGGTCAACGCGGTTGTTCCCTATAAAAAATTAGAAGAAGAAACCGTGCAGTGGGCCCGTGAGATCCTGCAGCATTCGCCCATGGCCATCCGTTGCATCAAGTCTGCCATGAACGCGGATTGCGACGGCCAGGCCGGTCTGCAGGAATTAGCAGGTAATGCCACCCTTTTATTTTATATGACTCAGGAAGGCCAGGAAGGCCGCAATGCCTTTGTGCAAAAACGTAAACCTGATTTTTCCAAATTTCCCAAGAGACCATAGTAATACTGGATTCCCGCTTTCGCGGGAATGACATACTGTTTATATCATTATGAATCCCTGGATCTTAGCCGTTCGACCCCAAACCCTGCCTGCGGCCATAGCTCCGGTTGTTATCGGTACAGCCATGGCCTTTGGTGACGGGCTGTTTCACGGGCCATCAGCATTGATGGCCTTGTCGGCGGCTTTGTGCATTCAAATCGGCACCAATTTAGCCAATGATTATTTTGATTTTAAAAAAGGGGCAGACACGGCTGATCGCCAAGGACCGACGCGCGTCACGCAAGCCGGGTTGATCAAATCACAGATGGTCCTTGCGGCATCCATTGTTTTTTTCGTCCTGGCCGCTTTATCATCCATATATCTCATCCATCGCGCGGGCGTGTGCATTCTGATCATTGCCGTAGCTTCTATTATTTGCGGGATTTTTTATACGGCGGGCCCGATGCCTTTGGGGTATTTGGGGCTGGGAGATTTATTGGTGCTGATTTTTTTTGGGCCTGTGGCAGTCGGAGGGACATATTTCACGCAGGCCCTGGAAATTAATTGGGCGGTCATCGTCGCGGGGCTGGCCCCCGGCTTTTTATCCTTGGGCTTTTTAGCCGTCAATAATCTGCGTGACATTGATACCGACCGTCGGGTGGGTAAACTCACACTGGCCGTGCGCTTCGGCCGGAGTTTTGCCATGAGTGAATATTTTTTTTGTATCATTGCCGCGACTTTAACGCCTTTCGCGGTGGTCCTTATTACAGGTGATCATCAAGGCATAGCCGCGGCTTCTTTGATCGGTTTTTGTGCCATCCCTTGCGTGAAAGCAGCTTTTACGCATCTGGATGGTGCCGGTCTTAATCGGATTTTGGGTGACACCGGCCGCCTGTTGTTGATCTACAGCGCGTTATTTTCGTTAGGATGGTTGTTGTGCAGCCGCTAATTATCAGCCAGTCTGATTTTTCGCCTTTTAAAATTCCTTTTCTTAAACCTCTCACTTTTGCCGGTAACACCATCTTGGAGCGCAGCGGTTATTATCTGACTTTAAAAACTTCTGATGGCAAAAGCTCCCAGGGTGAGATTGCTCCTTTAGAGGGTATCAGCCCTGAAACCATCCGGCGTGCCAAACATGATTTGACGGAAATCCGTTTTTATTTGATGGAGTTAAAAATTCCCCGTCAAAAAGATGAATTGTTGGATATGCTTAGGCAGGAGCCGCATCTTTTGAATGTATGCGCCTCGGTGCGCTTCGCCGTAGAATCTGCTATTTTGATGCTGGCTTCAAGCGCGGCCAATCAAAGCTTGGCTGAATTCTTGGGTGGAAATTTAAAAGACGTCCAATCGGCTGTCTTGCTTCAAGGAAGCTACCCGGAGGTGATTTCTGATTTTAAACAGTTTTCACAGCAAGGTGTCAAGGTGTTCAAATTAAAAGTGGGTGACCGCAATATCGCTTTGGATGTTAAAAAAATTCACGATATTCGTATGCTCCTGGAAGAGGGGTCTTACTTGCGTTTAGATGCTAATCGGAAATGGAGTTTTAAAGAGGCTTGTGTTTTTGCCCAATTAGCCGGCAATCAAAAGATTGATTTTATCGAAGAGCCTGTTAATGATGCCAGTCAATTGGAAAACTTTTATCAGCAGACACACATGCGGGTGGCTTTAGATGAGAGCCTCAGTTCTTCTTTAGGGGGCCATGAAGGGGTCGTTGCCTATGTGCTTAAGCCCATGATCTTAGGCCTGATTCCAACCCTGGATTGGATCCAGGAGGCAAGGCTTTCAAAACGCAAGGCCATCATCAGTTCCGTGTACGAATCACCGGTTGGTTTTAAGGTATTGACTAATTTGGCTTGTTTAACCCACCACGTCGCGGGTTTAGACACCCAACGCTGGTTTAAAAAATGAACCCGCATTTTTCCATCATCTGGGGCACACGGCAAATCAGATACCAGCAATTGTCTTTGTATCTGGCCAGTGCCGTTAAACAATTAAAAGGCTTAGGTGTAAAAGCTTCTGATCGTATTGCTGTTTGCGATGAGAATAGCGTTGAGTACGTGATTTTATTATTGGCTTTGTGGCAGATCAAGACGCTTGCGGCCCCGATAAGCCCGCGCTGGCCGGACAAAACCATAGCCTCCTATGCGGCCAAAATTAATGCCCGGCATTTATTTCGTTCTGCGGACATTAAGCGTGTTGTCTGTTTCGATGCCCGTCAGCACCTTGAGGGGGGCGGGACCAAAGATTTGGACTTGGAGCAGGAAGTGACCATTATCGCCACCTCGGGTACGAGCGGCGAGGCCAAGGCCGCGGTGCATACCTGGGGCAATCATTTTTACAGTGCCAGGGGTTCGAATGAAATCATCCCTTTGAGAAGTTCTGACCGTTGGCTTTTATCTTTGCCCCTGTATCATGTTTCGGGTATCGCCATCATGGTGCGTTGTTTATTGTCCGGGGCAGGATTAGTGATTGCAACTGATGAGGATTTGAATATGTCGGAGGCCATAGGGCGTGGTAAGGTAACGCATGTCTCCCTGGTGAGTACGCAATTGCAGCGATTATTGGCTGATGAGAAAAATTTGGCCCTATTACGTTCTCTTAAAGTTATTTTGCTTGGGGGATCTGCCATACCCCCAACGATTATTGAACATTCTTTAAAATCAGGTTTGAATATTTATTTAAGTTATGGTTTAACGGAAATGTCTTCCCAGGTGGCGACGGGGAAAGTCATTCAAATCAATAAGGCCTGTGTCAAAGTTTTGCCTTATCGGCAGTTAAGCATTACACCTGAAGGCGAAATTTTGGTTAAAGGTGAAGTGTTATTCAAAGGCTATGTAACAGGTACACGCCTGCCTCTGCCAATAAGAGAAAACGATCCCTGGTTTCCCACCGGCGACATGGGCCAGTTGGACAAAAAGGGTTGTCTGACCGTGACCGGACGGCGTGACAACATGTTTATTTCCGGGGGAGAAAACATTCATCCGGAAGAAATTGAAAAGGCGCTTTTAAGCATCAACGGAATCACGGAGGCCATCGTTGTTCCCAAAGAAGACAAGGAATTTGGCCAGAGGCCCATTGCTTTTATTAAATTCACAGGAGAGCGTTTAGAAGAAGATTACTTAATCCGCTGCCTGCAGGCCGTTTTACCGCGTTTTAAGGTCCCCACCGCATTTTTCCCCTGGCCGCAGAATTTAATGAGCCAGGGGGTAAAAATTTCCCGCCAGGAATTCCTGAAAACCTTACCTCGTCGTTGATTGGTATTGACTCAAGGCAGAGCGCAGGGCGCCAGGCAGGGGGATTTTTTTACGGGTTTTTTGATTGACGGTCACATGCACGGTTTTAGCTGTTCCCACCAGGGTTTTGGCGCGCTTGAGGGTGTATTCAAAAGAAAAAGAAGCGTTCCCGATTAGACCCACCTTGACGGCAATGACAATTTTGTCACCGACAAAGAGGGGGGCTTTGTAATCAGACTCAGCATGCACGATGGGCAGAAAATACTTTTTCCCTTTAAGCATTGTCCGGAAACTCCAACCGAATTCTTCCAGCAAATCTTCATAGGCATCATGGATGATCTTCAACTGATTGGCAAAGAAAATCACGCCCGAGGCGTCCGTGTCGTGCAATCGAATTTTTGTTTTATGGATAAACAATATTCCCTGTTCCTTCGTTATCGTAAAGTTTTGAGAAATGCACTTTTTGAAAATTTATACAAGTGTATTATACCAAACCATTGACAAATACAAAGAAGATTGTATTATGTCTTCTACTGCAATTTTTTGGAAAAACTGGATTCCCGCTTTCGCGGGAATGACAGGGAAAGTAAGGGTATGAATAAAAAAGCTTTGGTGGCGGAATTTATCGGGACCTTCACGCTGATTTTTATCGGTGTGGGCTCCATCGTCGCGGATTACTTGAGCGGCGGTAAGGTGGGCTTGACCGGCATTGCTTTGGCGCATGGCTTGGCTATTGGGGTCATGATTTCAGCAACGATGGCTATTAGCGGCGGGCATTTAAATCCTGCGGTCACCATTGGTTTATGGTCAGCTAAAAAAATTAACACCAACAATGCCGTTGGTTATGTGATAGCCCAATGCCTGGGTGCTATTTTTGCCGCTTTTTTGATCAAATCAGCCGTGCCAATGGATGCTTTAACAGCTGTTGGCATGGGAACACCTGCTTTAGGTCAGGGTATCTCTGTACAAATGGGGCTCGTGACCGAAATTATTTTGACCTTCTTTTTGGTGTTTGTCGTTTACGGCACAGCGGTTGATTCCCGTGCTCCTAAATGCGGTGGATTGTTTATCGGGTTGACAATAGTTTTGGGTATATTAATGGGCGGCCCGATTTCCGGGGCAGCCATGAACCCGGCCCGTTATATAGGCCCGGCACTGTTAGGCGGCGGCTTGCAAAATGCCTGGATTTATTGGGTTGGCCCTATTGTGGGCGGTGTGGCGGCCGCGCAAATTTATAAAACACAGTTAGAAAGGAGTTCTTAATGGCAGAACGTATTGGTGCAATCACCATGAAAGGCAAGGCCTTGACCTTGACCGGCCGTGAGATTAAGGCAGGCGACCTTGCTCCTGATGCCACCCTGGTGGCCAATGATCTCTCTGAGGTCAAGTTGTCTTCTTTTAAAGGCAAGAAAGTCATTTTATCAGTTGTTCCGTCGCTGGACACACCGGTCTGCGATTCTCAAACCAAAAGATTTAATCAGGAGGCATCCAGACTTGACGGTGTCGCGGTTTTGACTGTCAGCAAAGACCTGCCTTTCGCGCAAAAGCGCTGGTGCGCTGCTGCCGGGGCCAGCGCTGTGGCGACCCTGTCGGATTATCGCGGTAATTTTGGCGAGACTTATGGGGTTTTGATCAAAGGTTTAAACCTTCTGGCCCGTTGTATTTTTGTGATCGATGAAAGCGGTAAAGTGACCTATATTCAATTAGTTAAAGAAGTGGCCAGTGAGCCCAATTACGAAGAAGTCCTCAAGGCCGTCAAAGGTGAAGCTTGCGGCTGCGGCGGACATCATTAATAATGGATTCCCGCTTTCGCGGGAATGACAATTTTCGGAGGAATATTATGGCCTATACCTTACCACCCTTAGCTTATCCGTACAATGCCCTGGAGCCGCACATCGATGCGCGTACCATGGAAATCCATCACACCAAACATCATCAAGCCTACATTAATAATGTCAACAATGCCATCAAGGGCAAATCAGATTTGGAAAGCAAGTCCGTCGAGGCATTGATCGCCGATATGAATGCCATACCGGAAGATATCCGTAACGCCGTGCGTAATAATGGCGGCGGACATGCCAATCATACCTTTTTTTGGACCATTATCGGCCCTAAAGCCGGCGGTCAGCCAAAGGCACAAGTGGCCGCGGCAATCAATCAGGCTTTTGGTTCTTTTGATGCCTTCAAAGAAAAATTCACGCAAGCGGCAACTACCCGATTTGGCAGCGGCTGGGCCTGGCTGAGTTTGCTCAAGGATGGTAAATTAGAAATCTCTTCAACACCCAATCAGGACAGCCCCTTGATGGAAGGAAAAACTCCTGTTTTAGGCATTGATGTCTGGGAGCATGCCTATTATCTGCATTACCAAAATCGCCGGCCGGATTACATCGCGGCCTTTTGGAATGTTGTCAACTGGCAGGAAGTTGAAAAGCGTTTCACCTCGACGAGACTCATGTCGGTAAAATGATCAAAAAAATATGAAAAAGAGTTTGACTTGGGAGTTCTGTCAAACTATTATATGTAGTATTACATTAATTAATTTTGAATTGGACCCCCGATTAAAATCACCCCGCCATGGCGGGGGATCCCGCCAAAGGCGGGACATTCGGGGGTGACATAAGTATTTAGGAAGGCCAAGTTGGATGTCTCCTGAAACTGCCGCTAATTTCGACATTAAAGTCCAGAAGCGCAATGGTCAAATCATCGAATTTATCCCTAACCGCATCACCCACGCCGTAGCCAATTCTTTTAAAGAGCAAATCGGCCTTCCACGTGAGTCTGAGCTTAGTGAAGAAGTCATGAAAAATGCCCAAAAAGTCACCGATTGTGTGGTGGCAGTCCTCAAAGAGCGGGGCATCCAGCGGCCTTTCTTGACGGTTGAAGAAATCCAGGATGAAGTGATCCGTCAGCTGTATGAAAACGGTCATAAGGAAGTTGGCGAGCGTTATGCCAGTTATCGCCGCTTTCACGCGGAGCGCCGCAAATTATTTGAATTGTATTCGGTGATCAAGCGTGACGGCAAGGTGGTTTCTTTTAAGCAGGAAAAAATCGCATTGGCCATTGCCAAGGCCCTGATCGCCCAAAATAAGGGCATTTATAATGAAATTTTGATCGAAAAAGCCCACGAGCTGACAGAGAAAGTCGTCTGCGAGATCCGCACCCGTTGGCCGGACGGAAAATCCATCCATATCGAAGAAGTACAGGACATTGCTGAAAAAATCATTATGGCCGCAGGTTATCATGATGTGGCCAAGCGTTATATCATCTATAGGGAAGACCGTGCCAAAGCCCGCCGTAACCGCGGGCGGTCCCAAGTCGAAGAATCCATTGAATGGGTCAAAAATTTAGTTATTAAAAATGAAAAGGGTGTTGAGCGGCCCATTGATTTGGATGAAGTGCGTTTTAGATTTGAAACTTGCTCTAAGGGTTTGGCGGATGTTTCGGTGGATAAACTTTTTAAAGAGGCGGTCAAGAATTATTTTAATGGCATGACAGACCGCCAGTTGTTTCAGGCCAATGTCATGGCCGCGCGCTCTTTTATCGAGAAAGAGCCGAATTACGGGTTTGTGGCAGCCCGTTTATTGCTCTTAATGGAATATCAGGAAGCTTTGGGCCAAGAAGTGTCTTTTGAACGCATGCGGGCTGAATATGCGGATTATTTGGCAACCTATATTCACAATGGCGTGCGTTATGAATTGTTGGCCGCATCGTTAAAGCTCTTTGATTTGAAATTATTAGGCAAGGCCATTGTCCCGGAGCGTGATTTCATTATCCGCTATATGGGATTGCAGACCTTGTATGACCGTTATTTCATCCATTGGGAAGACCGCCGCATTGAATTGCCCCAGATTTTCTGGATGCGGGTGGCCATGGGGCTGGCGGTCAATGAGGGCCCTCGCAAGAACCAAAAGGCCATTGAGTTTTATAATGTCCTCTCTACTTTCCGTTTCATGTCATCTACTCCCACGCTGTTTAATTCCGGCACCCGTCATCCCCAATTATCGTCCTGCTTTTTGACCACCATTGAAGATGATTTGATCCATATTTTTAAATGCATTCAGGACGATGCCATGCTTTCTAAATGGAGCGGGGGCCTGGGCAATGATTGGACAAGTGTCAGGGCCATGGGGGCCCGCATCAAAGGCACTAACGGCAAAAGCCAGGGAGTTATTCCGTTTTTAAAAGTGGCCAATGACACGGCTCTCGCGGTCAATCAGGGCGGCAAACGTCAGGGGGCGATGTGCGCTTATCTGGAAGTTTGGCATTTGGATATTGAGGATTTTCTGGAATTGCGCAAAAACACCGGCGATGAACGCCGCCGTACGCACGATATGCACACGGCTAGCTGGATTCCGGATCTGTTTATGAAGCGGGTCAAGCATAATGCGGACTGGACATTATTTTCGCCTTCCGAGGTCCCGGATCTGCATCATATTTACGGCCAGGCTTTTGAGAGGCGCTACGAAGAATACGAACAATTGGCCAAAGAGGGGAAAATCAAGAATTTTAGAACGATTTCCGCGGTGCAATTGTGGCGCAAGATGCTGGGCATGGTGTTTGAAACCGGCCATCCCTGGATTACCTGGAAAGACCCTTCAAATGTGCGTTCTCCCCAGGACCATGCCGGTGTCGTGCACAGTTCAAACTTATGCACTGAGATTTTGCTTAACACCTCCAAGGATGAAACAGCGGTATGCAATTTGGGCTCTGTCAATCTTAGCGCCCATGTCAGCGACAAGGGTATCGATGCCCAGAAGCTCAAGGAAACAATCACCACCGCGGTGCGCATGCTGGATAATGTTATTGATATTAATTTTTATCCCACCCCTGAATCCAAGGCGGCTAATCAGCGCCATCGTCCGATAGGTTTGGGTATCATGGGCTTTCAGGATGCTTTGTACAGCCTTAATTTCAGCTATGCCTCCCAGGAAGCTGTCAATTTTGCCGATGAAAGCATGGAAGCTGTCTCTTATTATGCTTTGCATGCTTCTATGGAATTGGCCTGCGAACGCGGGATTTACTCAAGTTATAAAGGCTCCAAGTGGGACCGCGGTTTTTTGCCTATTGATACCATTGAGCTTTTGGAAAAAGAGCGGGGAGGTTATTTGGATATGGACCGCACTGCGCGTATGGATTGGCAGCCCTTGCGATTAGCCATCAAACACAAGGGCTTGCGCAATAGCTTAATCATGGCCATTGCCCCGACGGCAACCATCGGCAATATCACCGGCGTCACCCAGTCCATTGAGCCGATGTACAAAAATGTCTTTGTCAAAAGCAATCTCTCCGGTGAATTCACGGTGATCAATGAATGCCTGGTCGAAGATTTCAAGAAACTGGGCATATGGGACCAGGAGATGATTGATGATTTGAAATATTTCGACGGCAGTGTGCAGGAGATCACGCGCGTGCCGGCCGTTCTTAAGGCCAAATACGCCACCGCCTTTGAAATTGATTATGAATGGATCATCGAGGCTGCCAGCCGCCGCCAGAAGTGGATTGACATGGGCCAGTCTTTAAATTTGTACCAGGCCAAACCCAGCGGCAAGAAGATCAGCGATATGTATATGTACGCTTGGGAAAAGGGCCTGAAGACGACCTATTATTTGCGTTCGATGGGTGCCACCCGTATTGAAAAAAGCACCCTGGATATCAATAAATATGCCAATGTGGTGGGTCAGCGCCAGCGTAATGAGAAGGGCAAGGTGGTGGATACGCCAAAACCGCCCCTAAGCGCCCAACCGATCCAGGACTGCGAGTCTTGTCAATGAATACTCCCGAATGCGCCGGCGGCATACGCATGACGCGCGAGCGCGTTTCCGCAGACAAGAAACGCATCATCCTTAATAACCGCACCGTGGATGTTAATCAACTGGTACCCATTAAATATCAATGGGCCTGGCATTTTTATCTGGATGCTTGCGCGAATAATTGGATGCCGACGGAAGTTTCCATGCAGCGCGATATTGAGC
>Ga0105164_10001950_pt1 | contig 12934 bp, 14 predicted proteins | sample VDWuncwatermetaG_FD_89674 | JGI IMG/M metagenome (GOLD analysis project Ga0105164, IMG submission 89674) | Wastewater microbial communities from Netherlands to study Microbial Dark Matter (Phase II) - VDW unchlorinated drinking water | ecosystem: Environmental > Aquatic > Freshwater > Drinking...
CCCTAACCCTCCCCCTGAAAGGAGGAGGGGATGTTTAGCGCACGCCTAACAGTTCCACATCAAACACCAGCGTCGCATTCGGCGGAATCACACCACCCGCACCGCGTGCGCCGTAGCCCATTGCAGACGGAATAATCAGCGTGCGTTGACCGCCCACTTTCATGCCCGCAAAACCTTGATCCCACCCTTTAATCACTTGCCCACCGCCGAGTCCAAAGTTGAACGGCTGACCGCGATCACGCGAGCTGTCGAATTTTTTGCCTTTGTGTTCAGGCGCAGCTGCGTCGTACAACCAGCCCGTGTAATGCACCGAGATGTCGCGTCCCGCAATCGCTTCCGCGCCCGTGCCTAATTTTGTGTCGTTCTTAATCAATTCGCTCATGCTGCTTTGCTCCATAGTAGGTTGAGTGGTTGCGGCAGTTTTAGTGCACGCCGTAGTAACGAAAGTCACGGACAGTAACAGCCCGAACAACAGTTTTGAAATCATTTTCATCCCCAAAAAATTTATTCAACATCCAACAATTCAACATCAAAAATCAGCTTGGCATTGGCTGGAATCACGCCACCCGCGCCGCGCCGTCCGTAGCCCATTTCTGGCGGAATCACCAGCGTGCGTTGCCCACCGATTTGCATTCCTTGCACGCCCGCGTCCCAGCCCTTAATGACACGCCCCGCGCCGAGCGGAAACTCGAAAGGCTCGTTGCGGTCGCGTGAACTATCGAACTTCACGCCCTTGTTGTTTTGCGCATTTTTGTCGAACAACCAGCCGGTGTAATGCACCGTCACTAATTGCCCCGCTTGGGCTTCCTCGCCTTCACCTTTTTTGGTGTCGATGATTTCGGTGTGGATGACGCTCAACAGTTTCACCTCGAACAACAAGGTCGCATTCGGCGGAATGTCATTGCCCGCACCTTGCTCGCCATAGCCCATCTCCGACGGAATAATCAGCGTGCGTGAGCCGCCTTCGCGCATCCCCGCCACCCCCTCGTCCCACCCTTGAATCACATGACCCGCACCGAGCGGGAAATCGAATGGATCGTTACGATCGAGTGAGCTATCGAACTTCGCACCCTTGTGGTCGGGTGCACCTTCGTCATACAGCCAGCCGGTGTAATGCACGATAACGGTTTGTCCCGCCTGCGCCTCCGCGCCTTCGCCTAGTTTTGTGTCGGTTTTGATAAGGGTAGTCATATTGCGTATTTCCTTAATAGTTGGTGATTTGTAGGGTGCAATAAGCGTAGCGCATTGCACCAGATGTTTTGAAGTCACACATACGACGCAATGCCCGTTGGTTATTGCGCCCTACGCGGCTCAATCCGCTCTGGGCGGATTCGGCTTAATTGAGGCTTTTTGAGCACATTTGTACATTTGCATTATCAGCAAATGCAACCCTTTGTCAGACAACGTAAGCGCGCCAGCTTTGGCTGTAAATTCTGTAGCGGCGGGTTCAGAAATGTACTTCACACCTGTCGTCTCCTCACCTGTCGTCTCCTCACCCCAATGAGCAATTGCATTTCGAATAATCTGAATAGCCAAAGTCAAATTAGTCTCATTTGTCTTGTTGTTGGGCTTGAACGTTATCTGTTTCCTCAACTCCTGCGCATCCTCTTTAGACAAAAGCCAGTTATGCGCATTCTCGTTAGACAAAGGTCCGTTATTAGTCTTGATAAAAAAAATCATTCCTGCTAATAAGGCAAGCGTTGCCTGTTTATTGTTAAGACGAGCCATAACATCTTCAGCACCCCATTCTTTACGTTTTGCGAAAGACTGAATAAATCCCATCGCACATTCATCATGTTGTTCATAGCGTTCTGCTAAATAGTCAATCAGTTGGAAACTGATATAACTATTTAACACTCCTATCTGATGTTGACTCTCCATTTCCATCTTTTTCTCTCCTATGATTAGTAACTCAACACCGGTGCCAACCAACGCTCGGCGGTTTCCATATCCCAGCCCTTGCGTTTGGCGTAGCTGGCGACTTGTTCTTTGTCGATTTTGCCACTGGCGAAATATTGCGCTTGCGGGTGCGAGAAATAGAAGCCGGAAACGGCTGCGGTGGGCAGCATGGCAAAGCTGTCGGTGATGGTGATACCCGCATTTTTGGGGGCTTGCAGCAACTCGAACAGCGGACCTTTTTCGCTGTGTTCAGGGCAGGCGGGATAGCCGGGCGCGGGACGGATGCCGCGATATTTCTCGTTGATAAGCGCGTCATTTTCTAACGATTCATCGGCGGCATAACCCCAGAATTCGCGACGCACGCGCAGATGCAAATGTTCGGCAAACGCTTCGGCTAAACGGTCCGCGAGAGCCTTCAATAAAATTGCGTTGTAGTCGTCGTTATCCTTTTCAAAACGCGCGACGTGTTCGTCTATGCCTATGCCTGCCGTAACCGCAAAACCGCCGATGTAATCTGCCACGCCGCTGTCTTTCGGTGCGATGTAATCGGCTAAACAATAGTTAGGAATGTCCGCTGGTTTTTTAGTTTGCTGACGCAAATTGTGCCAAGTCATCGCGATGTTTTTGCGCGTCTCGTCGGTGTAAATTTCGATGTCGTCATGGTTCACCGAGTTGGCGGGGAACAAGCCAAACACGGCATTCGCGGTGAGCCATTTTTCTTTAACGATTTTTTTCAACATGGCTTGCGCATCGACAAACAGCTTGGTCGCTTCCACCCCGACCACTTCGTCTTGCAAGATTTTCGGATAACGTCCCGCCAATTCCCACGCTTGGAAAAACGGTGTCCAGTCTATGTAGTCCACCAAGTTGGCGAGTGGATAGTTTTCCAGTTTATGCACACCGAGCAGCGCGGGTTTGGGCGGTGTGTATTGCGTCCAATCGGTCTTCAAACCATGCGCGCGCGCTTCGCTCAGCGTGACATATACCGCCTTGCTCTTCTTGCTTTCGTGCTGTTCGCGCGCCGCCGTAAATTCAGCTTTGATACCCGCGACGTAATCATCGCGCAGCGTGTCGGAAAGCAAGTTGCTGCACACGCCCACGGCGCGCGACGCATCGGTGACATACACCACTTGGCCGCTAGGATAATTCGGCTCGATTTTCACCGCCGTGTGTACGCGCGAAGTGGTTGCACCACCAATCAGCAATGGAATCTTGAAGCCCTGACGTTCCATCTCTTTGGCGACATGCGCCATCTCTTCCAAGGAAGGAGTGATGAGACCAGACAGACCGATGATGTCGGCCTTGTGTTCGCGCGCCGTGTCCAAAATTTGCTGGCAGGGAACCATCACGCCCATATTCACTACTTCAAAATTATTGCATTGCAACACCACGGTGACGATGTTCTTGCCGATGTCGTGCACGTCGCCCTTGACGGTTGCCATGACGATTTTGCCTTTGGTGCTGGTGTCGCCGGAGCGCAGTTTTTCCGCTTCGATGTAAGGGATGAGATGCGCCACAGCTTGCTTCATCACGCGTGCGGATTTCACCACTTGCGGCAAAAACATCTTGCCTGCGCCGAACAAATCGCCGACCACGTTCATGCCGACCATTAACGGACCTTCGATGACTTCGACGGGGAACTTGGCTTCCAGTCGCGCGGCTTCGGTGTCCTCGACGATAAAGGTGGTGATGCCGCGTACCAGCGCGTGGGTGAGGCGTTCCTGCACCGTGCCGTTGCGCCACTCCAAATCTTCGATTTGCTCCTTGCCGCCGCCTTTAATGTTCTCGGCGATTTTGACTAATTTTTCGCCTGCATCGGGATGGCGATTCAGCACCACGTCTTCTACCGCGTCGCGCAATTCGCGCGGAATTTCTTCGTAAACGCCGAGTTGCCCCGCGTTCACAATGCCCATATTCATGCCCGCTTTAATGGCGTGATAAAGGAACACGGTATGAATCGCTTCGCGCACAGGCTCGTTGCCTCGGAAGCTAAACGACACGTTGGAAACACCACCGGAAATTTTTGCGTAAGGCAGATTTTTTCTAATCCACACGCAGGCTTCGATGAAGTCCACCGCGTAGTTGTTATGCTCTTCAATCCCAGTTGCGATGGCGAAGATGTTCGGATCGAAAATAATATCTTCAGGAGGGAAACCAACTTGGTTGACGAGAATGTCGTAGCTGCGTTTGCAGATTTCGGTTTTGCGTTTGAAGGTGTCGGCTTGACCTGCTTCATCGAATGCCATCACCACTGCCGCCGCGCCGTAGCTGCGTACCAAACGCGCTTGCGCTAGGAATTTTTCTTCGCCTTCTTTGAGCGAAATCGAGTTGACGATGGACTTGCCTTGCACGCATTTCAGACCCGCTTCGATGATGTCCCACTTGGACGAATCTATCATCAGCGGCACTTTGCAAATGTCGGGTTCAGAGGCGATGAGGTTGAGGAATTTCACCATCGCCGCTTGCCCGTCCAGCATCGCCTCGTCCATGTTCACGTCGATGACTTGCGCGCCCGTTTCAACTTGTTGTTTGGCGACTTCCAATGCTTCGTCGTATTGACCTTCGAGAATAAGACGCTTGAATTTTGCCGAGCCTGTTACGTTGGCGCGTTCACCGACGTTGACGAACAGCGAGGTGTCGCTGATGTTGAAAGGCTCTAAGCCTGACAAACGACATTGATGTTCCAGCTCTGGCAGCTGGCGCGGCGGCACATCTTTTAAGGCATCGGCGATGGCTTGGATATGCGCGGGCGACGTGCCGCAGCAACCGCCCGCGATATTCAAAAAGCCACTGGTGGCGAATTCTTTCACCACTTTTGCGGTGTATTCGGGGGTTTCGTCGTAGCCAGTTTCAGAGAGCGGATTAGGCAAGCCCGCGTTCGGATGCGCGCTCACATAACAGCTTGCGACACGTGATAATTCTTCGACATAAGGACGCATTAAATCGCCGCCCAACGCGCAATTCAAACCGATAGACAAAGGGCGCGCATGGCTCACTGAATTCCAAAACGCTTCGGTGGTTTGCCCCGACAAGGTGCGTCCCGACGCGTCGGTAATCGTGCCAGAAATCATCACGGGCACGCGCATTTGATGTTGCGCAAAATGCTTTTCGATGGCGAACAACGCCGCCTTGGCATTGAGCGTATCGAAGATGGTTTCGACCATCAAAATGTCCGCGCCACCGTCCAGCAAACCGCAAATCGCCACGCCGTAACCTGCTACCAGCGCGTCAAAACTGACGTTGCGAAAACCCGGATCGTTCACGTCTGGCGAGATGGAGGCGGTCTTGGTGGTTGGGCCTAACACGCCCGCGACAAAGCGCGGTTTGTTGGCAATTTTTGCCTCAAATTCGTCGCACACATCACGCGCCAAACGCGCACCCGCGAAGTTTAATTCATAGGCTAAATCGACCATGTCGTAGTCGTCTAGCGAGGCAGCGGTAGAGTTGAACGTACAGGTTTCCAGAATGTCTGCGCCTGCCGCTAAATACTGCGAATGGATTTCGCGAATGATGTGCGGTTGGGTCAGCACCAACAGGTCGTTGTTGCCTTTTACATCCACTTTATGATCGGCAAAAGTTTTACGCGCACCAGCGTAATCGCCATACAAAAGCGTGCCGCGATAATGTTCTTCGGTGAGTTTATAGCGTTGAATCATGGTGCCCATCGCGCCATCCAAAATCAGGATGCGTTGCTGGATGAGTTGTTCAATTAGGTGCGGTTGTTTGTTCATGGTTTTGAATTTATTGGGTTGGCATTTATATGCCAGTGAAAAGCAAATCAAGGGCGGCGATAATTTCGGCACGCTTGCTCTTTAATGAGGTAACTTTTTCGCCAAGCGTGCGTAGCGGCAGACCTGCTAACTCGCCAGTGGACATAACAACCGCGACCCCCTTAATCCTAAATTGCGGACTAAATTGGTGAGTCGCCCCGCTCATTTTTTCTGTTAGCACAAGTGGCACAACCACTCGCGTCGCCAGCCCATCCAACAAATCAGCTTGCACGTCCAGCAGATAGGGAATGTTGGTGCGGGTGGCAGAATGGATATTCTCGTACACGTCGAACTGCGCCATTAAAACCCCCGCAAGCCGTCGCTAAACACGCCTGTTTCTTCAATGCGTTTGTTGTATGCCGCGATGAATTGCGCATTTTCCGCCAACCATTGTTGTTGCTTTGCTTCGCGCACCACGCCCGCCAAATAATCTTCCACGGTTTGCGAAAGATTGATATGCAGCTCCTTGGCCTGGCGCAGCAGATCCGAGTTGATGCTGAGGTTAGTGGCCTTCTTGGGTGCGGATGTATCGAAGTGGATGGTTGACATAAAGCCTCCATAAATGATGCGCATATTATATGCGCATGGAGTGTCGTGAAGCAATCAGGCGGCTCTATCAGGCGGTTTTATCCATGCGCCGATACTGCACAGCTTCGGCGATGTGGCTGGTTTGCAAGTTGGCACTGCCCGCCAAGTCAGCGATGGTGCGGGCAACTTTGAGGATGCGATGGTAGGCGCGTGCCGAGAGGTTGAGGCGGGTGATGGCCTGACGCAGCAAAGCCTCGCCCGCTGCATCGGGTGCGCAATAGTTGTCGATTTCGCTGACGGAAAGCAGCGCGTTGGGTTTGTTTTGCCGTGCCAATTGGCGTTGCCGCGCCGCTTCGACACGCGCTTGTATGGTCGCGCTAGTCTCGCCATCCGCCACCTTTAGCAAGTCGTCATGCGGCACGGCAGGCACTTCAATCTGGATGTCGATGCGATCCAGCAGCGGGCCGGAGATCTTGCCGCGATAGCGCGCAACTTGGTCGGGCGTGCAGCGGCATTTGCCGTTGTAGTGGCCGAGATAACCGCATGGGCAGGGGTTCATTGCGGCAACGAGTTGGAACTGCGCCTTGAAGTCAGCACGCCGCGCAGCACGCGAGATGGTGATGCGGCCGCTCTCCAAAGGCTCACGCAACACCTCCAACACATGCCTGTCGAATTCGGGCAGTTCGTCCAAAAATAACACGCCATTCATCGCGATTGAAATCTCACCAGGACGCGGATTACTACCCCCGCCCACCAGCGCAACCGCTGATGCCGTATGGTGCGGCGCGCGATAGGGGCGGCGTTTCCAATCTTCGATTTTGAACATGCCACCCAACGATTGCATCGCGGCCGACTCCAACGCTTCTTGCTGCGTCATCTGCGGCAAGATGCCAGGGAAGCGTGCCGCCAACATGGATTTCCCCGTGCCGGGTGGTCCGCTCATCAGCACGGAATGTCCGCCCGCTGCCGCGATTTCCAAAGCACGTTTGGAGTGCGTCTGCCCTTTCACTTCACGCATATCGGGATAGTTGGGCGTAACGACTTGCGGGTTGGGAATATAGCGTTGCAATAATTCACGTCCCGCCAGATGCGCGGCGACTTGGAGTAATGACTGCGCCGCATACACCACGGCATCCTCGACCAGCGCGGCCTCAGCCGCATTAACGGCGGGTAGCACGAAGGCACGACCAGAGTTGGCGGCTCGATAAGTCATCGCCAACGCACCGCGTATGGCGCGCAGCTCACCAGTCAAAGCCAGCTCGCCCGCGTATTCATATTCGCTTAATTTATCGCTGGGGATTTGCCCCGTCGCCGCCAAGATTCCCAACGCAATCGGCAAATCAAAACGCCCGCTTTCTTTGGGTAAGTCGGCGGGCGCGAGATTGACCGTGATATGCCGCGCGGGAAATTCAAAGTTGCAGTTTTGCAAGGCGGCACGCACCCTATCCTTGCTTTCTTTGACCTCGGTTTCGGGGAGTCCAACGATAGTGAAACTAGGCAAACCATTCGCCAGATGCACCTCGACGGTGACCAGCTCCGCCTCCATGCCAGACAGTGCGCGGCTATAGAGGACGGCGAGTGACATTATTTATTACCTGCTTCCAGTTCGGCGATGCGCGCTTCTAAAGCAAGCAATTGCTCACGCGCTTTCGCCAACACTTGGGTTTGCACATCAAACTCCTCGCGCGTGACCAAATCCAGCTTGCTAAAACCTTGTGCGAGCAAGGCGCGCACGTTCTTTTCCGCGTCTTTGACAGGGCTGCTATTCGCAGCTTCGTGCAGTTTTTCAGATAAATCGTTAAAAATTTTAGCGTTCAACATGATGGCTTTCCTTAAGATTGGGGATTAGGCGTGGAGTGTAGCAAAAACCCTCTGTGACTGGCACAGCCTTAGTGCCAACACCAGCAACGCCGCTTGTTAATGGTGCATCGCGCCTTAAACGCCACCGAATAAAAATACTCATCTTGTTGTTTTTGTTAGTATTAAATACTTTGGCACGCTTGCTGCTTTACTACCAGCACGGAAGATTCATACCGTATTTCTAACTACTCTCTAAAGGATATAAACATGAAACGCAATTTATTGAACGCAGTGGTTTTGGGTGCATTGGCTTTGCCTAGTTTCGCAATGGCGGCGGATGCGGTTGCTGAACATACCGTGACATCAAATGTGGCATTGGTGAGCAACTATCTGTATCGCGGTATTTCACAAACTGGCGCATCACCAGCCATCCAAGGCGGCTTCGATTACGCTCATGCGAGCGGTTTGTACGCAGGCGCGTGGGGTTCTAGCATTAGCTGGTTGGGTGATGCAGGTGTTGCTACGACAGCGGGCTTAGAGTTGGATACTTACGCTGGTTACAAAGGTGCGGTAAGTGATGTTGGCTATGACGTTGGTTATTTGCGTTACAACTACCCAGGCACTTATGCCGTTGGTGCCGTTAAAGCGGATACCGATGAAATTTACGGTGCAGCAACTTACTCTATCGTTACCGCAAAAGTATCGTACGCATTGGGTGACTTGTTCGGCTTGGCAAAAGCCAAAGGTTCGACTTATTTTGAATTGAATGCGGCTTATCCTTTTGCTGATACAGGTATCACAGCAGGTGCACATTACGGCGTACAAACAGTTAAAGGTGTCAATGCTGACTTGGCTAAAGCAGCGGGGAATGATCCTACCTACACTGACTACAAACTGTCTGTAGCCAAAGACTTTAGCGGCTACGCACTCGGTTTGGCATACAGCAGCACCAATGCCAGCCCGTTCTACACCAGCTTGCAAAACAAAAAACTGGGTAAAGGTACGGCTGTTTTATCTTTAAGCCGTTCGTTCTAAAAAACACATAGGGCGAATTGTGGTTCGCCCTTATCGGGAGAAAAATTATGAAAATGGTCACAGCAATCATCAAGCCGTTCAAGCTCGACGAAGTGCGCGAAGCCTTGTCTAACATAGGCGTACAGGGCATCACCGTCACGGAAGTTAAAGGCTTTGGACGACAAAAGGGACACACTGAGTTGTATCGCGGTGCGGAATATGTGGTGGATTTTTTACCTAAGGTCAAACTCGAAGCAGCGATTAAAGCCGAGATGCTTGAGCAGGTTCTAGAAGCCATCGAAAAATCAGCGAACACGGGGAAAATCGGCGACGGCAAAATTTTCGTTACCGAAATCGAACAAGTTATTCGCATTCGTACGGGCGAAACTGGCTCAGACGCACTGTAATTCTTAGGAGAAAAAAACATGTCAAAACTCATAGCTTCAATGCTGTTACTAGCCGCCTTGTGCGGCTTGTCAGCCCCCGCTTTGGCGGAAGATGCCGCAGCGGCTAGTGCTACTGCAAGTGTGGCGGCGGTCGCTGATGCCGCCCCGGCTGTTGCCGCGCCTGTCGCGGCTGAACCTGCTGCTGCCGTTGCCGCACCCGTGCCTAACAAAGGCGATACTTCATGGATGCTGGTGTGTACTTTGCTGGTGATTATGATGTCGATTCCCGGTCTGGCGTTGTTCTACGGCGGCTTGGTACGCAGCAAAAATATGCTGTCTATCCTCATGCAAGTGTTCAGCATCTTCGCGCTGATTATGGTGTTGTGGGCGATTTACGGTTACTCGCTGGCATTCACGCAAGGCAATGCGTTTATCGGCGGCTTTGATCGCTTGTTCCTGAAAGGCATTTTTGATCCCGTTACTGGCTCGGTGACCAATGCAGCAACCTTCAGCAAAGGCGTAGTGATTCCTGAGTTTGTGTTCGTGGCATTCCAAGCGACTTTCGCGGCGATTACCGTAGCGTTGACGGTCGGTGCTTTTGCCGAGCGCATGAAGTTTGGCGCGGTGTTGTTGTTCTCAGCGTTGTGGTTCACCTTTGCTTACTTGCCTATCGCGCACATGGTTTGGTTCTGGCAAGGGCCTGATGCTTACACCACTCAAGCGGCAGCGGACATTGCTAACTCAACAGCAGGTTGGTTGTTCCAAAAAGGTGCGTTGGATTTTGCGGGCGGCACAGTGGTACACATCAACGCAGCGATTGCAGGCTTAGTCGGTGCATTCTTAATCGGCAAACGCGTGGGCTTAGGCAAAGAAGCAATGGCACCACACAACTTAGTAATGACCATGATTGGTGCGTCATTGCTGTGGGTGGGCTGGTTCGGTTTCAACGCAGGTTCAGCATTAGAGGCAGGTGGTACAGCAACTTTGGCTTTTGCTAACACTTTGATTGCCACCGCAGCAGCAGTATTGACTTGGATGGCAGCGGAATGGTTGTTGAAAGGTAAGCCTAGCTTGTTGGGCGCAGCATCAGGCGCAGTAGCAGGCTTGGTAGCGATTACGCCAGCTTGCGGTTGGGTTGGTATCGGTGGCGGCTTGGTGATTGGCGCGTTGTCAGGTGTGGTGTGTTTCTGGGGCGTAACAGGCTTGAAGAAATTGCTCGGCGCGGATGATGCACTCGACGTATTCGGTATTCACGGTATCGGCGGTATTTTGGGTGCGTTACTGACTGGCGTGTTCAACACTTGGGACTTGGGCGGCACGGGCATTGTTGATTACGTCAACAACACCATCGTCAACACCAGCATCAGCAGCCAAGTTTGGATACAAGCACAAGCAGTATTGACCACTTTGGTTTGGTCAGGCGTGGTGGCATTTATCTGCTACAAACTGGTGGATTGGACAATCGGTCTGCGCGTTACTGTTGAAGAAGAACGTGAAGGTTTGGACACTTCGTCACACGGCGAACGCGCTTACAACCTCTAATAATTACTCTCCCCCAAGAGCAATCGGGCCAGCCAGTCTGGCTCACTTCAAGAGCATCGCAAGGTGCTCTTTTTTTCCGCCAAAATTCAACTAGGAGTAACAAAATGCACACCAACAATGATGAATTATTTGCCGTACTCGGACGCGTCTACGTGTTGTTGCGCCGCGAGACGCATCGCATGATAGATGTGGAATGGGCGGTGGTGAACACCGATTACGCGCTCGAAGTTATTCACCTCGCACGCAACACCAAAAACACAGATTTACTGGCGTTAGCAAATCAGATTCAAATACTGCATCCTGACATTAAAAACCCACCCAACGAGCGCGCTGAGGCGGCTATCAAAGTACCGTCTCAGGACAAGTATTTCACTACGCTGCGTTAATTCAAGGCAAAAAAGAGCTCCCGCGAGGGAGCTTTAATTAACCGTGAGTTGTGGGTACTCGACTGGTTGAGTGATGATTTTGGGTGCAGCAATCGCTCGATCGCCTACAAGCCCCAGTCGTCTTAAGACGAGACTACTCGCCTTGATGCCAAGGCGGAGCAGGCAGCTCGCTAAATACCTTACGCAAGCCTTCAGCCCAACCTTTGCGTAGTTGCGAAAAGTAGCGGTCTGTTTCGGTAATGTGGTGTCGTTCGATGGTGCTAAAGCTATCGGTACGATAGACAAATAAATCAATCGGCAAACCCACCGAAAGATTGCTGCGTATGGTGGAATCAAACGAGATGAGTGTGCATTTCACCGCCTCATCTAAAGACGTGCCGTTCGCCAACACGCGGTCGAGAATGGGCTTGCCATATTTGGTTTCGCCGATTTGGAAATAAGGCGTTTGTTGGCAGGCTTCGATGAAATTTCCCGCCGCATAAATGTTGAACAGACGCGGGGCTTCGCCGCGAATTTGTCCGCCTAACAAAATTGATTGTAGAAACTCGGTGTGCTGCTGACGCAGTGCTTCAGCATCATTGTGATGCACGCTGCGGATGGCTTTGCCGACCACTTGCGCCGCTTCAAACAAGGTGCTCACGCTCAACAAATGCGGCTCTTGATTGTCGTGAATCGCTTGTTGTAAATGATTGATTACAGCTTGCGAGATCGCTAAATTGCCCGATGTCGTCAACACAATTACCCGCTCGCCCGCCCGTTCAAAAATGGTCATTTTAGGAAAAATGGCAACGTGATCCACGCCCGCATTGGTGCGTGAATCCGAGGCAATCACCAAGCCCGAATCGAGCAATAAGCCAACACAATAAGTCATAGCAGGGGAAGGAAAAAAGAAGGGTCGCGATGATAAAACATTTGCGCGCTATTGTTGGATTTGACTGACTTGCACTTGCGCTTGCAAATGTTCCATGCCGCCGCCGCGCCGACTGCCCGACACGGGCGAAGCATCGCGAAAATCTAGGCCTACCGCCAGCCGCACATGGCATTCATTGGCACGCTGCGCATTCGACACATCAAAGCTCAGCCAACGATTATCCACCCAGGCATCCGCCCACGCATGGCTCTCGCTCAACTCGCCATGTTGCGTGAACAAATAGCCACTCACATAGCGGGCAGGAATGCCGATGGCGCGACAACACGTTACAAAAATATGCGCATGGTCTTGGCACACCCCCGCCCCCGCCGCGAAGGCTTGCGCGGCATCGGTGTGCACGCTGGTGCTGCCGCGCTGATACGTTACCCGCGCCAAGATAGCGTGCATTAGGGCTTCTAATTGCATCGCCTGTGCACCTGTATAGCTTTGCGCAAAATCAGTCAGAGCCGCATCGGCAAGGGTGAGCGGGGTGTGGCGTAAATAGATTATCAGCGGCACAAGTTCAGCGAGGGGCGGCGTAACCACGCCCGTCTCCACTTCGCCACTGGCAATAATGTGGCGGATTCAAATCTGAAGTGCAACTTTTGTAATCGAATTTAAGTGGCGAGCTGCGTTAACATCGAGCCACTTAAACGACAAAGTAAAAGGAACACAGATGAAGCACTATAAGCAGCTCAA